>ERZ779894.2631-NODE-2631-length-15469-cov-7.967302_pt1 | contig 15469 bp, 15 predicted proteins | sample MGYA00511587_ERZ779894 | MGnify/ENA primary metagenome ERZ779894 (study PRJEB29588, sample SAMEA2160490) | human gut metagenome | biome: human gut; feature: human-associated habitat; material: faeces | place: Denmark | collected 2008/2010 ... | reverse complement strand
AAGAACCGGCCTGACGGAGACGGCGGCAAAAGAGGCCGGCTATCAGGTAGAAACCGTAACGGTGGTGACGGATGATAAAGCCTATTACGATCCGGACTCTTCTTTTTTTATAACGAAGCTGATTGCGGATGCAAAGACGCCGCCGCTTGCTTGGCCTTCAGGTGCTTGCCTCGGGAGCTGTCGATAAAATGACGGATATTGCCGTAACTGCGATTTCAATGAATGCGGCTTTGGAGGATTTTGAAAGCTTGGACGATGCTTATGCTCCTCCGTTTTCTACGGCGATCCATCCTTTTTTGCAGGCCGTGTACGTTCCGTTGAATAAATTGAGCGGAGATCTTGTCAGCATGACTCCCGCGGAATATTTAAACGGGGCGGGCAGGAGTCGGAGGATTATCGATACCAATCCAAGGCCTGTGATTCCCGGAGCAACCTATGTCGATCTGACACAGATAAACGGATCGATCGAAGAAATTGGTAAGGAGGAACCGCTTTTGCTCGTCTGCACGCGTGAAAAACAAGCATACTTTCTGCAAAATCGTTTAAAATATTACGGATATCAAAATACGAAGGTTTTGGAGGGCGGCGTTACTTTTAATGAAGTGCATGCTTTCGGACAATAGGCCGGTGACGGGGGAGAGCCCGACCTTCCGATATTAATAAAATTTTATTGACGAATTTTTTCTTTATGGTATAATAGCGAAGCTCGGTTATTATATGTGGAGATATACCCAAGTTGGCCGAAGGGGCGCCCCTGCTAAGGGTGTAGGTCGGGTTACCGGCGCGAGAGTTCAAATCTCTCCATCTCCGCCAGAAAGTACAGTTTTAGCTTTGCTAAAACTGTGCTTTTTCTTTTATTTGTGATATAATTAAGCATAATTTTTTTATATTTTGCGAGGTGAGAAAATGGGCGTATATGAAAAAGCGAGAGGATTTATCTACCGCAATGCTAGACCTCTTGATTTGGCAAGATGGCAATATCACTTTGAGAATGGCAGTAAAGAAGCGGTGATCAATGCGCTTTCCTGTTATCAAAATGAGGACGGCGGTTTTGGACACGCCTTAGAACCGGATGCTTGGAATCCCAACTCGTCGCCTATACAAACTTGGTGTGCGACTGAGATTTTGCGTGAAATTAATTTTACTGACAATACGCACCCGTTAATTAACGGCGTGCTTAAATACCTTGCAAGCGGAAGGGATTTCGAAGGAAAACTCTGGTATAATACTGTAAAAAGCAACAACGATTATCCTCATGCTCCTTGGTGGCATGCTGAAAAAGACAGCACTTCTAATAACGATTATAACCCAACGGCCTGCTTTGCAGGATTTATTATAAAGTTCGCTGACAAAGAAAACGATTTATATAAACTTGGCTGTCGTATTGCAAAAGAAGCTTTTGACGCATATATTACGCAAAATTTATTGAATGATATGCATACCGGGCTTTGCTATATTCGAATGATGGAATATATTGAGGAATCAAGCCAAGCGGATCTTGTTGATTTACCGGCATTAAAATCAAAGCTGATAAAACAAGTCAATAACAGTATTAAGAGCAATATAGAGGAATGGGAAACATCATATATTTGCCGTCCATCACAGTTTTTTCATTCTAGAGACAGCATTTTTTATAATGATAATAAAAGAATTGCCGAATATGAATGTAAATATATTAATAGGACACAGCAGGAAGATGGTTCGTGGAATATTCCTTGGGGTTGGAATAATTATCCCGATGAATGGGCCATTGCAAAGAATTGGTGGAAAGGCAATAGCATATTAGTTAATATGATTTATCTTAAAGGGATGGGAGAGATTTGACGCAGTTCAAGCTAATGAGTAATTTTATGCTTGTAACTTTTGCGTTATTCAAGAGTTTCTTCTCATGCGCGCAGGGGTTCATAATGGCCTGCTCCTTCAGAAAAGCGATTCGGAAGAATCGCTTTTTTTATTCTGAGCCTTTGGCAATATGCTTTTTCTGCCGCCATAATAAATTCTGCCTTTACAATGTTTATGCTGAACGCCTGAATGCAGCAGAGGCCGATATTATGGGATAAAAAAACGCTGAAAATGGTATTGCAATTAGGGCGCGGTATTGGTACAATATACTAAACAATATGTCAATAAGCTGCTTCCGGGCGTCCGCAAGCGCGCCCGATTTTTTAGCCGCGCAAAAGAAATTAGGAGGACATTAAAAAAGAGACAGACGAAAAACAGTTAGGGGGATAAATTATGAAAAAGAAAGAAACTGTAGGATTCAAGCACATTGTATGCGCGTTGTTGGTATGCGCGCTGCTGCTGATGCCCAGCTTAACGCTGGCGGCAAGTGCGCCCGAGCAGGCGGCGGTTGCCGAGGCCCTGAGCTTAGAGAGTATTCCAGAGCAGCTGGCGCAAACCATTGAACTGGACGAACTTTCGCCCTTGGCCGAATTAAACAACGCAGACGCAGAACAGCTTAACTCATTAACAATCAGCAACGGCGACGGCACAAGCACAGCTTACATATTCCAAGGCCCGATAAAATATCTGGATAAAGAGACCAATTCCATAAAATTCATAGACAACAAGCTGAAAGAATCAAGCAAATCGGCCGGATTCTTAGAAAACTACGCCTATGAGAACACCGCCAACGATATAAAGGTATATCTGCCCAAGAAGATAAAAAAGGGCGTGGATATCGAATATGAAAACATATCCGTCAATATGCGTCCCGAAATTGTCAATAATGAAAAGGGCGTATTGAAGGAATACACTTTTGCGGGCGAAAATATGGAGGTGTTAGAATATCCGGATGCCTTCGGGGAGGGTTATCATCTCCAATATCAGCCCCTGAACCGCGGTTTGAAAGAAAACATCTTAGTGGAAGAATACAACGGTACGAACACCTTCAGCTTTGAACTGAAGCTGAAAAAGGGTTATGCCGAAATCAGCGAGGACAACAGAATAATATATATAAAGGACGAACAGGGCGAAACGGTCTTTATCCTCAACCAGCCCTATGCGCGGGATTCCTTTACAGGCATAGACGCGAATCTTTCCCACCGCACGTTTGACGACTGCTACATACTGGAACAGACGGGCAATAAAACCTACCGCGTCACTATGGTAATAGACGAGAGCTTTTTAAGCAGCGCCGAGACGGTATATCCAGTGCTGATTGATCCGACATTTGATATTTCCAGCGGCTCCATATTGGATATGAGCGCCTTATCCAGCGGCAGTACGGCTTACGGCCCGCAGTCGGAATTTTTAGTTGTAGGGGATTTAAGCCTCTCGCCATGGGTAACCAGTATAACCTATGCTAAAAATAATTTTATGTGGTATTACCGTTTCATACGTCCTGATAATATCAGCAGCATGTATCACAAGGCATATGTAACTTCTTTAACCAATGTGGGCAATATTAACGTATTCAATTCCAACAAGCAGATGACTATGGGGGATTCTTTAAATTATACGAAAATATTGGAACAGAAGGGGGATTATGTTAGCAGCGCGTATGTTAGCGGGACCGGCTGGATTGAACTGGACATAACCAGCTTGGGCAGGACATGGCTTAAGAATGAGACGAAGGAAATAGGCGGCAGAACACAGGATTTTGGCTATATGCTGGATTTCGGCGGGCCCGGAATGATTATGCTGGGTTCAGCCGAGCATGCTACGCATTCAGGATATATAACCTTTACTTTTACAGAAGACAACGATATAGCGGATGGGGAATATTTCATACGCAATAAACTTACGGGCAAATATATGCAGGCGGACGGCGATAATCTTGTGCGCACTGGAAACGGAACGGGGAGCAATAATCAGATATGGCAGATAACAGGCGGCGCTTCGGGCATATATAAAATATGCAATAAAGCCAGCGGTCTGTATATGGGGCCTCCCACAACGCTGCAATTCGGTGTGGGCACAATGCCGGTAGTTAAGGCGGCGGCGCATAATTGGCGTATTCTGCGCAACGGAAATAATACCTACCGTTTGTTTGAATATAACTCCATATATTCGCTTGAAGTGGAAAACGGAGGCGCTCAGACGGCTGTTTTAGCCGATGGTTACGCGGGATATCCCAAATCCCAATGGGAGTTTGTGCCCGCTGCTGGGCAGGTGGCCGTAAAATGGCCCAACGGGACATATATACAGCGCGTCAAAACAAGCGGCAGCACGGTATATAAAAATGAAGCGGGCGTGGCCTTAGAGATAGGAGATAACAGGGAGATTATAATAGAGCCGATTATTATTACTGATATTAATGCAAGCGGAAACGATTGGCATAAGACTGTCGACGCACCCTATACTTATACCATAACAGGTTCGTCCAAAATAGACGTTAGCCAAAGCGGGAATACCCTGACAATAACGGGCAAAGCGCTGGGCGAAGCGAGCATAACTATAACTTCGGGAGATGCGCAGACGACCGTGCCGGTAGTGGTAGCCGACAGGGTTCTGGACGTGCCGCATATACGGCAGGAACAGAGCAAATGGTGCTGGGCAGCTTGCGCGCAGATGATGGTAGAATATTATAACCCCAATACAACGGCTACTCAAATAGATATGGCACGAACAGGACAAGGACTTGATGAAAATGAGAAGCCTGTGGATCAAAATGGGGGTTATCTGGAAATGCAAAGAATAGTGGAAGCATATACGAATCAAACAACTGTACAAAAAGAAGAGGACGAGTTCACTGAAAGTATGCTTCGTGCGGAATTAAATGCAGGCAATCCCGTTATATACCTGTCCACCAGAGACAAAAACGGAGTATGGAATGGAGGACATTTTAATATAATTTACGGCTATTATTGGGATGATGATTATAATAATTATGTGTATTTGACGCATGATCCCTGGGACACCTGTAAAGATGAAAATTTGATTCATCTGGATATATGGCGCAGAAGCTGGGCCAATATTCAAAATGAAAAAAATACACCGGCCCCAACAGATAGAGCGCCTGCCGACAATTATAATACTCAGGCTTATAGTTATTATGCCAATTGGTTTATGTATTGCCAATAGAGAATAGGAGTGAAGCAAATGAAACATATTAAATATATAATAATATTTACTATTTGTTTTATATTTTTCGCGCCAGCAACCTCAGTTTATGCAGAAAAAATAGAGGGCTGGGAAAGAGCTTTCTTTTTACAGCCGGATGATATGGACAGGATACGGTTATCAAATTTGTATGTGGAAATAGAGCAGGAGGTTTTAGCGAAATATAACGCTGTTGCCGATTATTCAAAGGCATATGTCCTTTACACTTTAGGCGATTCCAATTTTATTGATTGCTATAATACAGAAACAAACAGCATTGAGATAGAAAGGATGAATTATGACGGTTTGCCATCTACTAATCGGAGGATATTTGTTCCCGTGTATCAAGATGAAAAAATGATCGGCGAATTGCGAATCGATGATTGGGACGATGATATATATAGGCCATATATTGATTTTTCCAAGACTCCTTGTCCGACTGATGCGGATTTTTATCCCGGTCTTATCGATGATGGGCGTGCCACACTTATGTATACGGATTTTTATAAAAGAACCGAGAGTTGTGTGAAATGGGAATATGCCAAGCAGGGTTATGATGTTGTGGCGTCTATGGGAGGAGCAATGATTCAAGCAATTTTTGGCACCGTAGACGATTATGTTGTTATAAATACTAATGAGGGCAATTATATTTATCCTGTTGGTATTATAGGAGAGGAAGAAAAGGGATATCAAGCTATACTAATGGAAGATTATATAAAGGCTCTGGCTGATGGAATTGTAATTGACGGCCCTATTCCGCAGCCAACTCCTACGCCTGAGCCTACGCCTACTCCCCGCCCCAGCAAAACGGCGGCAGCTACTTCCCACCCGACTGTTACAGTCTCGGCAGCCGCTCCCAGCGCCGAGCAAACCGCTTCGCCTATGCTTACGGCCGCGGCGTCTATTTTGCCCTCGCCCTCGGCGGAATCTAACTCAAGCGCGGCGGACGCGGTCTTTATTGTGCTTGGAGTAATTCTGTGCTGCGCGGCTGCGGGAGGAATAGTCTGGGCGGCTATATCGGCCCGAAAAAAGAAGGCCGGTAAATAATTATCTGAATATGCGCAGAACGGATAATAGAGCCTTATGCTTACAGCATAACGGAAACGGATAAAATCAGCGTTAGCCGAAGCGGGAATACCCTAACAATAACGGGCAAAGCGCTGGGCGAAGCGAGGATAACTATAACTTCGGGAGATGCGCAGACGACCGTGCCGGTAGTGGTAGCCGACCGGGTGCTGGATGTGCCGCTGGAACGCCAGGTGTGGAGTCAGACTTGCTGGGCGGCCTGCGGCAGCATGGTTATAAAGGGTATGATTCCCAGCTTTAATAATCCGCTTCAATTAGCTGACGACGCTCATAATAATGATGAAAATTACCCTGCTTATAATGATACCCAGTATGATATTATAGAGGAGGTAAAGGGCAGCAGAATCCGGAACGATGATACGACTAATAGGCCTGATTCAATGGGAAATGTTGCTGCTGCATTGGAAACAATATCGGGAAATGCAATGAGAGGGACAACGGTAGCTGCAATAAATTTCAGTCCAGAACTTTTGCGTCAGAAATTAGATGCGGGGAGTCCGGTTGTATATAATTCTTCCAGGTTTGATGCTGATAATGAAAGAAATGGCGGCCATTTTCGTGTAATATATGGCTATTACTGGTATAGCGATCCCTATTCAAATACGGTTAAATGCGTATACCTTGTGCATGATCCGTGGGATCCGTGTAAAAAGTATAATTCTGAAGGTAGTGCGATAGGTAACAATTTTCATCTTGATATCTGGCGGCGTTCGTGGGAAAATATAATGAATGAGAAGGCTGTGGGCATAAGTGGGCTGGACAGGCCGGAAACACATAATTATACTTATGCGACAAATGAATTTATTTATTTCGTCTTGGGGGGATAATATGAAAAAAATTTGTATAATTGCGGTTTTAATGCTGTTTCTGTGCAGCCTGTGCATAATGCCGATATCCGCCGAAGAAAATGATGAAAGCTGGAAACAATATTTTTTTCTCCCTGAAAACGGGCAAGAAATAAATATGCTTATTAATATTGCTGATAAATATGATGAATTAGGATGTGAGGGGCTTGAAGAATATATAGGGTACTATTGGTTCAGAGGTCGCGATATTGAACTGAGATGGTCAGAAGCATATACAGTTTATGTTGACGGAGGATATACGGGTTCTGATCCTATGGATTATACATATAATGACATTCCGCGGTATTTTGATTTACGTTATATTTATATTCCGTTTTATAGCGGAGATGAATTTGAGGGCGTGGCCTATTTTAGAATTCTTTCCGACAATGTGAACGGTAAAACTTATAGGTTTGCATATGTTATTCACGCATTTCCAACCCTCCCTTATACAACACCCATGTGGGAAGAGGACTATACAGAGGGCCCGCCGTATTATGTTGATAATGATTATACAAGGGTAGAAAAGGCATATAATACAGTGAAAAGTTTAGGAGTCCAGATAAAAGGAATATATGCACTGAGTAAAGGTGGTGATGTTTTCGGAGATGATAAATATATTATTACCGTAGAAGCAGATTGCAGAGGGTATGTATATAATTATACAACAGATCGATTATATACATTTGATGAATATATAAAAAGTGCTGTAACTACTCCGCAGCCCACTCCTACTTCAACGCCTGCCCCGACACCCACACCGACAGTCACGCGCACACCCTTTCAGCCAATGACTACGACGCCTACGGTCACGCCTCGGCCGAGCGGAACCGGTATAGCGCCCCGACCGACAGTCTCAGCCGGCTTCGGGACTGAAACTGCGGCTGTTTCGCCCACGGTCTCTCCGACCGTACCCGGGCCCAAAAAGGCGGAGCTTACTTGGCTAATACCTGTCGTCGTGCTGTGCTGCGCGGCTGCGGGAGGAATAGTCTGGGCGGTTATGTCGGCCCGAAAAAAGAAGGCCGGCAAATAATACTATAAATATATAATGTTAGCGTTTTACGAATGGAGGATGAAAAATGAAAACAGGAAAATTGACGGCGTGCGTTTGCTGCGCGGGGCTCGTGCTTTTGAGCGGCTGTGCCGCTGATAACGGGCAGGAAGCTTTGAATACGGCGGCGGGCAGTGCAAGCGCAGATACTAATATTACTGCGACTGTTCAGCCTGCCGCGTCAAGCGCTTTGCAAAGCACTTCAACGCCCGTTAAGCCGACGTCTGCTTATACAAGCCGAGAGCCATATTATACCTTGAATCCGTCTACGCCCACACTTACGCCTACGCCTACGCCGGAACAACCCTCCCTTCCCATTATAGAGGGATCGGAGTTTTTGCGGCCAACTGATGCGGAAATAGCAAAGCTGAAAGAGGTATATGAAAAGGCATACGGAGAATTAAAGTATAATAAGCAGGAGTTATTACAAGACGCAATTGTTTCTTTTGACAATGCTTGCGTTGGGTATGATTTCTACGATTATGTTTTTAGAAATTATGATTGGAGTAAAGGGATTCCATCTTCGGAAGATATAAATCTGGCATTCGTAGATGGTTATGATAAAAATTATATAGTGCCTATCTATTCGAAGAATTGTAAGCTAATAGCTTATATGTACTATGAACCGCAGCGTAATTTTATGTATGGCATTCGTTTTGTTGAAAATAGTTTTGGGGACGAAGTGGATTATTGTAGCGTATTGCCAATGCATATGAAAGCACATTATGTTTATAGCGCAGTAAAAGAGGCGCAGCTTGGCAGGATTCACAATATGATTTTGTTTACCGAAAGTTCTAATTACCAGTATTGCGTTGTGGATACAGATAAGGGGTCATATGCATATGATTTCCCATATAAAACGGGTTATGGAGTATGGGTGGATAATAGGGCTCAAGTAGGAATATTGTATACTAACATTAAAGAGTTTGGGCAGATGTATTTTGAACGACTGGACAATCTACATTTTAATTCTGAAGGCGGCGCAGTATAGCGTTCTTTAATTTAAAATTGCATAGCCAGCGCAAAAGAAAAGGAAAGGCAAGCGGCCTTTCCTCTTTTTATGTCTATAATTTTTTTAAATAATACAAAGTTATTTATAGAAATAAATGAGCGGGGAAGAGGAAACAAAAGAGAATATGAATATAGTTATTATATTTTAAAAGCCTCAAGCGGCTGAGGGGGAAAGAGTTTTCAATGACATGCCGCGCCGTATATGATATAATTAAAAAGATATATAAAGCGGAGAAATGGGGGATTTATTTTGAGGCGGGGGGATAATACTGTTACGGCTAAACTGTTTAGACGTTTTCGCAGTTTTCGTTATTTTTTGGTGTTGGAGGGGATAGGCGTAGGTATAGCCGCGGGGCTGGCCGCGGTTGTTTTTCGTATAGCGCTGGAACAGGCGGAGGTTTTGCGGCAGTATGTCCAAAACTATCTTTTGCAAAAGCCGTGGGTTATATGCTTTTGGCTGCTCGTTCTGGCGGGATTAGCCGGACTGGTGACGCTGCTTTTAAAATGGGAGCCTTTTATCAGCGGCTCGGGCATACCGCAGGTGGAGGGGGAATTGCAGGACGGCTTTTCGCAGAAATGGTGGAGAGTGCTGCTGGCAAAGATAGCCGGCGGAGTGCTTTGCATAGGCGCCGGGCTCTCTTTGGGCAGAGAGGGGCCCTCTATCCAGATTGGGGCGATGGCGGGCAAGGGCGTTTCCAAGCTTTGCCGCAGAAGAAGAACGGAGGAAAAAATGCTTATGAGCTGCGGGGCAAGCGCCGGCTTGGCCGCGGCCTTTAACGCTCCCCTTGCGGGCGTGCTGTTTTCCCTGGAGGAACTGCATAAGAATTTTTCAGTAGACGTGCTTTTATCTGCAATGTCGGCTTCTGTTACAGCTGATTTTATTTCCCGCAATATTTTCGGTCTGAAACCGGTGTTTGATTTTTCTGCAGCGCAGATGATGCCTCTGAGCAATTATTGGACAGTATTGCTTTTGGGAGCTGTTTTGGGGCTGATAGGAGCGTTATATAATTTCTGCATAAAGAAATCTCAGGATTTGTTTGGAAAAATTCGCTCAAGATATATTAGAATTTTAATCCCGTTTCTGATGGCGGGAATATTGTTGCTGGCGTTTCCTGCCGTGCTGGGAGGCGGGCATAATTTGGTGGAGATGGTTTCTAATACGACTGCCCTGGATTTCCTTCTTGTGCTTTTTGCAGTTAAGTTTATTTTTTCCATGGCAAGCTTTGGTTCGGGCGCTCCGGGCGGAATATTTTTGCCCATGCTGGTTCTGGGCGCCGTTGCGGGCAGCGTTTTTGGCAGCCTGTTAAATCTATGCGGCTTGGAAAATTCCCTACAGAATTTTGTTATTCTGGGTATGGCGGGTTTGTTTTCCGCAATCGTCAGGGCTCCGGTTACAGGTATAGTTTTAATAAGTGAAATGACGGGCAGCTTTTCACATATGCTCTCATGTTCTCTGGTGTCCCTGACTGCTTATGCCGTTGCGGAGCTGCTTCGCTCCCGGCCGGTTTACGAGACGCTTTTATCCAGGCTTATGCGAGGAAAAACAGACGTCTTGCAGGCCGGAGAAAAAATATTGATGGAGGCTCCGGTTTGTCAGGGCGCGGAGGCTTGCGGCAGAATGGTAAAGGAAATTGCCTGGCCTAAAGATGTTCTGGTAATTGCAATTAAGCGGCAGGAATTGGAAATGATTCCGCGGGGGGATACTGTTCTTCAGGCGGGAGATATATTAGTGCTGCTGTATGACCAAGCGCGGGGCGGGGAAGTGTATACCGTGCTGGAAAAGCAATTCAAAAACATGCTTTCTGAATCTTGAGGGTTAAGCACGTTTAGAAGGGGCGGCTCTTGCGCAAAATGAATCTGGGCCGGAGAACGTCCGCCAAATTCGCAGACGTCCACATATTCGCATTGCTTGCCAATTTGCAATCAAATATGCTCGTTATGTATTAGATTACTGACATATGGCCTTTTGCCTGAAAGAACTTCATCATAAAAGTTCTGCTTCCAGTCGATATAGGCAACACTGTCCTCCAATTCTTTGATGGATAAACGCAAAGCCTCCTGCTTTTTCGCCAGCATTTCTTTGCGTAGGGGAATTGTATTTGCTCCCTGCAAACACAAATCAAGATATTCCTTCATTTCCTGAATGCTCATGCCGCATTTTTTGAGGCAAGTAAGGTCTTTAATCCATTTAACATCTTTTTCGTCAAAAACCCTGCGATTGTTTCTATCTCGTTTAACATTGGGAATCAATCCCTCGTTGCAATAAAATTTTAAGGTCTGATAAGTCATATCCAACTCTCGGCAAACCTGCATCATTGTATACATATAAAATCCCTCCTGTATTGTTAACAAAAAATTCACAGTATTTTTCAAAAAGCCTATTGACCGATAGTTACTACCGCAAAATATAATCGGTTGTATTAAGCGGTTGAAACAACCGGATTGTAGCACAAGAACAACAAAACTGCAAGCGGTCAAGGAGGTAATTATAAATGAAAGTATTGCTTGTAAATGGCAGTTCCAGAAAAAACGGATGCACGAATACAGCCTTAAGGGAAGTTGAAAGAGCTTTGAATGAGGAGGGCGTTGAAACAGAGGTTTTCTTTATTGGGAATGAGCCTTTGCCAGACTGTATTGCATGCCGTAAATGCAGAGAAATCGGCCGCTGCATTTTTGATGATATTGTGAATGAGTTTGTGGAAAAAGCAAAATCGGCAGACGGCTTTATTTTTGGCTCTCCGGTTTATTACGCACATCCCAGCGGCAGACTTTTAACCTTTATGGACAGAGCGTTTTATTCCGGTTGTACTGCTTTTCAATTCAAGCCTGCCGCGGCTGTGCTTTCCGCAAGGCGGGCCGGTACGACTGCTTCTATGGATGTAATCAACAAGTATTTTACAATCAGTTCCATGCCTATTATTTCCTCTACCTATTGGAATCAGGTTTATGGTGCACAGCCGGAACAGGTCTCAGAGGATAAGGAAGGGCTGGCGACGATGCATAACATCGGAAAGAACATGGCATGGGTGCTGAAATGTCTGGAACTTGGAAAAGAACACGGACTGACGCATCCCGAAAATGAAAAAGTCTTAACCAATTTTATAAAATAAGCGATTGGAGGTTTCTATGAATATATTTACTTATTCATTTCCTGCAAATGTGTATTTCGGCCAGGAATCCGTAAAGAGAGCGTTTGACGAGGAACTGCCCAAGGCGGGCAAAACGGTTATGCTGGCTTACGGCGGAGGATCGGTCAAAGCAAACGGTATTTATGATAAAATGGTATCTCTGCTGAAAAAGGCGGGAAAAGAGACGGTGGAGTTTTCCGGCGTCATGCCCAATCCGACCTATGCAAAAGTGCAGGAAGGCGCTGCTCTTGCAAGAGAGCGGCAAGTTGATTTTATCTTAGCCGTCGGCGGCGGCAGCGTCATTGACTGCTGCAAGGTTATTTCGGCGCAGGCCGTTTTGGATGAAGATATTTGGGAACTGGAATATAATAAAATTGCGGTCTGCCTGCGAAAATGAGCGAATTGAAAACCAGCGCGGCAATTACTCCGGAATTGCTGCGCTAAGTGGCGGATACCTGCAATATCATAAAATCCGGCCCCCGCGAGCTCAGCCGAGATGAGATTTACGAAATTCTCAATGAGGCGTGTTAATCTTTTTCAAAATCAATTAATCTGAAATAATGAAAGTGAGGAAATTAAAATGTTCAAAAAAACTCTGGCCCTGATGACAGCCGCTATTATGATGTTTGCTCTCGCCGCCTGCGGGCAGACGCCTGCGGAAAACACTGAAACCTCTGCTTCTTCGGGGAGTGGAACTTCCGCTCCTGCTGATAGCGAAAAAACAGAGCCATCAGACGGAAAGACCTTGGTGGTTTATTTCTCTTGGTCGGGCAATACTGAAGAAATGGCCTCATATATAGCGGAGCAGGTTGGCGGCGATCTGCTGGAAATCCAACCGAAAACGGCTTATCCAACCGATTATAACGAATGCGGCAATATTGCAAAAGTTGAGCGGGATGAAAACGCCCGACCGGAAATTGCCAATCTCCCTGCTTCTATGGACGAATACGATACCATTATGGTGGGCTATCCTATTTGGTGGCATACGGCGCCTATGATTATCGGTACTTTTTTAGAAAACTATGATTTGACCGGAAAAGAGATTTATCCTTTTACGCAGTCCGCCTCTATGGATACTGAGCAATTTGATAATTCCATTGAATTCGTCCGCCAAGTTTCAAAAGGGGCGGAAGTTCATGACGGAATGTTTGCAAGGCCGTCTAATACCGGCGCTATTGACGCCTATCTTTCTAGAAACGGGCTTATAAAATAAAAAAATGAGACTTACACTATGAGAAACCGGTATCGTGCAGACGGCAGCGAATATACTTTTTGTGCTCGCTGTATCCGGCTGTATGCTCAGTGGGATATTGGCGTCACGTCGCATTTTTTCTCTTGGAAACGGCAGCACGATAGAATTTGGAAGATTTCTGCATATTATAACAACAGCGCGGGCTTTTATTCTTATATCGGTATATCTCGGACTGCACTGGCCGGAATTCATGGGGACGGCAAAGAAAATCCCCATGAATTCCAAAGCCATAACGGCTTTATGCGTAGTTTTCTGGCTAAAACGCAGGGTATTCTGCTTGTATTATCTATACTTTTTATGTTAAATCAATTCTGATTCTAAATAAAAATAATCTGAATTTTTTATTGACAAAGCTAAGTGTCTATAGTATAATACACCTTGCCGCTGGAGTGCAGCGGTTAAGTGGGAGCATAGCTCAGCTGGGAGAGCATCTGCCTTACAAGCAGAGGGTCATAGGTTCGAGCCCTATTGTTCCCACCACTTTTTTGGTCCGGTAGCTCAGCTGGTTAGAGCGCTAGCCTGTCACGCTAGAGGTCGTGGGTTCGAGCCCCATTCGGATCGCCATTTGCCTTTGTAGCTCAGTCGGTAGAGCAGAGGACTGAAAATCCTCGTGTCGGTGGTTCGATTCCGCCCGAAGGCACCATATGCGGGAGTGGCTCAGTGGTAGAGCGTCGCCTTGCCAAGGCGAATGTCGCGAGTTCGAATCTCGTCTTCCGCTCCAATATGGCGCCATAGCCAAGTGGTAAGGCAGAGGTCTGCAAAACCTTTATGCCCCAGTTCAAATCTGGGTGGCGCCTCCATAAATATCTGACTTCACATGTGTGAAGTCTTTTTTATTGAATAGAAATATGAAAAAGAGTTGATTATATTGTCTAAAGAAATATTATTATATAATATAGACAAAGTTCATACTACTCCAATGGGTATGAACAGACTTAAGAAAAACCTTCAAATAGAAAATGACCCGGTTGAATATTGCAAGCAAAAGGTGTTAAATGAAAATTGCAGCATATATAGGCGGGGCAAGAACTGGTACTGTGAAATAGACAATATTATAATAACTATAAATTCATTTAGTTATACCATTATTACGGCTCATTTAATTACATTATAATCCGTTTCAATATTGATGGACTGTGAAAAATCGGCTTATTATCGGCAAATGCTTGACAAGCTTAATATAGTTTGATAAAATATTCAAGCGTCTGTAAGACGATTATATTTTATTTTTACAGGAGGAAACGCTATGAATTCTTATGTCGCTAAACCCGGCAGCATAGAGAGCAAATGGTATGTTGTGGATGCTGACGGGCAGACTTTAGGCAGAATGGCCAGCCAGGTTGCTGCTATTCTCCGCGGCAAACACAAACCGGTTTTTACTCCTCATGTGGATACCGGAGATCATGTCATCATCATTAATGCAGAAAAGGTCGTGCTGACCGGTCATAAGCTGGATCAGAAATATTACCGCCGTCACAGCGGTTATGTTAGCGGCCTGAAAGAAATTCCCTACCGCAAAATGCTCCAGAACAAGCCTGAATTGGCGGTTTATGAAGCAGTAAAGGGCATGCTGCCTCATAATTCACTGGGGCGCAAAATGATTAAGAAGCTTAGAGTGTATCGGGGCGCCGAGCATTGCCATGCGGCGCAGCAGCCCGAAACGCTTACGCTTAAATAAGGGAGGGAATTATATATGGCTATAACTCAGTTCTGGGGAACAGGCAGAAGAAAGACAGCCGTTGCCAGGGTGCGGTTGGTTCCGGGCAAGGGCACCATTGTTATCAATAAAAGGGATATGGACGATTATTTCGGTCTGGAGACTCTGAAAATGACCGTGCGCCAGCCCCTCGTGCTTACTGACAACCTTGGTAAATATGATGTGCTTGTAAATGTTAAGGGCGGCGGTTTTACCGGCCAGGCGGGCGCTATTCGCCACGGCGTTTCCCGCGCGCTGCTTAAAGCCGATCCTGAACTTCGTCCCGCGCTTAAGGCCGCAGGCTTCTTAACCCGCGACGATAGAATGAAAGAGCGTAAGAAGTACGGTCTCAAAGCA
>ERZ779894.2614-NODE-2614-length-15584-cov-4.403825_pt1 | contig 15584 bp, 10 predicted proteins | sample MGYA00511587_ERZ779894 | MGnify/ENA primary metagenome ERZ779894 (study PRJEB29588, sample SAMEA2160490) | human gut metagenome | biome: human gut; feature: human-associated habitat; material: faeces | place: Denmark | collected 2008/2010 ... | reverse complement strand
CCGCGCCGCCGGCCTTGATAACTGTATGGCCGGTGAGCTGGTGCAGTTTGATAGTGGAACCTATGGTATGGCGCAGAATCTGGAAGAAAACAGCGTATCAATCGTTTTGCTTGGCGATGACAGCGGCATCAAAGAAGGCGGTACCATCCGCCGCACCGGCAAAGTTGTGTCGGTTCCGGTCGGTGATGCTCTGATTGGCCGCGTTGTCAACGCCCTGGGCCAGCCTATTGATGACAAGGGCCCGATTGATGCTGCCGACTATCGCGCCATTGAATCCCCGGCACCCGGCATCCTGGACCGTCAGCCCGTCAAGCAGCCTTTGCAGACCGGCATCAAGGCCATTGACTCAATGATTCCCATTGGCCGCGGCCAGCGTGAGCTGATTATCGGCGACCGCCAGACCGGTAAGACCGTGATTGCTACGGATACGATCATCAACCAAAAAGGCAAAGATGTCCTTTGCATCTATGTTGCTATTGGCCAAAAGCGTTCTACTGTGGCCTCTCTGGTTGAAAACCTCGAGAAAAACGGAGCCATGGCTTACACCACTGTAGTGTGTGCCACAGCTTCGGAGCTTTCGCCCCTGCAGTATATTGCGCCTTATGCCGGCTGCGCCATGGGCGAATACTTTATGTATCAGGGTAAGCATGTGCTTATTATCTATGATGACCTTTCCAAACATGCAGTTGCCTACCGTGCTCTGTCGCTGCTGATTCGTCGTCCGCCGGGACGCGAAGCATACCCCGGCGATGTTTTCTACCTGCACAGCCGTTTGTTGGAACGTGCCGCCAAATTGAGCGATGCAAAGGGCGGCGGCTCGCTGACAGCTCTGCCCATTATTGAAACGCAGGCTGGTGACGTTTCCGCTTATATTCCAACCAACGTCATCTCCATTACCGACGGGCAGATCTTCCTCGAAACCGACCTCTTCAACCAAGGAAATCGTCCGGCTATCAACGTCGGTATCTCGGTATCTCGTGTAGGAGGTAACGCCCAGCTAAAGGCGATGAAGAAGGTGGCTGGAACGCTGAAGATCGACCAGGCACAGTTTCGCGAACTGGAATCATTCTCCAAATTCGGCGGCGAGATGGATGCCGTAACAGCTTTCACGATCGACAAAGGACAAAAGAACACGCAACTGCTGATACAGCCCCAATACAGCCCGATGCCTGTAGAAGACCAGATCGCCATCCTCTACTGCGGTACACAGGGATTGCTGAAAGGAGTCCCGTTGGATAAAGTGCATGACTTCGAAAAGGAATTCCTGCGCGAACTGCATACATCACACCAGCACGACGTACTGGACATCCTGAAAACCGGAACCATCAACGACGATATCCGGAAGAAACTGGAAGAAACAGCAAAACAACTGACAATGAACAATTGACAATGGACAATTACAACAAGCGACACCTAATTGTCAATTAAAAAAAGGGATTATGGCATCATTAAAAGAAATAAAAGTTCGGATCGCGTCTATCCGGAGTACGCAAAAGATCACCGCAGCCATGAAAATGGTATCTTCGGCGAAGCTCCATCATACCCAGACGCTGACCGAACACACACTCCTCTATGCAAACAAACTTTCCGCCATCTTAAACGGTCTTTTAGAGGCGGAATGCAACCTGGAATCATCTTACACTGAAAAGCGTGAGGTGAAACAGGTCGCTATCGCCGTTTTCTCATCCAGCAGCGGATTATGCGGCACGTTCAATGCCAACGTATGGAAAGAGCTATCTGCCCGTCTGCATGAATTAGAAACACAACACACCGCCGTCCGCCTCTACCCCATCGGGAAAAAGATTGCTGACGAACTGCACAAGGCGGGCTATACGACTGAGGACGATTTTCTTCATTTAGGAGAGAAACCTTCGTACGAAGAGGCTGTCCGCCTCGCCGGAAAACTGATGGAGCTCTTTTCTTCGGGTAAGGCCGATCGGGTAGAGCTGCTTTATCATCATTTCAAGAACATGGCGACACAGGTATTAACTCATAAAGTCTACCTGCCGGTCACCCTGCCGCAGATCCCGGCAGAAACCACTGCCCCGGCAATCGATTACATCCTGGAACCGTCACCTGAAAGCCTTCAGACATTACTTTTCCCGAAGCTGCTCAACCTAACGATTTACACGACATTACTCGACACAACGACATCCGAGCATGCCGCCCGCATGATGGCGATGCAAACGGCCAACGACAATGCTAATGACCTGATTCAGGAACTAACCCTGCAATATAACAAAACCCGCCAGCAGGCTATCACCAACGAACTGTTGGATATTATGGGAGGACAGTAAAAAAACGTCCGACTATGCACTTAAAAAACACGAAACTCCGGCGAATCACTTCGACGGAGCTTCTTACTTTAATTACTATTGAACAATATTCTAACAACGAATAACAATACTATTTATGTATAGAAAAATAAAATCATCAATTGTGCCATCAGTACCCGCAAGAACATCGTCAATGGATAAACTGTCGCATAGCTGACAGCCGGAGTATCATTTCCCGCCGTTACATTCGCATATGCCAATGCAGGCGGATCAGTCGTACTTCCAGCAAGCAGGCCGATCAACGTGAAATAATTCAGCTTGCAGTAATAACGCCCAATCACCCCAATGACCAGCAACGGTAGCATCGTTATGATAAAACCATAACCGATCCAGGTAAGTCCGCCTTTATTCACAATCGCATCGATAAAACCACCTCCTGTATTCAATCCGACACAGGCAAGAAACATCGTGATCCCGATTTCGCGCAACATCAGGTTAGCGCTCTGCGTCGTATAGGTCACAAGCCGGTAACGATAGCCGAAACGGCTGATCAGGATCGCCACAATCAGAGGTCCCCCTGCCAGCCCCAGCTTGATCGGCTGCGGAATTCCCGGAACCGAAAACGGTATGCTTCCCAAAACAATTCCCAACGCAATCCCGATAAAAAGGGTGATCAAATTTGGCTCATTCAGTCGCTTCATGGAATTACCCAAAATAGCACTCACCTTGTCGACAGCCAGTTCACTCCCGACAACCGTCACCCGGTCGCCCACCTGCAATTGCAATCCCTGTGTCGCCACCAGTTCAAGTCCGGCACGGTTAACACGCGTAACGTTGATACCATGCAGGCGGCGCAGTTGTAAATCTCCCAACCGACGGCCTGTCAGTTCCGGCTTTGTCACCAAGATACGACGACTGACGAATTGGCTCTCCGCCGGAATCCACTGCTTCCGGTCCATTTGGATTTCTTCCCCGATAAATGTTTTAATCGTCTCCACGTCATGTTCGGTCGTAATAACGAAGATTTTATCATCTTCCTGCAAAACGGTGTTTCCGGTTACGATCTCGACCTTATTAGTCGCTTTACGCCAGATACGCGAGATGACAAATTCGCGGTGCTCCAGCAAAGCGGCCAACTCGACCACCTTTCTTTTAAATACTGCCGGATTCTTAACGATCAACGAGACAGGGATAGCTTCTGCATGCGTATCATTCTCCGCTTCCAGCTTCTTCGCCTCATCATCAAAACTGACATGGAACACATACCGGACAAACAGCATTGCCAGAATGATCCCGATCACGCCTAACGGATAGGCAACGGCATAGCCCAGCGCAATGCTCTCGTCCGTACTTCCCGTCATATCCGTATAAGCCTGCTGAGCAGCACCGAGCCCCGGCGTATTGGTGACAGCCCCGGACAAGATCCCGACGATAGTCGGGATCGGAATGTCCACTACGAAGTGTATCACCAAAGCCGTAGCCACACCTAAAAAGACAATGCCGCAAGCCAACCCGTTCAGTGCCATTCCCCCTCGCCTGAACGAAGAGAAAAATCCCGGACCGACCTGCATACCTACCGAATAAACAAATAAGATCAATCCAAATTCCTGAAAGAAATGAATAACGACAGGATGGATATAGAAACCGAAATGCCCAAGCATGATCCCGACAAACAGCACCCACGTAACCCCCAACGAGATTCCGAAAACCTTGATTTTACCTAACTGGATACCAGCTGCAACCGTAAATGCAAGCAATAGAAGGGAATGTCCTATCCCTTCGCCCCACAGTAGTTCTTTAATCCATTCCATGATACCCTATCGGTCTTTACGGTAAACCGGAGAAACATCAAAAGCATAGAACGTGTCCCGGATATGCCCAATACATTCCGGACAAAGGCAATTTTTATAATAGATCCTGATAAAGGTTTTCTGACACTGGTCCAAACCAGTAGCAGTAAAGTCGCCTGACAATAAATCAATATTGCCGGAAAACTTTGTGCCACAACGCAAGCAAAGCTTTTCCATCTTTTTACTATTTATGAAGTTAGAAACATTTTCGAACCATTCTCCTAACCCACGAGGAAAGAACAGCCTTTAACGAACGGCAGGTCTTCTGACTGACTCCCATCCTGAAGCCTTCCCGGTTTATAACTATAACCCAGTGGCAAAAGTAGTTTCAGGATGTTGAAACGGAGCTTCACAGCAGCGGGACTGTCCGGGATTTTCACCCGATTCCCTTTTAATTCGTATCATCTGATTTGATCATACGAAACCGATCCGAAGACAAAATTAGACAAAAAAAGCATAGCGTGTATCTCTTTTCCAAGTTATTTTTTCACGTTAACACTTTCTTCAGAAGTTTTCCACATTATACACGAAAAGTTGAAAAAGATATACACTTTTGGATAACATTAAAACATGATAGTCATTTAAAGTTTTCCAATTACTCAAAATTCATAATTGTATATCAGTGAATTGACATATTTTAACTACACAAAAGTTTTCCAAAAAGTTTACCATATTGTTATACTATATACTTTTGCAACTACAAAATTCACAAACCTCAATAATAAATTTATCATGATTCAGACAGTTATTAAACGTGATGGACGTATCGTTGGATTCAACGAAGAAAAGATAGCAACAGCTATCCGCAAAGCGATGTTGCACACAGAAAACGGGGAAGACCGGGAGCTGGTTCGCCAGATCACGGATCATATTTCTTTCAAAGGCGACTCGCAAATGACTGTCGAAGCCATCCAAGACGCTGTCGAGTTGGAACTGATGAACAGTAGCCGCAAAGACGTTGCACAAAAATACATAGCTTACCGTAACCAGCGCAGTATCGCCCGCAAAGCCAAGACACGCGATATGTTCCTGGAGATCATCAATATCAAATCCAACGACATCACCCGCGAGAATGCCAATATGAATGCCGACACGCCCGCCGGCATGATGATGAAGTTCTCCAGCGAAACGACCAAGCCGTTCGTCGACGATTACTTGTTGAGCGAAGAGGTCAAGGAGGCGGTAGAAAACAACTATCTGCATATCCATGATAAAGACTATTATCCGACCAAGAGCCTCACGTGCGTACAACATCCGTTGGACCACATCCTGAAATACGGTTTTTCAGCCGGACATGGCGAATCACGCCCGGCAAAGCGTATCGAAACAGCCAGTATTTTAGGCTGTATCTCGCTCGAAACAGCCCAGAACGAAATGCATGGTGGTCAGGCGATCCCGGCATTCGATTTCTATCTGGCTCCTTACGTGCGCAATAGTTTTATCGAAGAAATCAAGAACCTGGAAGAACTGAACGGACAGAATTATTCACATCTCTACCAGCAGAAACTGGATGACTATGTGAATCGTCCGCTCGAAGGATTGAGTGGCGACGAACGTATCATCCAACATGCCGTCAATAAAACTGTCAGCCGCGTGCATCAATCGATGGAAGCCTTTATCCACAATATGAACACCATCCATTCTCGTGGAGGCAACCAAGTAGTATTCAGTTCCATCAATTACGGAACGGACACTTCTGCCGAAGGACGCTGTATCATTCGCGAGATATTGAAAAGCACATATCGCGGAGTCGGCAATGGCGAAACGGCCATCTTCCCGATTCAGATATGGAAAAAGAAACGCGGGGTAAGCTATCTGCCGGAAGACCGTAACTACGACCTTTACCAGCTTGCCTGCAAGGTTACAGCTCGCCGTTTCTTCCCGAACTTCCTCAACCTCGACGCGACATTCAACCAGAGCGAAGACTGGCGTGCCGATGATCCGCAACGTTATATGCACGAAGTTGCGACCATGGGATGCCGCACGCGTGTATTCGAGAACCGCTTCGGTCCGAAAACATCTATCGGCCGCGGTAACCTCTCTTTCTCGACAATCAATATCGTACGCCTCGCTATCGAATGCATGCACATTGAAAACAAGGAAGAACGGATCGCCCAATTCTTTGCCAAGCTCGACCACATGTTGGATATAACCGCCCGCCAACTACACGAGCGCATGGAATTCCAAAAAACGGCATATGCCAAACAGTTCCCGTTGCTGATGTCATCTCTTTGGCTGGGTAGCGAGAAATTGAAACCGAACGACACGATCGCACCCGTTATCAATCAGGGTACATTGGGGATCGGTTTTATCGGTCTGGCAGAATGCCTGGTCGCCCTCACCGGCAAACACCACGGCGAAAATGCGGCTTCACAGGAGTTAGGCCTGAAGATCGTCAGCTATATCCGTAACAGGGCCAATCAGTTTTCAGAAGAATACCAGCATAATTACAGCGTACTGGCAACACCAGCCGAAGGCTTGTCTGGTAAGTTTACCCGTCGTGACCGTAAGCAATTCGGTTCGTTGTCCGGTATTACGGACCGCGACTATTATACAAACTCCAATCATGTACCCGTCTACTACAAATGCAGCGCTCGTCACAAAGCGGAAGTGGAAGCTCCCTATCATGAGATGACACGAGGAGGTCATATCTTCTATGTCGAAATGGATGGAGACGCGACCCATAACCCGGAAGTGATCATGCAAGTTGTCGATATGATGGACCGTTATAACATTGGCTACGGTTCCGTCAACCACAATCGTAACCGCTGTCTCGACTGCGGCTACGAAAATGCGGAAACGCATTTGGAAAAATGCCCTAAATGCGGCAGCACCCATCTCGACAAACTACAGCGCATTACCGGTTACCTGGTCGGTACGACAGATCGCTGGAACAAAGCGAAACTGGCAGAACTAAACGACAGGGTCGTCCATAATTAAAAATTGAAGATTGCGAGAGATATAAACAGTTATATTATAAACCAAGAATTGAAGCTCAGAAGTCAAGCATTTCATTTTTCAATTCTTAATTTTCAATTTCCAAAGTGCTTTCCATCATTGATATCATAGAAGATACAACTGTCGACGGTCCGGGATTCCGGACCGCGATCTATGCGGCAGGTTGTCCGAACGCTTGTCCTGGCTGTCATAATCCCGAATCGTGGGACATTAAAAAGGGGAAACAAATATCGACGGAAGAGATTCTAACGAAGGTCTTGGCAGACGACTTTGCCAACGTGACCTTCAGCGGCGGCGACCCCATGTTCCAACCGGAAGGTTTCACCAAGCTGGCACAGGCGATCAAAGAAAAAAGCCGGAAAAACATCTGGTGTTATACCGGCTATACTTTCGAGCGTCTTTTGGACAATCCGAAACAGGCAGAGCTACTCAAATACATCGACGTCTTGGTAGATGGTAAATTCAAACAAGCCCTACGCGATGAAAGCCTTCTTTTCCGTGGCAGCAGCAACCAACGCCTGATCGATGTCAAAGCTTCCCTAAAAGCCAACAAGACAGTCTTGTTGGAACTGAATTATGATTTATGAATTTTTTACAACTCATAATTCATGAATCTCCTTACCATTCAATGAACTTACCACGCTGCCTGCGTTTTTCAAGTTCTTCTTCAAGATAACGCTGGCGGTCTTTGGCAATGTAGCGGCGAGCGAAGATATTCGGAACGGCAACACCTAAAGAGATACACAAGATAATTAAAGCCGAATTGATCCCGTTGGCAAAAGCATTGGTCACTTCACCAATCACCCCGTGCAGGTTGATAAAAGCAAACAACGAACGATACATCAGCACTCCCGGAATCATTGGGATAACAGACGGGATCGTTAACACATGATTGGGGACATCGAACCAATGGACCGCCTTTACCGCAATCAGACTCACGACAAAACTTCCCATAAACGAACCGATCACCGGACCATATCCCAACTCAAAATTCACAAAATTACGGGTACACACTGCAATGATCCCCCCTAAAGCCACTACCCACAACAAACGTCGCTGGATATTGAAAATCATTGAAAAACCCATCGCTGCAATAGCCGCCGCAATGGCATAAATATAATAAGGATCATGCGGCACCATGCTCAATTCACTGAACTTATGGTCGATCTCTATATCGTTCATTACCAACACCCGCATGGCAAAAGCAATCCCGAACGTCATCGCTCCGACCATCATCATCGTATTGGCCGCCCGCGTAATCCCGACAAGCAAATGATTGTCAATCATGTCATCCACAAAATTGATTAACGGTACTCCCGGCACGATAAACAGAGCACAAGCCAGCAACGGATGGTAAGGCGTGGATGACAGCCCCGAAAAAGAAGAAGCATACGCCAGACAAGTCGCCACAAACGCCGCAATCGCAATACTCATATACACATTTATCCCGAACTCGATACAACGCGCTCGGACACGGAATCCGACAAATGCACAAATAGAAGCGAACAAAAACGCGATCCAGTCACAGCCGAACAACTTACAGAAACCGCCACAGGCAAACCCTGCACCGATTGCCACCAGGTAAGGCATATAGTTACGAGGTTTACGCGCAATCCGCTCAAGCTCTTCCTCATACTGGTCCAACGAATAGTCTTGTTCAATCGCCTTCCATGACAGATGGCTGACCTCCGTAATGGTCGTCATATTGATACCATGCTTCTCACACTTCTGAAATTTTGAAAAGGAATGTGTCTCGTCGCTCACATTCACCATAATCATCGTCCATCTGATATCCAGATGAAGCTTTTCTTCAGGAATCCCCATAAAAGCAGCCACACGCTTCATGTTCCGTTCGATGCGGTTCGTATCCGCGGCACTCTCCATCAGCAATTTTCCCGTACGGAGTAATAAGTCCAGTTTTCTCCGTAACAACAAAACCTCCCGGTCTGTCAAAGTCTCTTTTTCCATCCTTTTTGTCTTTTCTCTATTAAATGCGGGCACAAAAGTAAGAAGGCTGACTTTCACAAGCAAGCCTTCCTCTAATCAATTCTATTGATTCTGTCGAATGATTCTTTTGTTCACCATGTTAGTTATTTATAATTTTCAAATCGACGTCCTTGATTTACAAAGGCATATTGCCATGTTTCTTTGGCGGATTGCTCTGGCTCTTATTTTTTGCCATTTCAAGCGCCTGTATCAACTTGTAACGTGTCTGACGGGGCATGATGATCTCATCGATAAATCCGAATTCGGCTGCTCGATAAGGATTTGAGAACTGTTCATTGTATGCCTTCATAGCCTGTGCTTTTTCTTCTCCTTCCGCTTTCCGGTACAGGATATTGACAGCCCCCTCGGCTCCCATCACTGCGATTTCCGCCATCGGGTAAGCCAAGTTGATGTCGGCGCCGATCGGTTTGCTCGACATCACGATATAAGCGCCGCCGTAAGCTTTACGCGTAATCAACGTAATTTTGGGAACTGTCGCCTCGGCATAAGCGTAAACGATCTTCGCCCCGTGGCGGATAATCCCGTCATGCTCCTGCTGACAGCCGGGTAAAAAGCCGGGTACGTCCTCAAACGTCACCAGCGGGATATTGAAGCAATCGCAAAAACGGATGAAACGAGCCGCCTTGTCCGAGGCATCGATATCCAGCACACCAGCTAGGAAAGCCGGCTGATTCGCCACAATACCAACCGACTGGCCACCCAGACGGGCAAAGCCGACCACCACATTCTTTGCAAAATGAGACATCACTTCGAAAAAATAATGATTGTCGACCACTGGCTCGATCACGTCCTTCATATCATACGGCACGTTCGGATCATCGGGAATCACCGTCTGTAACGTTTCCGTTTCACGACGGATATCGTCAGAACACGGGAGAGACGGCGCATCCTCCATATTGTTTGACGGCAGGAAGCTCAGCAGCTCGCGGATACTCATCAACGTTTCCTCCTCCGTATCACACACGAAATGCGTCACGCCACTTTTACTGCTATGCACATAGGCGCCTCCCAATTCCTCTTTCTCCACCGTCTCATGCGTAACGGCCTTCACGACATCCGGTCCGGTTATGAACATATGGCTCTTCTCTTTCACCATAAAAATGAAATCGGTCAGTGCCGGCGAGTAACAAGCTCCACCGGCACAAGGACCGAGGATAGCCGAAATCTGGGGAACCACCCCGGAGGCCATCGTATTTTGATAGAAGATCGACGCATAACCTGCCAGGCTACCGACTCCTTCCTGGATACGCGCACCTCCCGAATCGTTCAATGCGATCACAGGTGCACCATTTTTCAGAGCTAGCGTCTGGACCTTTACGATCTTGGCGGCATTGGTCGAACTGAGCGTTCCTCCGTAAGCTGTAAAATCGTAGGCGTAGACAAAGACCTGACGACCTTCGATCTTACCATATCCAGAAACGACACCGTCTCCCGGAATCTTGTTTTTCTCCATGCCGAAATTCGTGCATCGATGCGTCACGAACTTATCCAGTTCAACAAACGTACCTTTATCCAGCAACATATCAATACGTTCACGGGCTGTCATACGCCCCGCCTCATGTTGCTTATCGATACGAACTACGCCGCCACCCAGAGCAGCTACTTTATCTAGTTCTTCAAACTTCTTATATATCTCTTCTTTCTGCATTTTCTTCCTGATTAATTACTTCCAATGTCATCAACACCTGATTCACGTTTACCGTGTTTCCTTCCTTCACCAGGATTTCACGTACCCGACAATCAGAGCTGACCTTATAGTTGCTCTGCATCTTCATGGCTTCGAGCACCACCACGATATCCCCGGCAGACAGAAGGTCTCCTTCGTTCACAGGAATCTTCATGACCTTTCCGGGCATCGGCGATACAACCTTGTCGCCCTGCTTCTCTTCGCTGTTCTTGCGCATACGTAGATATTTGGCCTGCGAATCGATTATGTCGACCGAATAAGAGGAGAAAAGCGTGTTGACCTGATAGTTCTTTCCTCCTCCCGAACGGATCAGCTCGGCATTGTAAGAATGTCCGTCATGCAAGATCGAACAAGCCCCGTTCTCAGCCATCACGATATCCACCTCGTAGGGCTGTCCGTCTATGTCGAGCCGCACCTTGTTTCCATCCTTTCCAAGCAGCTCCACATCAGCCACCCGGTTTCCAATATGTATTTCCATTATAAACAATTTTTCAAATCCTTAACACACCTTTCTGCAACCCGAACTCACGCCAACGGCTGATCGGACGGTTGTCCACCGAAGAGCCCGATGCGTTCTCCTCCAGGTTCATCAGGTAATCCATATAAGCAGCGATCATGGCGATATTTTCCGATTCATGCTCGTCTCCGGGGTTCACCGGATGTTGCAGCTCCTCGCCATGCTTTCCGATAAACGACGTATCGTAGGTTCCATGCACAAAATCAGGTATATCCATGATCCGCCTGAGATAGCTGATATTCGTCTTCAGCCCGGTAATCTTGTATTCGTGTAAGACACGCCTCATTCGTTCGATCGCATACTCGCGGCTGGTAGCCCACACGATCAGCTTGCCGATCATCGGGTCATAATAGACCGGAATCTCATAACCTTCATAGACATAGCTGTCGATTCGCACTCCGATCCCGTTCGGTTCGGTCAGCTGGCGGATAATGCCGGGAGATGGCATGAAATTGTTGGCGGTATCTTCGGCACAGATCCGGCATTCGATAGCATGCCCACGCTGGGATATATCTTCCTGCCGGATATGCAACGGTTCGTTGTCGGCAATACGAAGTTGCTCCTTTACCAAGTCGAGCCCCAACACCTCTTCGGTAATCGGATGCTCCACCTGCAAACGGGTGTTCATTTCGAGAAAATAAAAATTACGGTGTTTATCGACCAGGAACTCGATCGTCCCGGCACCGGAATAGTCGACGGCCTTAGCAGCCGCAACCGCCTTCTCGCCCATCTCTTTCCGCAGTTCCGGCGTAATGAACGGCGACGGACTTTCCTCGACAATTTTCTGGTTACGGCGTTGCACAGAGCATTCGCGTTCGCAGAGATGGACCACATTCCCGTAATTGTCGCCTAAAATCTGGAACTCGATATGATGTGGTCCCTCCACGTACTTTTCCAGATAAACTGTATCGTCACCAAAAGAAGAGAGCGACTCCGAGCGAGCGGCGTTGTAAGCCTCTTCCACCTCTTCTTCCTTATGGATCAGACGCATTCCCTTTCCACCGCCTCCCATCGAGGCTTTCAGCATGACCGGGAAACCGATCTCCCGGCAGACCCGGCATGCTTCTCCAACATCCTGCAAAGGCTGCTGCGTGCCAGGAACGACCGGCACGCCGGCGTCTATCATCCGCTTGCGGGCGGATATTTTATCTCCCATCGCCTCCATCGTTTCTGCCGACGGGCCGATAAAGACAATTCCTTCTTCTTTGCACCGGCGGGCAAAATCCGCATTCTCGGACAGGAAACCATATCCGGGATGAATCGCATCCACCTTGTGTTGCTTGGCTGTCCGGATGATCTTTTCGATATTCAGGTAACTATCTTTTGATGCTGCCGGTCCTATCAAGACCGCTTCGTCGGCATAAAGGACATGACGTGCCGTCCGGTCTGCTTCCGAAAAAACAGCCACCGACCGTATCCCCATTTCGCGACAGGAGCGCATAACCCTCACAGCTATCTCGCCCCGATTCGCAATCAGAACTTTTCTTATCATATTTATTGTATTTATGTTTCGCATCCATAGCCTAACCCACGAGGATATGAACCTTATAATGAACGGCAGGTCTTCTGACTGACTCCCATCCTGAAGCCTTCCCGACTTAATTATAACAAGTCAGTGGCGAAAGTAGTTCCAAGATGTTAAAACGGAGCTTCACAGCAGCGGGACTGTCCGGGATTTACACCCGATTCCCTTTTAATCCATATTCCCGAACGGGAAATACAGAACCGATTCGGTGGCAAATGTAAACTTTTTTTCTGATACGCTCTATTTCGACCGCCAAAATTCGGTACGGACACACGAAATATTCTGTAATCAGTGGCAGCAATTACAAAATCAGCGACAGCAATTATATAATCACTGCCACTGATTACAGAATTGCTATCGCTGATTTTAGAATAAATGAAGGGATAACGATCTTTTTACCCCTTACAAAGTGAAAATCGAAAGTAACAAACGAATATATTCTACCCGACGATCCATTTGCCGCCCGGAATGAGCGAAATAACCTTGGTTGTCACGAAGCAGCAAATGAACGTGCATGTCGCAATCGCAGGAATGGCGGCAACAGTCGGTAACGGCAAGACGGACTTGAACACCGCCACCCACAGACCGAGCCAAAAGATATGCATCAGATACATCCCATAGCTGAGTTTAGAGAGTTCCAATACGAAGCGCGGAGTTTCGGGAAGTTCAATACAACTGAACATCAGGAACGTGCCGGCCGTAAGCAACACACAGTTGATGGTGCAGAAAGCCCACCCTATTTCCAGCACGGGCGTGGGGAGTATTTCTCCGGGAACGGCCTGAACATAGAACGAATATATGGTAATAGCTGCACCAATGAGCATCGAAACAATTCCGATAATAAAACGTTTGGAACGGTTCCAGGTCAGATGGACATGTATATAATGTGCGAGCACAAGATAGCCTAAGTAACCGGAGAAATACCACAGCATATGGTATTCGTTCCAAAAGCACTGTCCCCACACTTCTCCGAACCAACGGTTCAGATATGGCATACAGGTCGACAAGAGAAACAACCCGATAAAGAAACGTTCTTCTTTGACCGTCACTCTGCTCAACCAGGGCGAGATGATAGGAATAAACAGGTAAATGCTGATCAAGGGATACATAAACCATAGATGCCCGGCCAGCGTCGGGAAGTTCAGAAATATCCGCGACAGATCCTTGATCGAGGTCGCTCCATCAATCTGCCCCCACAACATCGGCAGAGTACTGTAGAGTATCATGAATATGAAAAACGGTGGTAGAATGCGGATACAACGCCGACGATAGAACTGCCACATGGTCTGCCCTTCCTTCATCGGCGCAAGAAGAAAAGCGGAGACTATTATAAACAACGGCACGGCCATACGCGAAAACCCATCGTATATGGACACCCATAGCCGGTCTGACTCATTTGCCAGAAAGGCTTGCGGGCCCACCATGTCCGTCGAACCGGGGGCACCGTAAAAGTTTTCACTGGCGTGGACGATCATAACAAGGAAACATGCGAACACGCGTACATAATCCAAAAAAACTATACGTTTCATTTTTTTGCTTAATTACTATATTAATAAGAGATTTAATTCTTTAGGCGAAGCATGCATTCATGGCGGAAAATTTCGTAATTTTCCAGATACTGCTTAATTGGCGGTAAAGATAGGAAAAAAGCCGGAAATCCTCTCAAACAGGTTTGAACAACTAGGGCAACCGCACCAAAACCCGGAAATCGCATGAAATATACCCCAAAAAAACAGAGTCTTTTTCTCTAAAAATTGAAGTACACCATCTATCCATGAGATATAATCATAAACATCAACGTCCTTGACGGTCATTTCTTCTTTTTCAACCATCAGACATTGGTTAGGTTGAATTGTCTGTCCATTTCCCTGGTTATTCTTAACAAAGACGCTTCCTTCTTTTAATACGACAGTCTGGAAAATTTCGTCATCATACGCAGTAATCCCGAAAGAAGTACCTAAAACCTGTACTTCCATTTGATTCGTTTTAACATAAAAAGGCCATTGGGGATGTTTGGCTACTTCAATATAGATTTCCCCGTTCACATAGAGCACTCTTTTCTCTTTCTCGAATGTTTCAGGAAACTGCAATACCGTTCCTGAATTAATCCATACTTTTGTCCCATCAGACAAGATCAATGAAGATCGTCGCCCATTTGGGACACTCAACATGTTCAGATGTTCGTCTTCTTTTTCCTGCTCAAAATGTTGCTTTCGATCAATTGATTTTATTTCTATTTCAGCAACTTGTACATTACCCTTTTTATCGACTGAAATTGTAGAATTATCCGTAACTTGTATTTTTTCCTTTGACAAATGAAGTTCAACTTCTTTTTGTTCCGGATCCACTTTGACATCAGCCAAGACCGAAGTGCTCAATTCCACATTCGACACTTCTTGATACTGCAAGTATAAAGATCCCAAAAAACAGAATATCAACAAGCAAGCAGCCGCAAACAGCCAACTCAACCTAATATATTTAGGCTTACGGTGTTTCTCGCAATTATCCAAAATTCTTTTTTTCAATGCAGTCTTTTCCGCAAAGGCAAGTCGTACGTGGTTGAATTTAAGTCGGCAAACCTTCTCTCTAGCCAACATCAAAGTCTCCGCTTCTTCAGGATAAAGTGACAAATAATTCTCCTTCCATTGTTTATCCGATTCCTCTGTAGGAAACAGACACCAAAGAATAAAAGATTTGTCATGTAACAATGAGGGCACTGAAAAAGGTATCCTCTTAAGATTTAATCCCAATCTTTAAAAAGACG
>ERZ779894.2610-NODE-2610-length-15612-cov-7.677187_pt1 | contig 15612 bp, 14 predicted proteins | sample MGYA00511587_ERZ779894 | MGnify/ENA primary metagenome ERZ779894 (study PRJEB29588, sample SAMEA2160490) | human gut metagenome | biome: human gut; feature: human-associated habitat; material: faeces | place: Denmark | collected 2008/2010 ... | reverse complement strand
CTCTGCCAATACGTCTACGGTAACCTGTAAGCTGTATCTGGTGAATGACTGGAGTTTAAATATCAGTGGGAGAAGTGACAATACCTGTACCATTGACGGATCGGCGCAGACGTTTTCCTCCCCGGCGATCAGCAGCACGGGGACACACCTTCTGGGAACGGTATCGAGGACGGTGAACCATGCCAGTGATGGCAGTAAGACCTTGACGATTTCCGCCGTGTTCCAGATCCGGGCTACCTTAAGTGGGACGTACTACGGAACGATCACGGCCAGCGCCAATATCACACTGGACAGTATCCCCCGTGCCTCCAGTGTCTCTGCCGGGAATATGACGATGGGGACAGCCGGGAAGATCAATATCAGCCGTGCTTCCTCATCCTTTACGCATACCCTGACCTATTCCTTTGGGAATACCAGCGGGACGATTGCGACCAAGACAACGGCTACTTCCGTATCATGGACGCCAGCTTTGTCGCTGGCCAGCCAGATCCCGAATGCCACCAGCGGTACCTGTACCATTACCTGTACGACCTACAACGGGAATACGAACATCGGCTCTAAAACCTGTACGCTGACGCTAAGTGTTCCTGCCAGTGTGAAGCCCACGATCTCCAGCCTAACCGCCTCCCGGATTGACGGGGACGTCCCCAGTGCGTGGGGGACTTATGTACAGACGAAATCGAAGGTCAAGCTGACCATCAACGGGGCGGCTGGAAGTTATGGCTCCACCATCAAGTCCTACTCCATTACCGGCGGTGGGTACAGTGGTTCCGCTTCCACGCTGACCACAGGCTTTCTCAATAATTCCGGGACGATCACCTTTAAGGCTACGGTGACGGATTCCAGAGGCCGGGTATCGGCGGAGGCGTCCGTTTCCATCACGGTGACCGCTTATTCCCCACCATACTTCAACTCTTCCCTGTCCCAGCGGTGCTTAAGCAATGGGACGCTGGATGATGACGGGACATACATCCATGCGCTTGTATCCTTTGGCTATTCCACCTGTGGCGGGAAGAATACCCTCAAGACTTCCGTCCAGTACAAGCAGGTTTCAGCAGAGCAGTGGACGGACGCCGGGGTGACTTTTGCCTCCAATACTGCATTCACCTATGGCCGGGGACAGATCTCTACGGAGACCTCCTATGATGTGCGCTACACCTTGGAGGATGCGTTTTCCACCATCTCCGTGCAGGAGATCGTCTCCACGGCTGCCGTGGTCATGGACTTTAAGAGCGGCGGCAAAGGGGTAGCCATCGGGAAGGTGTCGGAAAGGGATAATACCTTTGAGGTGGCCGAGAACTGGGATGTGAAAGTCTATGGGATGCTGCTGAAGGAATACATCCAGCAGTTTGCAAAAACGATGTATCCGGTAGGTAGTATCTATATGAGTACCAAATCTACCAACCCCTCCACCTACTTTGGAGGTACATGGGTGGCTTGGGGCAGCGGCCGGGTGCCGGTGGGAATTAACACATCGGACAGCAACTTTAATACGGTGGAGAAAACCGGAGGTGCCTCTACGGTGGCATTGACTACAGCGCAGATGCCAAGCCACTCCCATGCCAAAGGTTCACTGGCTACAGCGAGTGCCGGGGCGCACACGCACAATATACAGAACCAGAAAGCCGCATGGGGTACGAACAGCGGGAACAGGGTTCTTATTGATGCCACGTCCGGGTATACGGCAGTCACCAATAAGACCACGACCTCCGGAGGGGCGCATACGCACACCATTTCCGGCTCCACTGCGGCTGCAGGTTCCGGCAGCGCCCATAATAACCTGCAGCCCTATATCGTCTGCTATATGTGGAAGCGGACAGCATAACTTTATTTTTTTGGAAATCAGCGACTACTCTTCGGAGCAGCCGCTTTTTTCATATCAACATTTCAAAGGAGGAACGCACCATGAAAGAATTCTGGAACACCATCCAACTCATCTTTTCCGCTGTGGGCGGCTGGCTGGGATATTTTCTTGGAGGCTGTGACGGTTTGCTTTACGCCCTCATTGCCTTTGTGGTGATTGACTACATCACGGGTGTGATGTGCGCCATCATCAACCGGGAGTTATCCAGCGCAGTCGGCTTCAAAGGGATCTTCCGAAAAGTGCTGATCTTCCTGCTGGTCGGGATTGCAAACATCATTGATGTGCAGGTGATTGGAACCGGGGCGGTCTTACGGACAGCGGTGATCTTTTTCTACATCTCAAATGAAGGCGTGAGCCTGCTGGAGAATGCAGGACATCTGGGACTCCCTATCCCGGAAAAGATCAAAACGGTATTAGAGCAGCTCCATGACAGAGCAGAAAACGGAAAGGAAGGTAATGAATAATGGCTTACACAAACAGTTCCCTTGTATCTTACACAAAACTTAGCCCGAACCATTCCGGACAGAGGACGCATTCCATTGACCGGATCACTCCCCACTGTGTGGTCGGCCAGCTGACGGCGGAGAACATCTGCGGATGCTTTACCAGCCCGTCCAGAGAGGCCAGCTGCAATTATGGCATCGGGAAAGACGGAAAGATCGCACTTTGCGTGGAGGAGAAGAACCGCTCTTGGTGTTCTTCCAGCAACGCCAATGACCAGAGGGCCGTCACCATCGAGTGTGCCAGCGATCTGAATCATCCCTACGCAATGACCAACGCTGTTTATAATTCCCTCGTGAAACTGTGTACGGACATCTGCAAGCGGAACGGAAAGAAGAAACTTCTCTGGCTGGGAGATAAGAATAAGACGCTCAACTATTCCCCGAAGTCTGATGAGATGGTACTCACCGTCCATCGCTGGTTTGCCAACAAGTCCTGTCCGGGCAGTTGGATGTATGCCCGGATGGGTGATCTTGCCGCAAAGGTCACAGCACAGCTTGGCGGCGGGGCATCCGAGGGCACCGAGACTGAGTATCCTGAAAAGCTGACAGAGGGCTATTACCGTGTCCGTAAGGCATGGTCTGACAGTAAATCGCAGAAAGGCGCATACAAGATCCTCTCTAATGCCAAGAAGTGCGCTGATGCCAATCCGGGATATAGCGTGTTCGATAATAACGGTGTAAACATCTACACACCGAACACATCAACGAAGGCGGCACCGGATGTGCCGTTTACCGTCAAGGTCAGCATCTCCGATCTGAACATCCGCAAAGGGCCGGGGACGGACTATGCCAAAACCGGGAAGTTTACCGGCAAAGGCGTGTTTACCATCGTGGAGGTCCAGTCCGGCCAGGGGGCCTCTGCTGGCTGGGGACGGCTGAAGTCCGGCGCCGGCTGGATTTCTCTGGACTATGCAGTAAAAACCGAATAAGGAAACAAGAAAACCCGTGTGCAATCGGCTCTCTATGGTCGGCTGCGCACGGGTCTTTTTTTATCCGCTGAAATTCCCGGTTTCTGTCCTTTCAGAAATAGAAGGTTACAGATTGGAGGGACAGCGGTGACGAACGAACAGAGAATGATCGTGTCCTCTCTCCGGGCGCAGGGCATGGGCTATGGCGCAATCGCCCGGAAAGTCGGGATCTCAGAAAATACAGTAAAATCCTTCTGCCGCAGGAACGCACAGAAAGAGGATAAGCCGGTCACTGGAGCGGACGAGCATCAGTGCCTTTGCTGCGGAACGCCTGTGGCGCAGAACGCCGGCCGGAAGGAAAAGAAGTTCTGCTCTGACAAGTGCAGGAACAAATGGTGGAACGCCCATCTGGATAAGGTTGACCGCAGGGCGATCCGGGAGGTCACCTGTGCCGGCTGCGGTAAGACTTTTTCTGTCTATGGACAGGCGGCGAGGAAGTACTGCAGCCATGCGTGCTACATCCGGCACCGGTTCGGAGGCAGCGCGGATGAGTAAGGAGCAGATGAGACAGGAAAAGCTCTACCAGGCGACCATGAGCATGGTCAGAAAGATGCTTGCGGAGGGGCTTATCACCGAGGAAGAGTACCGTCAGATTGATACAATGTTCCTGGCAAAATACCGCCCTCTTTTCGGCACATTATTCTCTGAAATCTGTTGACTTTACAGCCTTTTAGAGTGATGTATAGTAGCGGAAAGGAGCGTGATTTCATGCCGAATTTAAGAAAAATCGAAGCGGCTGTACCCGCCATCCGGGAAAAGAAGAAGGTAGCCGCTTACGCCAGAGTGTCCATGCAGTCGGAACGGATGCTCCACTCCCTTTCCGCACAGGTGAGCTACTACAGCGGGCTGATCCAGAAGAACCCAGACTGGGAGTATGCCGGGGTCTATGCAGATGATTTTATTTCCGGTACCAACACGGTAAAGCGCGATGAGTTCAAACGGATGCTTGCCGACTGCGAGGCAGGCAAGATAGACATCATCCTGACAAAGAGCATTTCACGGTTTGCCAGGAATACGGTGGATCTTCTGGAAACGGTGCGGCATTTGAAGGATTTAGGCGTTGAGGTGCAGTTCGAGAAAGAACGCATACGCTCGATGGACGGGGACGGCGAACTGATGCTGACCATCCTGGCGTCCTTTGCCCAGGAGGAGAGCCGCAGCATTTCCGACAATGTGAAATGGGGCATCCGAAAAAGGATGCAAAACGGCATCCCAAACGGCCACTTCCGCATCTACGGTTATCGATGGGAGGGCGATGAACTGGTCATCGTGCCAGAGGAAGCGGAGGTTGTAAAGAGAATCTTCCGGAACTTCCTGGACGGGAAATCCAGGCTGGAAACCGAGCGGGAGCTTGCTGCCGAGGGCATCACAACCAGGGACGGCTGCCGTTGGGTAGATTCCAACATCAAGGTGGTACTGACCAATGTGACCTACACGGGGAACCTGCTCCTGCAAAAGGAGTTTATCTCCGACCCAATCTCCAAGCAGCGGAAAAAGAACCGAGGGGAACTTCCGCAGTACTATGTGGAGGACACCCATCCTGCCATAATCGACAAGGCCACTTTTGACTTTGTGCAGGAGGAGATGGCAAGGCGCAGGGAACTTGGCGCACTGGCAAATAAGAGTCTGAACACATCCTGCTTTACAGGAAAAATCAAATGCCCATACTGCGGTCAGAGCTATATGCACAACAAGCGGACAGACCGTGGCGATATGGAGTTCTGGAACTGTGGCAGCAAGAAGAAAAAGAAGAAAGGAACCGGCTGTCCTGTGGGCGGCACCATCAACCACAAAAACATGGTTAAAGTCTGTACGGAAGTTCTGGGGCTTGATGAATTTGATGAAGCTATCTTTTTGGAAAAGGTGGACCATATCGATGTGCCAGAACGCTATACGCTGGAGTTTCACATGGCGGACGGCAATGTGGTAACAAAGGACTGCCTGAACACGGGGCATCGGGACTGCTGGACACCGGAGCGGCGTGCTGAAGTGTCCATGAAACGGCGCAAGAACGGCACGAATCCCATCGGTGCATCCTGCTTCACGGGGAAGATAAAGTGCGTATCCTGCGGCTGTAATTTCCGCAAGGCAACACGGAACTGCAAAGATGGCAGCAAGGTCAGCCACTGGCGGTGCGCAGAGCATAACGGTTGCGATTCCCCCAGCCTGCGGGAGGATTTGCTGGAACAGATGGCCGCAGAGGTACTTGGGCTGGATGCGTTTGACGCCGCCGCTTTTCGTGAGAAGATCGACCGAGTTGAGGTGCTTTCCTCTTCAGAACTCCGCTTCTGTTTTAAGGATGGCAGAACCGTAAGCCGCAACTGGCAGCCGCCGGAACGCGTGGGGCGGCCTTGGACTGAGGAGCAGAGGGCAAAATTTAAGGAATCCATTAAGGGCGCCTATACGCCAGAGCGGCGCCGGCAGATGAGCGAACACATGAAGCAATTACGGAAGGAGCGTGGAGACAAATGGCGCAGAGAAAAGTAACGGCGATTCCGGCGACCATCACCAAATATACTGCCGTTCCTATTGGCAGCAAGCGGAAACGCCGTGTCGCCGGTTATGCCCGCGTCTCCACCGACCACGAAGACCAGGTCACCAGCTACGAAGCGCAGGTGGACTATTACACGAATTACATCAAGGGGCGGGACGATTGGGAGTTTGTTGCTATCTACACGGACGAAGGGATTTCTGCGACCAATACCAAGCGGCGCGAGGGCTTCAAGGCGATGGTGGCGGATGCCCTTGCCGGGAAGATCGACCTCATAGTAACAAAAAGTGTCAGCCGATTTGCCAGAAATACAGTGGACAGCCTGACCACCGTGCGGACGCTGAAGGAAAAGGGTGTGGAAATCTACTTTGAGAAGGAAAACATCTGGACGCTGGATGCCAAGGGAGAACTGCTCATCACAATCATGTCCAGCCTTGCCCAGGAGGAGAGCCGGAGCATTTCGGAGAACACCACCTGGGGTCAGCGGAAGCGGTTCGCCGATGGCAAGGCAAGCGTGGCTTACAAGCGGTTCCTGGGGTACGACCGGGGTCCCAACGGCGGCTTTGTGGTCAATCAGGAACAGGCAAAGACCGTCAAGCTGATTTACAAGTTATTTCTGGATGGCCTGACCTGCCACGCCATCGCAAAGGAGCTGACGGAGCGGAAACTGCCGACTCCGGGCGGCAAGGCAGTCTGGAGCCAAAGCACCGTCCGCAGCATCCTTACTAATGAAAAGTACAAAGGCGATGCGCTCCTGCAGAAGGAGTTCACGGTGGACTTCCTCCAGAAGAAAACAAAAAAGAACGAGGGCGAGGTCCCGCAGTACTATGTGGAGGGCAACCACGAAGCCATCATCGATCCTGCCACCTTCGACTATGTCCAGGCGGAGATGGCGCGGCGGATGAAGGATAAGCACCGCTACAGCGGCGTGAGTATGTTTTCCTCCAAGATCAAATGCGGCGAATGCGGATGTTGGTACGGCTCGAAGGTATGGCACTCCACAGATAAATACCGCCGAGTTATCTATCAGTGCAACCATAAGTATAAGGGCGGCAAGACCTGCGGCACGCCCCACGTCACAGAGAAACAGGTCAAGGGTGCTTTTGTCCGGGCGACCAATATCCTGCTGTCAGAGAGAGATGAGCTGACCGCCAATACGCGGATGGTCATTGTCATGCTGTGCGACAGCACAGAACTGGAAAAGCGTCAGGCAGAACTGAAGGAAGAACTGGAGGTTGTGGTGGGGCTGGTGGAACGGTGCGTGGCAGAGAACGCCCGGACGGCTCTCGACCAGGATGAATATACCGAGCGATACAATGGGCTGGTCAGCCGTTATGAAACGGTCAAGACGCGGTTCGATGAAGTGACTCAGGCGATTGCCGACAAAGCCGACCGAAAGAAGCTGCTGGAGCAGTTTCTGCACACGGTGGAGACACAGGAGCCGGTTACACAGTTTGATGAGCGGCTGTGGTCAAGCCTGGTGGATTTCGTGACGGTTTACAGTGAGAAGGATATCCGAGTGACATTCAAGGATGGAACGGAGATACAGGTATAAAAGAATATGATATATAGAAGCGGCGACTTTGAGGTGTTCTGCAAAGCCGCCGCTTAACGATTTAAATTGCATATTTTGATTTTGCAGAATCTTATTGCACTTTTCATAAATTTTATATGTTGTAGCAGCACTCATTGCTGTCGTCCTTTGATCGCCTGCCATCAAAGGCGGGCGGGGCTGTCAACGGCGGGTGCATATGCGCCGTTCATCTTGACCGTTGACTGGCTCGGCTGGCTTTGCTAATATTTCGATTTTACAAATCAACTTTTTCAAAACGTTTTGCGGAAATTCGATACGCTAATGGAACAAATACGCCATAGCAGACAATCCCGACTATTAAAATCGGCAACTGTATCAGCAAATGCTCTGGCTGGTAGCTATCCATCCAAACAAGCGCGGGGATGTAGGAAGTGGCTTCTATCGCTACCATGAGAAAAACCATAGGAATTGCTGCAAGGATAAATGATTTTCCGACTTTGTAGCCGCTTTTATAAAATGCCGTGAGAAATACCAAGTCGAACACCGCATATAAGATAAATCCAAAACCATACCATGCAACGGTTGCGTCTAAACCTACGGGGTTATTTGCTATATTCATGGTATTTCGCAAAAGTGCAAACGGGATAGAGAAAAGCAGTTGAAATAGCTGAAAGAAAACGACAAGCAGGCATTTCCCCAGAACACTTTCCCGTTTTGTTACTGGTAAAACGGCTGTGTACCAGACATCATTTGTTTCTCGCGCATTCAAAAAAGTGATGTAAGGTGCTAAACAGCCAAACATAAAAATTACACTGTAAGGATAGGATGGCACCAGAACAAGACAGCCTAAAAAGGCAAAAACAATTGAGGTTGGATGGGCTACAAGCCTCATTTCCTTATACAGTAATGTCATCGTCCCATTCACTCCTTTCTGTACGCAGCATAATTTCTTCCAAAGTGAGCGGCCCCGAATCATCTGGGGTTTTCAAATGCTCAAAGGAACGCAAAAATGTATCTTTATCTGCTCTTTGCAATACCCGCCCATTCTGAATATAGGTAATATCATCTGTACATCTATCCAAATCAGAAGTAATATGTGTAGAAAACAGAATAGAACATTTTTCGTTTTTCACAATTTGCCGAAAAATATGAAGCAATTCCTCACGGGATACCGGGTCCAGACCAGAAGTCGGTTCATCCAAAATCAGTAACTCGGCATGATGGGACAATGCCAGTGCAAGCAGGTATTTTACTTTCATTCCGTTTGAAAGTTCTTTGAATTTTTTACTTTCATTCAAAGCAAAACGCTTGATATATTTTTGATACTGCTCCTCATCCCAGTCCGTGTAAAATTTTTGAGTAACAGCCGTAATAGTAGAGAGCTTCTTCAACGGATAAAAGTCAATCCCACCAAACACAACGCCTATGCGTTGCTTGCACTCTTTTTCATACTGATAGAAATTCTTTTGGAACATGGTGACATTCCCACTTTCTGGCGACACCATGTTGAGAATAGCCTTTAAGGTTGTACTTTTCCCCGCTCCGTTTTTACCAATCAGCCCCATAATACGGTTAGGCGCAAGAGAAAAGCTGACATTTTCCAGAGCAAATCCGGGGTAGTGCTTATTGATACTCTGGACGCTCAATACAGCTTCCATTATTTTTTCTCCTTTCCGTCTTGTGTATCTGCCATATTCAAAGCAGTTTTGAATAATTGAGCAATACCCAGAAAAAAATCTTCTTTCATCAGTGCAATTCCCGGATGTTCCGGTTCTTCATCCCCTAAAACAACTAACATATCTCCGGGCTTAATTTTGAATACGTCTCTGGCCTGCTTGGGAAGTACAATCTGACCGCGTTCCCCCACACGAACAGTTCCGAATATGTGCTTACCCTTAGGCGGTATGCTTTCGCCAGTCTGCCCTTGGTCGTAATGGATCAGGTCGTCGAGTTCCACATCATATAGTTTTGCCAGCGCGTCACAATTCAGGATATCGGGTACTGATTGGCCTGCTTCCCATTTTGCAACAGCCTGCCGGGAAACACCAATTCGCTCGGCTACTTCTTCTTGGGAAAATTTATTAAGTTGACGCAGTGTAGTCAAATTATAGGCGATATTACTTTTCTGCATTTTCATACTTTTCACACCTCCTACTCTCATTATACGCTTGACTTTTCAAAAGTTCTACCAACTATGGCAAGCAAAAAATGTTATGTTTGGTTGCGTAAGTATAATAGGTGATACAAGTTGAATAAAAGGAAGGCTCGATACATCGCTGTATCGAGCCTTATCGAGCCTTTCTTTATTGTAGAAGTTTTTCATAAGTGAACCGCCCCATAGATTTTTGCAGCAAAATCCAGGCGAGTACCGCACAAACCACGCCAAGGCCCAGCAGAATCCAGACATTCATAAGAAGAACACCGGTAAACTGTCCCACGATCAGCAGAAGCAGCGGAAGGAGCAGGAAAACGGCAACCTGCTGAGATTCCTCCACACTTTGCGCCTTGGCAGAGCCCCGAACGATAAGGGTAACGGCAATCAGGGAGATCGCAGGAGACACCAGCAACAACACCACCAGCCAGCTGATACTGGGAAGTAATAATCTGCCCATAAGGAAAAACAGTTCTGTTTCGATGACCAGGAACATAGCCACGAATGTGATCAGCGAGACAAGCATACTCAAAAGGAAAGAAGCCCATACCTTTGCCCGAAAAATCTGCTTGAGAGTAAGCGGGCAGTAGAGCAATGTTTCAAGGGTATGACGTTCTTTTTCTCCCACAAAGGCACTGGCCGCCATAATGGAAGCGGTCATAATGGGAATGACCAAAAAGAATACCGGCAGGATATAATTCAGAATCATGCTGGAGAGCGTAAGCTCCAAACTGTCCATGCGGGATGTTTCGGGGAGCAGGTCCAGCAGCCTCATAATATCCGGATCATCCGGTATGAAATGGATGGTAATCAAAAAAATTGAGGGTAGCACAATGGTCAGAATCAGAGGGACGATTAAAAGAGCGATAAATAATCTGCGGTTGGCCGCGAGACCACGAAAATCCTTTTTGATGATCGCATACATTGTAGTTTTCATATCCCTCGGTCCTCCTTTCTGCCGGTAGTCAGCGCAAAATAGATATCTTCCAGACTGGGTTCCATGAGATTGACAGAATAGATATCTTCACCAGTCTCCACGATCTTTCGCACCAAACCCGGAATTTCTTTTTTATCCCGTATATTGACTTCAAATTCATTGGCTCCGCGCTTAATAAAGTTCAAACCGTCCGGAACAGCCGACGCGCAGACACAAAGCGTTTTCGTCGTAAAAACCTGAGCGCGTAATTCTTCCATGGTGCCCGAAGCCAGAAGTGATCCCTGTTCGATCAACCCGTAACGGGTGCAAATCTCCTGTGCATACCTGAGCTGATGGGTACAGAGGAAAATGGTGACTCCCTCTTTGCGGGCCAGATTTTGAATCATCTGGTTGACATTCTGCGCACTTTCCGGATCAAGGCCGGAAGTCGGCTCGTCAAGAAAAAGAACTTTGGGCCGATGCAGCAATGCCCGTGCCAGAGAGAGTCTCTGTCTCATACCGGTAGAATAGGTAGCCAGTTTCCGATCCTTCGCCTCCATCAGATCTAATTCCCTCAGCAGCAATTCTCCCCGCTGCTCTCCTTCTTTTTGCTTTAATCCGAAGGCTGTCGCATAGAACAACAGGTTTTCGATACCGGTCAAGTTGTTATACATCTGTGCGTGTTCTGTCACAATTCCTGAAAGCAAATGTGCTTTCTCCGGCTGGGTATGGGGATTGACTCCCAAGATCTCACAAGAACCTCCAGAAGGGGTAAGGACTCCGGTAAGAAGTTTTACAGTTGTTGTTTTCCCTGCGCCGTTAGGACCCAGAAAACCGAATACTTCCCCTGCACTCAGCGACAAGGAGAGCTGCTTTAACGCTTCTTTCCCGCCGGTATATGTCTTAGACAGTGATTGTATGGTAACAGTCTCCATTTATTTTCCCTCCTCATTTGCCCTCAATCGGTCAACCATCGCCTGAAACCGTGGGTTATTTGCCAAGGGCAGAAAGGCGGGGTTTTCACCGAGAGCCTGTGTGATACTGTGCCGGATCAGCGTTTCATCTCTTGGCGGAAACGATCCTAAAACAAGCTCGCCTTCCAGCCACTCATCCAGAAGATTAAAAAATTTGTCCCCATGCAAATGCAATGGGTAAATATCGCTGACGGCAAGCTCTGTATACTGCATGAGAACATCCAGCGCCTGTTCGGTATTTCCAAGTGCCATCCAGTCCTGCGCAATCGTGATATAAACTCCAAAAAGGATGCTGGGGTGCAGCGTTTTCATTTGAAAAATATCTGCTATGCGATAAAACCGTTCACAGGCTTCTGCAAACTGCTCCGTATCATTCAGGCATAAGTTTAGATAGGAAGGGAACAAATCTAATAGGACCATAATCTCTTTGTATATTCCGGCCTGAAGGATCTTTTTTGCCTCCTGGTCATTGCCGGTCATTCGATATGCGGATGCCAGCAGTGGTTCCGGAGAACCGGCCTGCATTTCAACTGGCTCCAGAATATCGATGGCTTCCGCTGGACGCTGGAGCTGAAGAAGGCAAAATGATTCCATTAACAACGCTTCTTTTTGGAGATTCGGTTCGTCCGCCTCGGTCCTGACGCGGTGACACCATTCCAGGGCCTTTTCCGTGATTTGTGTCACCTGCTCCGAATTGGAAGCCTGCGCTGCGTGATTGATTAAAAGTGTACCCAACTGAAACAGCAGAGGATAGCAGGAGTAATACTTCTTTGCCGTTTCCAGGCATTCAGCCAGAACATCGTCAAAAGGCAACACGGAAAAGTCCTTGGAAAGGCGGAGATAGAGTTTCTTAATCTCCTCTTTTTCCATCTGCGGCTCATATCCGATCAGTTCATCAATGGTGATATCAAAATAGGAAGCCAGCTGCGGCAACAACGAAATATCTGGTAAGGAAGAGTTTGTCTCCCATTTAGAAACCGCGCCTTTTGAAACGCCAATATGGGTCGCCAGTTCTTCCTGAGTAATTCCCCGTTTATGGCGGTTTTCAATCAGAATCCGGCCAAGATTCATTTCTTTCATCCTGTTCACCTCCCAGTAGCCTTATTATACCGAAAGAGGGACCCCGATACAACGGAGACGTGTTTCACTTTTCTCGTTAGAATCAACTGTCAGGAAACTTTCAAAGGCATGTAACGAGAAGAAAAACTTGGACGATATCGCGTTTGATCAATCTTATCAACATCCCATTGATAAGATAACGATGCAAACTTTCGGAACAGCTGTGATTGACCACATACTTCATCATATTGTTCACAAGGTATTGGTTGCGTATGGTTTTGAAAAACCCTTTGACTGCAAAACCATGCCCAGTCATATTCTTTCATGGCAGCAATCTGTTCTTCGCTCATCCCTGCATCACAATACTCAACTTCTAAACGCTTCCATCTACTATCAAACTTCTTTTTCTCATATCCATAATTAAATCCCATTATTAACCTCCTGTAGATTCAATTTGCAAAATTCACCATGCAAACTAAAATCAGGAGGAGATCGACAACGAGAATCTCTGGGTTGTTTTCCATCCCCAGAAACAAAAATGCCAGCTGATCTTAAGGACCAACTGGCATTTTTATTCGCGCACAAAGAAAACGCATTATTAAGATTTTATAAGTACAACAAGTATACCAAGCACAATTCGATACCAACCAAACACCTTAAAATCATGTTTTTTGATAAAGTTCATTAGGAATTTAATTACTAAGACAGATACCGCAAATGCCACAGCCATACCGAGAACAAGAGCGAGCAGTTCTGCACTTGTAAATTCAAACCCGAATTTTAACAGCTTAAAAGCACTTGCTCCAAGCATAGTAGGTACTGCGAGGAAAAAAGTAAACTCTGCTGCTGCCACTCGTGAAACTCCTATGAGTAAAGCACCTATAATCGTTGCTCCCGACCGTGATGTGCCGGGTATAAGTGATAACACTTGAAATGCCCCTATCAAGATTGCTGTTTTATAGCTGATGTCAGAAAGTGCCATAGTAGTAGGAGTACGCTTTTTATTCCAATTTTCTATGAGAATGAATAACAAACCATAAAAGATTAACATGATTGAAATCACAATGGGGGTTTGGAGGTAAGCATCCAAATAATCATCAAATAGAATCCCCATAATAGCTGACGGTACACAAGCTACCGCAACCTTGAACCACAACGAGAAAGTATCCTTTTTAACAATTGACTGTGCTTTGTTCTTAAATTGAAAGGGAAACATCTTGTTCCAAAACATTACAACCACTGCGAGTATAGCTCCAAGTTGAATAACAACAAAAAACATTTCTTTAAATGCTTCGCTCATATTAAGTGTGATAAATTCGTCCACAAGAATCATATGTCCTGTGCTGCTGATAGGTAGCCACTCAGTAATACCCTCAACAATTCCAAGAAAAATAACTTTTAAAATTTCTATAAAATCAAGTACCATTATTTCAAATCCTCCTTTTTAAAATGATGAAAGGTCATAAGAAAACCAACTGCTGATACAAGAATAATAATAGATACAGACAGCAGTGTAGGATAGCCGGTACTCTGAAGTTTACCCTGCACCAAGAAATAGGTGGCTGTCCACGGATACAACGCTCCCCATTCTTGATTTGAAAGTGCGGCACTTCCCATGACAATCACGGCAGAGCCAATCATCGGGGCGACAAATCCTTTTGTTTTCATAGCAACAAACACAAAAGGAGAAACTGTTAAAAACATCAGGATACTGCCAAACAAAAACTTGGGGAGCCATACTATTGCCACTAGTAAGCTATATCCCTCCAATGTAAAGACAGCGTCATATAGCCCACAAACGATAAATATACCTGCCCATGTTACAAGGGTTAGCATAACAATCCAAAGAAGCAGGGTGCAAAATTTTCCAATTAATAGTTTTGTCCTTGAAATGGGTATGGGCAATATGGTTTTGAGGGTGCTTTCTGTGTACTCTCTGCTAAACAAGTAAGCTGCAATTGCCACATATATCATAATGTTTACCAGCAGCATGATATACAGTACACTGTCGCTGTATATGTCAGACAAGGTAAAGATAATCTCCGGCTTATCAAAATGTGTTTGCAAGGCTTCTATTAACATCAAAAGTGGGGTAGATAATACCCCTGCCACACTAATTAGCACCATTTTTGAACGCTTTAGTTTTAATAATTCACAAGAAATAAGATTAAGCAATACCGCCACCTCCAATCAGTTTAGAAAAGTAGTCCTCTAAGTTTTCCTCACTATCATTTATCCTTGTCACGAGCAGTCCATTTCGTGCAAATTCTCGATTGATTTCTCCAACACTTTGGCTAAAGTCATAAATTCTCACCGTACCGTCCTGCACTGTAAAATCCGTCATGTGGTAGTGGTTTTCTAAAATCTTTCCGGCTATCTCACTGTCAGATAAATCAAATTGAATGTATTTTCGATTCCTTTTGTGAAGCTCGGATATATTCACTTCCTCTACTAAATGCCCCTCGTGCATAACGCCGATAATATCTGCTATCTGTTCAATCTCGCTTAAAACATGGCTTGAGATAAAAATGGTAATGCCATGATTGTGACTAAGTTCAGATAAAAATGAGCGTATTTCAACTATTCCAATGGGGTCAAGTCCGTTAATCGGTTCGTCAAGTATTAAAAGCTCCGGCTCGTGCATAATGGCGGCGGCAATACCAAGCCGTTGCTTCATTCCGAGGGAATAATCGGAAAAGACTTTTCTTTTCTCCTTATGCAGCCCCACAACTTCAAGAGCTTTTTCTACTCCACTTTTAGATACTCCCCCTCGCAGTTTAGCGAGAATTTGCAAATTCTCATACCCTGTTAAATTACTGTAAAATCCCGGTGTTTCGATAATAGAGCCTACTTTGCTATAAAGGGTATGGATATTTTCCTTATAGTTTGTGCCAAACAAGCGTACCGTTCCCTCCGTTGGGAAAGCAAGCTGCAACATCATTTTCATTGCTGTGGTTTTGCCTGCTCCGTTTCTGCCGAGCAAACCATAAATTTTGCCCTTTGGCACATGAAGATTTACCTTATCGACAACGGTGGCTGTTCCGTATCGCTTCGTAAGATTTTCTGTTTCAATGATATAATCCATATTTGATTCTCCTTTCCGTGGGTTGCTGTTCTTGTTTTCGCTGACCACAATCTTATTATCCACGAG
>ERZ779894.2594-NODE-2594-length-15719-cov-4.326673_pt1 | contig 15719 bp, 16 predicted proteins | sample MGYA00511587_ERZ779894 | MGnify/ENA primary metagenome ERZ779894 (study PRJEB29588, sample SAMEA2160490) | human gut metagenome | biome: human gut; feature: human-associated habitat; material: faeces | place: Denmark | collected 2008/2010 ... | reverse complement strand
TACCCCGCGGGTAATCGGATGGAGCCGGGTTCCGGCGCCTCCGGCCAAAACGATTCCTTTCATTTACTTTGCCTCCTTTCCCAACCGCTCACCGGCATACTTCATCTCACGGATCGGCAGCCACCACCAGCTGTTTTCAAGATACCACGCGACAGTCTTCCGAATGCCGGTATCGAAATCCTCTTCCGGCTCCCAGCCGAGTTCATTCCGCAGTTTATCCGCATCGATTGCGTAACGTCGATCATGCCCGGGACGGTCAGCAACAAAGGTGATCTGGTCCGCATAATTTCCGGCGGCTTTCGGCCGCAGTTCATCCAAGAGCCGGCAGATCGTCCGGACAACTTCGAAATTGCTCCGCTCATTGCGTCCACCGATATTGTAAGTTTCTCCGGGAACGCCCTTTCGGTTGATCAGCCACAATGCCTTGGCGTGATCCTCCACATAGAGCCAGTCACGGACATTATCACCCCGCCCGTAGATCGGCAGCGGCTTGCCTTCCAAGGCATTCAGGATCACCAGCGGAATGAGCTTCTCCGGGAAATGATAGGGACCGTAGTTGTTCGAGCAGTTGGAAATCAATACGGGAAGTCCGAACGTATGTCCCCAGGCACGCACCATGTGATCGCTAGATGCCTTGCTCGCCGAATAGGGAGATTTCGGGCCATAGGGGGTCGTCTCCCGAAAAAGCCCTTCCGCACCAAGGGAACCATATACTTCATCAGTCGAAATGTGCTGGAATCGGAATGCGGCTTTCCGTTCCTCAGGAAGTTCCCGCCAATATGTGAGTGCGCATTGCAGCAAATTCGCGGTGCCGAGAACGTTGGTTCGCACAAAGCACAAAGGATCGTCGATCGAACGGTCAACGTGCGATTCCGCCGCAAGATGCATGACCGTATCCGGCTGAAACTCGGCGAAGAGTTTCGCTACGCCTTCCGCATCACAAATATCGAGCTGCGCGAAGCGATAGCGTGGTGACGCTTCGATCTCCTTCAGACTCGTGTGGTTCCCTGCATAGGTAAGTTTATCGAGGTTGATCACTTCGCAATCGGTGTGCCCGATCAAATAGCGGACCACCGCTGAACCGATAAACCCGGCTCCGCCAGTCACTATTACTTTTTGCATTTCAATTCTCCTAAAAAAGTTTGGAATAACATTCGCTGATACGTTGCCAAGTATAACGGCGGTTGGCAATTTCCTTCATCGCCGCACCGATTTCACGTAAGTCATGATCTGCTATAGTTTCGCAAATTTGCCGCAATTCTTCCGGAGAAGAGAAGTAACGGGCTTTCCCTTCTGTGGTTTCCCGATTGAAATTCACGTCAAACGCGATGACAGGCAGTCCGAGATACATCGCCTCCACCAAAGAAGGATTGGTTCCACCGCAAGAATGACCATGCAGATAGATGGTACAATTCGCCCGTAATCCATTTAAGCGATCCTGTTCATAGATCGGATCGAATAATTGGATATGATCGTTGTTTGAATAGCGGGCTTTGAGTTTTCTTCCATAATCACCGACGCTCCAATTACCCACGATTACGACCGGCATCCGAATGATGGTTTCGAATGCCGCGAGAATAACATGAATATTGTTTTCCGGCTCGATTCGGCAAACGGAAAATGCGTAAGGAGAGTTTAATAAGGCATTGCTCATGCTTGTTTCAACTTCTTGTTATCCGCACCGTATTCAATCAGGTTGCAGAAACAATGATAATTTTCCTGAACATAATTTACGATGACCTGATTGTCCCCGACGACTTCGTCCGCAAAACGAACGGCACAACGTTCCGCAAAATGCAAATACCAACGAGCTATTCGGGACCATTTTGCCCGACGCCATTCAATGCCGTCAATATTGATTACGATTTTTCGGCGGCAACCGAACAGGCGCAAAAAAGGTAAAAGCGTACAACCCCCGACCCCAAGAATAAGCAACGAATCAGCATAACGCAGAGCATCGAGAATTCCAAGCATATCATAGGGAATGCTTTGTATCCCATTTGCTTTTAAAGGTAAATATTTCAAATTAACCTTCCCAATGCGATCCGGATGTTCTGCAAACGCCGATCGCTGACAATAAACCGTCAGGTCGTAACGCTCCCATAACCGCTGCACAAGTTGCTCTACAAAACTTTCAAACCCGCCATATCTGGCCGGCAACCCGACAATTCCGATAATGGCTATTTTTTTCATCCATTCACCTTGCCTTTTACTGATATTTTCAGTTGCTCATAAAAATGTCCCGCTGTATTTTCCCAAGAATATCGGTTGGTAATGATTTTTGCAATTTGATTTATATTCTGTAATTCCGGATTTTTGAGTACATCAATCATACGCTCGGCCAAGAGATTTCGATGATTGGGGTCAATATGATTTTTTCCAAAAAATGAAAAATCAGCCATTGATGTCAGGTTGGAACAAATAACCGGAATCTTACACACTGCCGCCTCCAGCGGGGGAATGCCAAAGCCTTCTGCTATGGAACTGTAAACAAACAAAGAGGCTGATTTATACCATCCGCACAGTTCTGGATAGTCTACGCCATCGATCATGAAGATATGTTCTCGAATTGTCCGAGGTAATTTTTTCAGACAACTTTCAAGTTCAGGAATGGCAACGGACGGTTTTCCCACCAATGCTAAATCGTAACCTTTTTCCCAAAGTTTCGAGAGTTCATATGCCTCAACCAGAGCCAAATGATTCTTGCGAGGCTCTTTGCGGCTTAGATACAAGATATATTTCCCTATCCCATATTTTGCCGGAATATCAACGTGACTCTTGGCAACATCGTCTGCCAAAGTAACCGATACTGCGTTTGGAGTAATTATAATCCGGTTGCCATCTACCCGGTAATGCGCGGCAATCCGCTGTTTGGAGTAATCGCACACCGTTAATAGAAGATCAGCATGTCGAGCCGCATACCGAAAAAGGAAATGCCGCGGTAAGCGATATTTCAACGGATAACCATCCTTCATATCTTCAAAAAATATATCATGAATCGTTACGATTTTTTTCCCTTTACACCGGAATGGACAGGAATATTGAAAATGGGAAAAATCAATCTGGAGTTTGTCAATCAACTCAGGATAAATCATGAACATTCGGCGGCAATAGTCTGTGTTGGGGATTTTTATGTAAAATATATTGGAATGTTCTCCAAAAATATCTTTTAAGCCGTCTATATCCGTAGCGCAAAAATAGAAATTTATATTGGCATCCAGTTTAATCATTGCACGATACAAACCCGCAAGATAGGATGTCACTCCTTCACGAGCACCATCAAAATAATGCATGTCTATCAGCAATTTTATCGGTTTGGACATATTATCCCTTTCGGCTCGTTTCCTGAATAATGTGCTGAAAGATTGAGGATAGATTCTGTGCCAGTATGCTCCACTCATATTTTGTTTCAACCAATTCCCGGCCTTTTTGGCCAAGTTCACGCCGCAATGTTGCAGAAGTAATCAAGCGTTCGGTATGATCTTCCAGCTGTTTCATAATTGCTGACATGGCATCTCCATCGGCAACTAATCCAGCTCCCTCTGAAACAGCATTTCCAACAGGATCTCCGGCCATGGCAACGATCGGGAGTTTTGCATACATCGCCTGCAGAATAACAGTCGCCAGCCCATGATGATAGGATGGATAAAGTAATATATCCGCATCCAACAGTGCCTGCAGCATTTCCTGTTTTGTTACAAATCCCTTCCAATGAATCCGCTGCGCTTCTATTCCGAATTTCTGGAAAATCGCCTCCATATTCTTTTTTTCCGGTCCGGAGCCATAAATATATAACTCGACTTCCTTATGACGAGGGGCTATCCTGCAGAAAATTTCAGCTGCAATGGTGACGCCTTTCCAGTGAAAAAACTCGCTGCAGATCAATAGACGTATCTTCCCATCATTATTCCGCTGCCGTACTGCGCGATATTCCAACTCGTTCGAATTGATACCCGTTTGTGGATGCGATATTACTTTCATCGCAAAACTCTTAGAGAAACCAGACTGGTTAGGAAGAAAGCCACTTTCTATGATACAATCAGCGCAGAGTGGGGTCAAAAAGCGAAATGGCTCCACGATGCAAAGAAATTTCATAAACCACAAACGGAAACGCTCCTTCCACTTTATCTTAAACGGCAATGACCGGAAAACAGCGGATGGGATCCCGGTTCTTCCGATAGGTCCCCAAATAGTAACCGGTTTGCAGAGCATAAAGAGGGACGGCATGGCAAAATTTGCGAAAGTAAGATGTTGAACGATGTCAAAACCAGAATGGTTGACTAATTTTCGGTACTGAAAAAATGCTCCATACTGCCATAAATAATAGTATAGATGGTAGCCTCTCCTTTTCTTTTTCCAAAAGGTCAACCATTTCGGCAAATCATAACCATAAAAAATTGGATTCTGACCATCGTGCGGCAGTGCAGCTTTGATGCTGTCAAGATTATTTGCACGAGTCAGCACATGAACTTCATGGTACTTGGCCAGCTCATTTACCACATTCCAACCGATACCGGGTTCAGAACCTTTTTCGGGTTCACATGCATAGGCAGAAATAAAAATTTTCAATCGTCTTGCATTCATTTGATTCTCACATCACTGATTTCAATAACTCCTTTTTGCAACCAAAACCATACAGTACACCATTGGGCTTCTGTGCGGGAAGGAAGATGTAACACGAATCGTTGCATACTGCCTTTTTTCATTGGAATGGCTAGAATTGGATAGAGTTCTCTTTGCCCGGACTTTTGTTGTATTTCACGTGAAAATTGCAAAGAGCCGGTTTGCTTTACATTGATAACGAAAGATAACAGCACTTCACGATCGACAGGTAATTGCGGCGTAATTGCAACAAGGTAGCCGTCAGCCTCCAGCCGTAGCGCATTGCCGTTCTTGTTTGTGACAACACTTGCCCATGAATGGCTTTTATATGTAAGACTCTGGTAAAAAATCCATTGGGCAGGAAATTTGGTATCCTCATTGCGGAAACGCGGTGCAAGACGGCCCAAATATGCCCGTTGTTTTTCCTGCTGTTCAAGAGCAAGAAATCGGGAGAAATCACCATTCGGAATCAATTCCCCATCATCTGCCGTTTCAGGTTCCGGTGTCGGTTGACACCGAAAGACTACGACTTTCTTTTTTTTGTGCCGATCAAGGAAAGTCTCTCCCAAAATAGTTATGGTTCCCTCGGGAGCCAGATCAATTATCTCCTGCCGGTTCAAAATATCTTTTGTCCGTACCTCAAAAAAACAATAGACAGCGTCATGATTGGGATAAAACAGTGAAAAATTATTTTTCAGTCCAGGAAACAGTTGCGAATACGGCGTGGGGCGGTCGTGATTCAATAACGGAATTTTTGAATAATATTCTTCCCGCTGACTGTTCTTAGTAAAGGAGATTGCTATCGGATGATGAAATTTTTCGGCATCTTTTTGTACCATTTCATAAAAAGACAGAACCTTGCGATCATATGGATTAAGCCAAAGGAGCCGGGCAAAACATATGCAAAGCAAGAGAACGAAAAAAATGCGCACCAATCGCCGTGACCATTCGCCATGCAGCAGGACATAAGAAATACCAAACAAAACAATAAAAATATAATAACTGTGATATCGTCCGCCAATCACATGCATCCCGGCACGCCACACAGTGAAAAATACGGTTCCAGCAAGAAGGCACCAAAATTCAATATGATTTATTTTGCGACGCATGAAAAGTATCATGCAAGCAAGCGTACACCAGAAAATTCCTCCCAGTGGTTCCCATACTGCTTGGCCGAACGAGGAAAAGAAATTATCAAAAAAATGAATCATTATATCCCAATGCGATTCCGGTAAATGATCCAGAAATCCGGCATGTCCGGCAAACATCGAAAGAAAGTAATACCCATTACGATACCAATGCTTATAAAAGTGATTCCAATCAAGGCCGTCCGAAAATTATGTTTTTTCCACAAAATAAGCGGTAACGTTGCAAAACAGAAAATCAATAATTCCAAGGACTCATAGCGGCACTGCATTGCGCAAAGAATCGATAAACCGCAAAAGGAAGCATTCCATTTGAGATAGATGCGTTGAATGGCATATCCCCAGAAGCAAAATACCAATGTAAAAAAAAGGAAATATAGACTTTCCCGTAACTGACTGCAGGAATACTCCACCAGCTTAGGCATGACAGCTGCGAATCCGGTTAGCCAAAGTGCATTTTCAGGATGTGCTTGAAAGATCAGGCGGCCAATCATGTAAACAGGGATCAGAAGTAGAATGCCTGCGACCAGATTGATCAACAAAAGGGAACTTTCCGCTGGAATTCCCCAATGCATCACAAGTTTCCCTAGATAAAAAAGCAAAGCCGGTTGAGTCTGCAGAAAACTGGGCAGCGCTTCATTGCCCTGCTCAAACCAATTCTGACAAAAATTGATATACGTAATTCCATCGCGCGTCACCATAGGATGAAGCCAAAGATAAAGCAAACGAACTCCTCCTCCTCCGAAAAGGATAGCCGTAAGCCATATCATATTATTCCACGGATATTTATTTGCAGGAAAGATCATATAGCATCAGGAATTTATCTGCAAGTTCAGTTTGTTGATGACGAGACCAGAATACATTTCGTTCCAACAAATACCAACACCAATAGCGGAAAACCTCTTTTGAAGGAAGTCCCATAATTTGCAATAGCTGCAAAGCATGTGTCCAAGTCCGCGTCTGAATCCGTTTCCATACGTTTTCCGGCGTATGACAACGAATCAACGGATCCACATCATAGTTCCAGAGGTCTTCAAGTGGGCACCCGTCAAAGACCACCGATTCAAAGTCAAAGAATAACGTTTTTTTTCCGCCCTTAACGTTCCACGGTTTAAAATCGCGGTGAACTAAACCGCAGGGAGTTCCTCCCTTATGGTCAAGTTTGGAAATACGTTCCATTAATTGCGGTTCCTCATTTGCCAGTCGTCTCCACTGATCTTCCCAAGGCCGTTCCGATATCGCTGCCAGCTGAAAAAATTCCGCCAAAGGATGAACCAGAGAACCAAGATCGGGATAGTTTTCGGAAAAAGTTCCGACAGCATAGTTCATCAAAAAATGTACATCCCTGGTACCCTTTTCCGCCTCTTCCACCTGGGAATAGGCGAATTGCTGCGGAGATTTTTGATTCAACAACTGATACACTTCGAGCTCCCGAGCGACCCCCGGCAAGCTTTTACCTACGGCAATTTTTTCATATCCCACACCATGCCGGTGGATGACTGCCTTGTCCCGCGTAGGCGAAATCATCGCTGATCCGTTCGCATTCAGTTGCGGTAATGAGTGAAGACAAAGACATGTACAAATTTTCTCTGCCACTGTTTGAGAATCAAGAACGGAACGTTGCTTCGCACAAGGATATGCAGCTTGCAGCAAACATTTTTTCGCAAAAGCACTTATTGACACAGCCCGATAGAATTGCAAACTTTTCAGCCAGTCGCGCCAAGTCGCCGTGGAAAAGAAAAATATAGCGCCGTTGCTGCCGTCAATTCGATAAAATTGATTATCGTCCCAATCGTTGCCCATAAATTCGATGCTGCTTTTCCACAAGAATATTCACGATCTGCTCCACAGCTTCTTCCGGCGTACCATTATTGTCGATCCAATAATAACTTTTATCATGATCCGCCAGATAATCCAAGCGCAGATAAATCCGATTCATGTCTTCAATCGACAGCTCCTGTTTGCGGGAATGGATCGTTTTCGGTTCAACCCGAAATAAAAAGTTGTATTGGCATTGAGGGATAAAATGCCGCAAGCAAGCCAGAAATTTATAATACAAAAAGATACTGCTGCGTTCGCCATCGACAATGATATCGGTAAAATAGCGGTCAAAGAATACAATCTGCTTACGTTGACGTAACGGTAATACACGGATTGCATACCCTAAAATATAATCAGAGACATAATAACCAAGCCGGATCATGGAACTGAACAAACCTTTTTTGTGTCCTCGATGCGGCTGATCAAAATTCCGGTCGACCTCCTTAAGCACTTTTGCCTTATGTGCGACCTCTCCTAAATTAGGCAGTAATGATGGGCGAAAATGAAACAGATAGGGTTTATTGACTTCAAGTCGCTCACGCAACATCTCAATAACCGTTGTCTTGCCGCAACCGTCTGGACCGGAAAACGAAATCATCAATCCACGCCGACGGAAGAGATCCAACACATAGCGAAAAAGGAAATCCGCCATCCGCCAATTCGTCTGAACAGGATGTCGACGTAATGCCGCGCCAAATGCACTGCGGCGCAAAGTCCATTTTTCGGCCTGATTCCAATAATCCAACGAGCCTTTTCCTCCGGAAAGCCGAGTCAATACCCTGTTGATGAATGAGGTATCATAAGCCATCGCCGCCTTCAGAATGTTTGCATATTTTGACGGATATGGAGCACCTAAAATCCGGCAATACAAATATTTCGGCAAAAAAGTCAAATCTGGTGGCAAATGATATACTTTTCCATTGAAAATGCGTTGTTTCAACACCTCGCGTTCATCCAGCAAATCAATTCCAAGCCAGGCAAAATTATGCTGGAAATCCAGCTGGAAAATTTTATATGAAGAATCGACGAAGACGATGGTGAAAAATTGATTGTCTTCGTTGATGTATAAGATGCGGCACGCGTATCTTTCAGCAAAAGACGGCAACTGTTTTTTCAGTAGTTCCAAGTCCTGATACGGAATAAGCAGGTCGATATCCCGACTGTTGTATTGATCTGGAAGTGTTTCATAATTCCGCAGCACCGCATACTGAAACTTTTCGTTGAGTAAGCTGAATAATTCACATAAAAAATGATTCATTATTTCCTTTTCTTGAAATTTGAGCGATATTTTTCCAGCGGATATCCGGGAGAGAGCAATACGCCAAGCGTCAATCGGGCAACGCAACCGAACCACCGTCTTTTTACCCATGAAAAGCAGGCTTGCCGATAAAAATAGGTTGCCAGATTTCGACGTTCAAAATTCAATTTTGTGATAAGTCCCAACGTCTGCCAATATTCGGCAAACTTCAATTCCGGCAAACTCGTGCGCCGCCGTAACTGATTGGCTTTGATATACATCATTTTTTGTCCCATCGCCCGGGATTTAGCAAAACCGGTCGACAATGTATTGGTGTTTTTGCGATAATAAAAGAGAACTTCAGGAAGCGTCAAGATGATTTTTCCGTCGCTGTAGAAATCGGACATTCGGCCCCATAAATCCACATCTTCGGAGAGATCTTCATAACGGATTCCCCCCTGCGGGAACCATTCTGCCTGTCGGTATCCACCGGCCTTTAGCGCCCATTCCCGGCGGAACATGGTCTGAACCGGCATAAACATCATTTTACCATTTCTGGCTTTCTGAGAAAATTCATCAACCGTTTTAGGTCCCAAGTATAAGCCGCCCCGTAAAGGTTTTCCATTCGAATCCATGTAATTGCAATAGCAACTGACCGCGATCAGATTTTCATCACTTGAAATTTTCTGATACAGTTTTTGTACCATATCCGGTTTGGCAATATCATCGGCATCAAAGAACATCATCAACGGAGTTTTAATATGGCTCAAGGCATAATTACGTGCATAAGCCGTTCCACGGTTTTTTTCCAAAATAACGATTTCCGTATGATTCACGTTCTTCTTTGCAAGAAAATCTTTTACAATCTCTCGTGTATGATCCGTAGAACAATCATCGATCACGAGCAAATTGAAATCAGTCAAGGTTTGGTTGCAGATGCTGTCAAGTGTGTCCACAAGATATTTTTCTGCATTATATGCGCAAATGCAAATCGTCAATCCAAGTTTGTCCATGATTGGAAATCGCCTATTGTTGAAGATTTTTTTCGCACGATGCAAGAGGGGTAGAACTGTTATTATTGCTTTTCTGTTGTACATAAAAATAACTGATGCACATGAAGATCATCAGAATTCCCCATTGATAAGCGATGTTTCCAGCTCCTCCTCCGATTCCGATAAAGAACATCAACGTCGGCAGGCTGAAAAACGGTCGGATACAACAGGTAAAAACGAACAGCAGCGAAAGCATATAGCTGATCAGTCCGTAATCGGTAATACTGCCCACCATATTAGTACGAGACCAAACACCGGATTCCACTGCAGTGTCGACACCATGGCCAAGCCATGACTCCAGAATGGAAAGATCAATATTTAATGTATTGAGGATTGGCAGAACGCGTCCGGCTGCACTGGAATCAGCTCTCATTACCTCATCCGGATCCATAGTCAATACGGCATTGATCGTTGCTTGTGCTCGCTGCACCGGCTCATAATCAATATATGGCATTGCAAAATAAACAATTAAACCGATCCCTACAACACCCCATACATATTCCAATTTCATGAAATATAGAGCAATCAGCAGTAGAAAAATAAATGCGGTTCCGCTCCCCCCGAAAATCATAGTCCCCAACCAACAGATGACTTCCCACCGATATGTTGTGAACAATTGTCTGAATGATAAGGATTGTCCATTTTTATATTCCATCATTTTCAACCATGCATATCCACATACCCCCAAAATACGTGCAGCATGGGAGGCTTCAATAGCCAACATATTCAGTTTAGGAGGAGCATAATATACAAGATTAATAATAGGGAGATAGGTGATTCCTATTGAAATCGTAATTTTCTGCAGTATGAAAATGATTACATACGCCTTAATAAAAGCTTCAAGCACCTTTATGAAATAATCTAGGGAGAAGGCTTCGTCATGGATCAAATTGTAAAACATCATGGCTGTAACATAAAACATTCCCGAAAAAATCAAGGTGCTTGCCCGATATTGCTCATGAATCATCATTGCAACAAAAAGGAGCCATAAATAACTACAGCTTCCCCACAGCATTGCCCATGATATTTTACGCGAAAACACCAGAAGAACTATAGGAGACAACACCATTGTACAAGCCTTCAACCAACTGACTTGAAATCCTTCCAGGGGCAATATCTGTATACAGAACAAAACAAGATAAACCGTAGCGATATTTCGCACCACGCTACGATTACCATGCTGCAACATCGAATCGTTGCAATTCATTTCCACTGAACGAATCATGATTCGACTCAACTCTCCCCTAGAACATCACGAATTGCCTCTAAATAGCCATACCCGAATTTTTCATCCGGTTCCAAATAGCCACCTTCGGCCCATTCATTCCATGCAAAGACAAAAATTTTATCCTGCTTATAAATATTACGTGTATTTTTGACCAACTGCCGGAGATATTTTTTGAATTTTTCCGGTGTTGCTCCCTGATAAATCGAACCATCCTGACTGCGACGCGGAGTATTGTCCCAATCTACAAATGCAGAAGGAAGCGTTTTTACATCCTCTGGATGCAACTCTAAAATTTTCTGCCACGCTTGATCGTAGTCCATTATTTTTACCGATTTCCCCATTGCGCCGCTGGACTGAATCCCGAGCAGTTTCTTGATCGGACGAGCAAACTTAATCAATTTCCATCGCAATGCATTCTGCCATCCTGACTGTTTCTGCCAGCCGATATATCCAGGTTGAAATTGAATACTGTAGTCAAAACGGGAACGATTCCAGGAAGGATCAAAACAACTCATCGCACTTTGATAAAGGAAAGTCAATCCATCAAATCCGGCCTCACGAGCCATCATTGTCCACAAATCCATCATCTTATCCAATTTTTTGATGATATTCGGGATATAAATGACCATGAAAGGCTTGTTGTTTTCAGTAATATACCGTGGATCTTTGAAAAAAGGCAACATATAATTAAAATGATCTACCCAATCCTGTTCGTCATCGAAATTATGACCGATCAGAATTTTAGCTTTCCCTTTTCCGGCCTTCCAAGCATCGGTCCAATCATGATTGGCCCAGCTGATACAGTAACGGAGATTGATTTCCGGGTGCGCCAGAAGCATTTCCATCGGTTTTTCCAACAACAGGTGTCCATTAAACCAGTAATGGTACATACAGAAACCGTAAATTCCGTATTTATTTGCTAAATTAGCCTGCCACTTCAACGTATCCAGCTCGGTTAAATTATAGTAATTTCCATGTAAGGGAATACGGGGCTGATAGTGACCTTCAAATAACGGCTTGGCATTACAGACATTGGTCCACTCGGTAAAACCCTTTCCCCACCATTGATCGTTTTCCGGAATGGTGTGAAATTGCGGCAAATAGACTGGAATAATTTTCATAACATTCTACACTTATTTAATGATTCTCGCCGGATTTCCACATGCAACTGCATAAGCAGGAATATTTTTAGTAACAACGGAATTTGCTCCGATAACCGCGCCGTCCCCAATATGAATGCCGGGCAGAATGGTGACCTTGTCTCCAAGCCAGACATTATTCCCAATCACCACTTCTCCCTTCGAAACAATCGTGCGACTCGCAGGGGCGATCACTAATTCCTCTTTCGCAGTTCCCCCGTGGGCATTATCTGTAATCAGAACAAAACGCCCGGTTAGCACTCCATTACCAATCACAACTCGCCGCGTACAGGTGATATGGGAATATTCACCAAGCGACACATGATTACCTATGTTCAACTCCGGACAAGATTGTTGACTGACAACACACTCCAAAATACATCCGGATAAAACCGAACTGTATTCCCCGATAGAAATAAATTGCGGCTTAATCAACCTGATTGATGGGGCAAGAAGAGATGAATGATGAAATGCCTTAAAACTCTTCCGGTACAGCTGTGTCGCGATCTCCCGACGAACCAGATAAAAAAGATAACGGAAATGTCTGATTCCAATAAAAGAGAGTGCAAAGCCCACAAGCCGCCCCAAAATGCGAGCCGTCTTTAATACAGATTGCATCATCTTTATAACTCTTTTTTCGGAAAAAATCTATATCTTATCATTCGGGAAATATGTTTGCACATGCAACCGAAAGTCATATAACGACGTTTTCCCAAAAGAAGTTTATCTTCAATTTCTTTTCTGTATTCCATTCCCGATCCAATAAACTCAAATCCGGATTGTTCATCGAGAACTTTCTTTATCATTTTTTCGTTAATTCCGCAATGTTCTCCCGTTCCGTCAAAGCCATTGTTACGAACCTTGCTGACTACCGGCATGATAACATCTTTGGATTCAAATAACATATAAATACTGTATGTATTGTCCGTACACAATTTAGAATTTTTTGCCGCCATTACCAAAAAAAGGAGAGTACTGCACGAACACGCCGCCGCTTTGAAGAGTGTAATCGGATTAAGGAGCTTCTTCAAACAATAAGAGCGTGTAAAGCATTGCCGGTATGCCTCCAGCCATTTTTTATGAATGCCGTATCCCCACACACACATTCCTCTATTCTGGCGATAAAAGGTATTGTTGTCATGTGGAATATCATCATAAAACGAATATCCGCAAATAGCGAAAACAGACGGAGAATCTTTGAATTTCACAAGTCCTTTATTGACGTATTCCAAAAAATTGGGAGAGACTTCATTATCATCTTCCAAATAGATAAAAGAGTCATAGTTCTCCAAGATCTTTTGGATGGCGTCTTCTATGTTGCGGGCAGAACCAAAATTCTCCTCGCGTTCAAAAACAATCACTTTACGAAATCCAGATAGAGTTGCAAGATAAAGACGGATCTCCTCATATCCTTTTTGATGAGAATCCTTCGCCGGATAATCGAGCCCAATAATCAGATCCGTTTGTTTGGCGATAGAATTGCGCTTCAGCGCTTCTACACATTTTCTGAAGTGTTCGCTTCGACATAATGTCGGAATAAAAACGGGACTGGCAAGACATAGTTCTTGAGTTTTAATTTTGGTCAGCATTGTGGAAGTTCCCCGCTTGGGAAGGCTTTTTCCAAATCAATGATCTTTCGACTTCTTTTCCTGAGTAACCTTGCCGGAATTCCCGCATAGATCCCCCACTCTGGCAAACTTTTTCTTACCAAGGACATAGCACCGACGGCACAGCCGATACCAAGTCTGCATCCGGGCAATACGGTTGATCCTGTTCCAATAATACAGTGGCGTTCCAAAACTACCTCACCCGACGTGATATTGGTATAATCTGACGGCAACAGCGGACTGGTCATCCACTCCCCCGAATAATCGTCGCTGACCGCATAAATTGCCACACGCGAAGAAATATTACAAAAATCGTTCAGGATAATTCCGCCGTTTCCACTGCTGAATACACAGAAAGCATTGATATGAACATGATCTCCAATTCGAATTTTTCCACTGAGAACGCAGAAATCATCAATTCGAACATTATTTCCGATCTCAATTTTGTCCGGGGAATAAAAACTGCTTTTATGGCTGATTTTAACATTTTTTCCAAAAGATTTCAGTCCAATAGAATAAAGCTCTTCTTCCGAGTAAAAAGATACTTGAACTCCCGACATACCCAATTCCTGATTTTAATAATCTTCGGCAATCGTATTTCACGCCAAGATAATCTTGCAGATCTCTTCGACTTCTTCCGGAGACAGTCCCGAATACATCGGTAACGCCAACACGCTTTCCGCCGCCTGGTAAGCGCGCGGGGTTTCCTGCGTTGACGAAGCAAATTGTCCGCGATAGCACTGCAAGTCTGTCACCAGTGGATAGAAATACTTTCTCGCAAAAACATTGTGTTGTGCCAATTCTGCCTGTACCTGATTTCGATCTTTTCGGTATCCATCAAAGAAAACCGGGAAATACGCAAAGTTGGGTTTAACTCCGGGTTGTTGGCGTAACAGACGGATGCCCGGAATGTCTCCAAGCATTTCAATATATTGATCAGCGACAACTTTTCTGCAGCCAATCTCGTCATCAATATGTCGCAAATTACAGATTCCCATTGCCGCTTCAAATTCATTCATTCTGGCATTGGTACTGACATATGCGACTTCTTCTGGCGAAATAAATCCAAAATTGATCAAGCGCTCAACTTTATTACGCATTTCCTGATCTTTAAATACGGTAATCCCACCTTCAATTGTATGGAATACTTTGGTTGCATGACAGCTGAACATTGCGGCATCGCCAAAGCTTGCAATACCGACTCCATCCTTCTCCACTCCAAATGCATGAGCGGCATCATAAATGACTTTCAGATGATGTTTGTCTGCAATTTCTGCAATTTTGTCCACATCACAGCAAAGGCCATAAACATGTGTTGCAACAATTGCAACCGTTTTTGGCGTGATTTTTGCTTCAATCAAACCTGCATCAATCGTATAGTCAACCGAGTTGACATCGCAAAACACTGGGGTCAAACCATTCCTTACAATCGAATGCGTGGTAGAGCAATGGGTATATGCAGTAGTAATCACTTCGCTACCGGCGGGAAAATCAAACCCGTTGATTGCAACTTCCAATGCCACGTGACCATTTGCAAAAAGAGCAGGATTAGGACATTTCAAATAATCTTGTAACATCTTTTCAAATTTTTTGTGAACAACGCCACGATTGGAAAGCCAACGACTTTCCCATAACGGTTTAATTTCTTCTGCATATTCTTCAAATAAAGGCATTGATGAGCGAACAACTTGAATCGCCATGATTTTATTTCTCCCTTTTGATTAGAAGATCTATCTTTTTTTTAGCAAAATAATACCACACAAGTACGGGCATCTCCCAAAAAATCTCCGGAATCATTTTTATAGTATGAATACCAAAATTTTTTAATTCAGAGACCACAAACGCAATCTTTCTATGACCTAACTGCAGCAGATATTTGGTTGCCTCA
>ERZ779894.2592-NODE-2592-length-15728-cov-23.460218_pt1 | contig 15728 bp, 10 predicted proteins | sample MGYA00511587_ERZ779894 | MGnify/ENA primary metagenome ERZ779894 (study PRJEB29588, sample SAMEA2160490) | human gut metagenome | biome: human gut; feature: human-associated habitat; material: faeces | place: Denmark | collected 2008/2010 ... | reverse complement strand
CTGCCGACCCCGACCCGCAACGGCTACGAGTTTGTCGGCTGGACGGGTGAGCGCATCACGACGCCGCAGACAAGCGTCAAAATTCCGAAGGGTTCGACGGGAAACAAGGCGTATACCGCAAACTGGAAGGTGATCAGATACACCATCACACTGGTCACGAACGGCGGCGCAGTCATAGCTTCGATACGCTACACCGTGGAGGATTCCGTCACCCTGCCCATCCCTCCCGACCGTCCGGGCTACGAATTTTCCGGCTGGGTCCTCGATGGCAGCGGTCAGTTCCCTTCAACGCCGATGATTATCCCCAAAGGCTCAACCGGCGACCGCATTTACAAGGCGGAGTGGCGTGTGGCGACGTACACCATAACCTTCGTGAGCCACGGCAGAGTATATAATTGGGTTCAATACACCATCAACAACCAAGTTTATTTCGGGACACCGGAAGAAGACCCGTCCTACTACCTCCCGGGCTATACCTTTGTAGGCTGGAAAATCGACGGCGTAGAAGGAACGCCGCGCTCCTACATGCTGCCCAAGGGCTCGTATGGCAATCGAACGGCGACCATGCTTTGGGAGCCAATTCCGTAAGCGTAAACAAGGAGAACAAGGAGGGGCTGCGCATTGGACTACCTCAGCGTAAAGGAAATAGCGGAGTTGTGGGGCGTTTCCATCCGCATGGTGAATTACTACCTGAATACCGGGCGGATTCAGGGGGCAATCCGGAAATCGGGCGGGTGGCTGATTCCGGCGAATACGCCGCATCCGGCGGATTTGCGCAAGAGCGGGCAGCGCGGGCAGGAGAAAATCCCCCCGCGGATGGCCAAGTGTTATATGCCGCTGATTTCCCGCCCGTGCGACAACGGCTTCCAGAATCTCCTGCTGACCATGAACGACGAGGAGGAACGCGACATCGCCCGCGCCCTGCACCACTATTTCCGCGATGAGCACGAGGAAGCCCGCGAAATCAGCGAGAAATACCTGACGAGCAAGTGCCCCGAAATCCGCCTGTCCGCGCTGATTACCAACACGATGGCGATGCTGCAGACGGGGGATGCCGCCAAGTGCCGCCGGAATCTCGAAATGATTCAGCGGGACGGACAGCGCGCAAACGACGATTCGTGGCGGCTGTACAGCAGCATTACCGACGCGCTCATCAGCGTGTTCTTCCACTCCGAGAAGCTCGACTTGACCCCTATCCGCCCCGCTATCGGTATTCTTCCGCCCGGAATGCAGTATTTCGCCATGTACGCCATCGCCCACGCGCTCTACATCCGGCGCGAATACGAACACGCGATGGGCATTGCCGAATCCGCCCTGCTGATGGCGGGCACGCGCTACCCCATTGACAGCATCTACCTCAACATCGTCCTGTGCATGATTTGCATGAGCCTGAAGCAGGATGAACGCGCGGAGCAGAAGTTCGATGCCGCGTGGAGCATCGCCAGCCGCGAGGGGTACATCCACCCGTTTGTGGAGCATCACGGCATTTTGCAGGGGCAGGTGGAGCGCGCGCTGCGCAAGCAGGAGCCGGAAACGTACAACAAGATTGTACAGTCGGTCTACCGCTTCAGCCGCGGGTGGATGAAAATTCACAACCCCGTGTCGACGCTGCAGGTGACCGACGCGCTCACACCCTACGAGTTTTCGATTGCCATGCTGGCCGCGAAGGGTCGCAGCAACAAGGAAATCGCCGCGCTGATGGGCGTTTCCGTCAACACGGTGAAGTCGTACATGGAGAGCATCTTTGAGAAGCTGCAAATCTCCAGCCGGAATGAAATCGACGCGTATGTGAATCGGTAATATCGACAAAAGCACGCACTCCGAATGTGGAATGCGTGCTTTTTTGCATTCGGATTTTTCATTGCAGAAAAAATATGTGAAAATTGAGGAAAATGCTTGACAAATAAAAAAAACGGATATGATACACACAAGGAGGTTGAGAAACATGGGTTTGGTGTATTTTCTGATTGTTTTGGTTGCAATTGCAATCGACATTGCATTTGCAATGTATGCGGGCGGCATTGCTGAGCAGAAAGGGTACAGCAAAGGGAACTGGATTGCCGTGTGCATTATCTTTGGCATCTTCGGCTACATCCTCATTGCTGCTTTGCCTGATTTGGAACTGCGTGCAGCATTAGAAAATATAGAGAAAAAACTTGCAAAAGATAAGAACGACAACTATCTGCCGCGCAGTAGCAGTAGCAGTAACAGTAACTGCACAATCAAATCGCTTTCGGAAATGACGCCGTTAGCAGACTATTGGACATGCAAGTATTGCGGCTTAGAAAACCCGAAGGAAGCGCGCTACTGCCAACACTGCGGTGAATACAGGTGAATAAAAATCAGCCGCGACGAGCATATTCACTCGTCGCGGCTGTGTTTATCTATGCGCTTCCTTATTCTGATACATCCGCGCGTCCGCCCGCGCCAAGGAATCCGCCAAATCATCCGTCGACGGATTAAAATGCGAACAGCCCACCGATACCATCGGCAGAGCCGGATTCTCCGCCCGCGCCGCATCCATCAGGTGCTGGAAAATCTCCGTCATGGTGTTGTATTGCGCGTTCCGCCGCGTCAGTATTACGCAGAACTCGTCGCCGCCGATGCGGAAGCACGTCCCGTAATTCCCGTACGCGCGGCGGATGCAGCCGGCAATCGTCCGCAGGCAGGCGTCACCCATCAAGTGCCCATGGCAGTCGTTGACGTCCTTGAAGCGGTCAACGTCGAACATCAGGATGGTGGCAGGAACGCGCAGGCGCGCCAGATAATGCTCGTAGCCCAAGCGGTTGACAAGCTGCGTCAGCCCGTCGGTTTGCAGTACCATGTCGCTGGAGAATTTCGACATCATCAGCGCACCGCAGCTGATGGTAATCCAGTCGATTTTGACCGTCGGCAGGAACAGCTGCACCATCAGCCCTAACAGCACGAACAGCGTCGCGAGCATCAGCTGTGTGCCGCCGGTGTACTGATAGGCGCGGCAGGCGAACCAAATCTGCACGAGGAAGAACACCATGCTGCCCCCGTAGGCGAGCATGTAGAGCACGTAGAGCAACCCGTGGTGATAGAAATTCTGCCCATCGACATAGAATATCAGCCCCGTGAACGCCGAGAGCAGCACCAGCAGCGCGTGGAAGCCCGCAAGGCACAGCAGCCTGTGTACCACTTTCTGCGGGCAGGGATGGATGACGCAGCCCGCGAACAGACCGATTAGCGGCGCAAGCGAAAGTTCGATGGTCTTGACGGCGATATGCAGCGGAATCAGCGCGGGCGGCGTGCCATCCATCTGCACGCCCGACCACTCACACAGCGCGCAAATGGTAATGGTGGCGTACAGACCGCCGCAGAGCAGATTTCGGATCTTGGATTGGCTGATGTCGCCGCGCAGGGAGAAGAGCATAATCGCCATGGCGAAGACGCTGAGAGCAATATTTGCCGTGTATAATTCATTCATGCTGATTGTGGAGGCGGTTGACAAGCAATCGCGGCAGATAAGTTTGAAAAGGGCAAACTCCCCCTTCTTATAATAATGATACCACGAAAAAAAGAGGATGAAAAGTGGGTTACATAGGGCAAATTGCAAATGTGGCAGATTTCAACAAATGCGGGGAAATGGTTACATGGCGCGTCTCCCATCCCCACGAAAAAAGGGACTGACCGAAGCCAGTCCCTTTGATGATTATTCGTATTCGCAAACGCTTGCCCAGCGGATGAGCAGGTCACGCTCTTCGGGCTTGCCCTTGAGGGACTGGCTCGCGGCGACGATCGGAATCCACTGCTGGACGTACTGCTTGGCGGTGTCGCTCTTCTTGCAGAAGAGGGAGAGGTACTTTTCCGCCAGCGCTTCCTTGCCTTCGAGGACGAAGAGCAGGTAGGTGCGGGCAACATCAGCGGACGCGTTGCCCTGCGTGGCATGCGACCAGTCGAGGATGTACCACTGTCCGTCGGGGGCGATGATGATGTTGGACGGGTTGAAGTCGCCGTGGCAGACCTTCTTGTGGACGTGCATACTCGCCAAGCGGGTGTGCAGCTCGTAGCGGGTGGTCGCGTCGAGGTCGGTGGCGGAAATCTTGCGCTGCATCTTCTCCGTCAGGCTGTTGAGCATCGGGCAGGTGCAGGCGTGAACCTTCATCTGAATGTCCACAAACAGGTTCAGGTACTCGTCTTCCTTTTCCGGATGCGCCGCCATCAGCGCCGCCAGCGTGTCGCCTTCAATGAACTCCGTCGTAATCGCCCATTGACCGTTCACCGTGTCAACAGCAAGGAGCTTCGGAATCGGTAGGCCCGTCTCTTCCACGCGCGCCGTGTTCAGCGCTTCGTTCAGAATGTCCGCCTTGCTGTACCCTTCGGCAAACACCTTGATGGCCTTGGCGCCGTCGCGGTAAATCTTCTTATTTTCCCGCTCGGCAATCACATGCGTCAAATCCATAGGGAAACCTCCTTCTATATGGTTCATGTTTATTGGGGGGGAGAGGCGCAAGGGCGCTGCCCTTGACCTGCCAAAGGGTCTGTGACCCTCTGGACTCCCTTTTCGCGATTGAGTTGAGCACGTTATCATGCTTGCCCGAGCGCTGATTGGGGCGCCCCGCAAAGTCCGATATTTGTCCTGAATATCTATTCGCCGCCCAAATACGACATTCCTGCAAGCGGACAAAATTTTTTGTGCTCAAAAATGCCCGGCCCAGCAGAAGCATTCCTGCCAAGCCGGGGAGAATGGCGCATTACTCGCCGTAGTACGCCTTCAGATACATTTCCTTGATTTCGCTGATGAGCGGGTAGCGCGGGTTCGCGCCGGTGCACTGGTCGTCGAACGCCTGCTCGGACATTTCGTCCAGCGTCGCGAGGAACTTCTCTTCGTCCACACCGTAGTCGCGAATCGTGTTCTTGATGCCGACGCGCTCCTTCAGGGCATGGATGTTGCGGATGAGGTTCTCCACCGTCTCGTCGTCATTCGCGCCCTTGAAGCCGAGGAATTCGCCGAATTCAGCGTAGCGGCGCTTCGTGTGCGGATAGGCGTACTGCGGGAAGGTGCCCATCTTCGTGGGAACTTCGGCGCTGTTGTAGCGGATGACCAGCTCAATCAGCAGCGCGTTGGCGATGCCGTGCGGCAGGTGATGGAACGCGCCCAGCTTGTGCGCCATGGAGTGGCAGACGCCGAGGAACGCGTTCGCGAACGCCATGCCAGCCATCGTGGCGGCGTTGCCCATCTTTTCGCGGGCAACCGGCTCGTTCTGACCGTTGTCGTAGCACGCGGGCAGATACTCGAAAATCAGCTGAGCCGCCTGCTTCGCCAGACCGTCGGTGAAGTCCGTCGCCATCATGGAGGCATAGGCTTCCAACGCATGGGTCAGCGCGTCGATACCGGAGGCGGAGGTCAAGCCCTTCGGCGCGGACATCATCATGTCAGCGTCCACAATCGCCATCTTCGGCAGCAGCTCGTAGTCCGCCAGCGGGTACTTCACGCCGGTGTCCTGATCGGTAATGACGGCGAACGGAGTGACTTCGGAGCCCGTGCCAGCGGAGGTCGGGACGGCGATGAAGTACGCCTTTTCACCCATCTTCGGGAAGGTGTACACGCGCTTGCGGATATCCATGAAGCGCATTGCCATGTCGAGGAAGTCCACTTCCGGATGCTCGTACATGACCCACATAATCTTGCCGGCGTCCATTGCGGAACCGCCGCCGATGGCGATAATGCAGTCCGGCTGGAAGGAGGTCATCGCCTTGGCGCCTTCCTTCGCGCAGGCGAGGGACGGGTCGGGCGCAACATCGTAGAACGTGGTGTGGACGATGCCCAGCTCATCCAGCTTGTCGGTAATCGCCTTGGTGAAGCCGGATTTGAACAGGAACGCGTCGGTGACGATGAAGCAGCGCTTCTTGCCCATAACTGCCTTGAGTTCATTCAGGGCGACAGGCAGGCAACCCTTCTTGAGGTAGACCTTTTCAGGCGCACGGAACCACAGCATATTCTCCCTCCGGATGGCAACAGTCTTGACGTTCAGCAGGTGCTTGACGCCGACGTTCTCAGAGACGGAGTTGCCGCCCCACGAGCCGCAGCCCAGCGTCAGCGACGGACGCAGCATGAAGTTGTACAGGTCGCCGATGCCGCCCTGAGAGGAAGGCGTGTTGACGAGGATACGGCAGGTCTTCATGCGCGCGGCGAAGCGGTCAATCAAATCCTTGCGGGTGACGGCGTTCAAGTAGATAGAAGAGGTGTGGCCGTAGCCGCCGTCAGCAATCAGGTGTTCCGCCTTGTCGAACGCATCGTCGATGTCCTTGGCGCGGTACATCGCCAGCACGGGAGAGAGCTTCTCATGCGCGAACTCTTCAGAAATATCCACGGATTCGACTTCGCCAATCAGCACCTTGGCGGTTTCCGGCACGTCCACGCCTGCGAGCTTGGCGATGGTGTGCGCCTTCTGACCGACAATCTTGGCATTCAGCGCGCCGTTGATGATGATGGTCTTGCGCACTTTGTCCAGTTCTTTGCCTTCGAGGAAGTACGCGCCGCGCTTGGCGAACTCCGCCTTCACCGCGTCGTAGATGCTGTCCAGTACGATGGTGGACTGCTCGGACGCGCAGATCATGCCGTTGTCGAACGTCTTGGAGTGCAGGATGGAGTTGACGGCCACCTTCACGTCAGCGGATTCGTCGATAATCGCGGGCGTGTTGCCAGCGCCGACGCCCAGCGCAGGCTTGCCGGAGGAGTACGCCGCCTTGACCATGCCGGGGCCGCCGGTGGCAAGGATGATGTCGGCTTCCTTCATCGCCATGTTGGTCAGCTCCAGCGAGGGAACATCGACCCACGAGATGATGTCTTCGGGCGCGCCGGCAGCCACAGCGGCTTCCAGCACAACCTTCGCGGCGGCGATGGTGGACTTCTTCGCGCGCGGATGGGGAGAGATGATGATGCCGTTGCGGGTCTTGAGGCAAATCAGCGTCTTGAAAATGGCGGTAGATGTGGGGTTGGTGGTCGGGATGACCGCCGCGACAACGCCGATAGGTTCTGCAACCTTCATCATGCCGAATGCTTCGTCGCGCTCCAGCACGCCGACGGTCTGCGTGTCCTTGTAGGCGTTGTAGATGTATTCAGCGGCGTAGTGGTTCTTGATGACCTTATCTTCCACCACGCCCATGCCGGTTTCTTCCACCGCCATCTTCGCCAGCGGGATGCGCATGTTGTTCGCGGCGAGGGCAGCTGCCTTGAAAATCTTGTCCACCTGCTCCTGCGTGTAGGTCGCATAGACCTTCTGTGCCGCGCGGACGCGGGCGAGGGCCGCCTCGAAGCTCTCCACGCTATCGACGATCGGATACTCTTTCGCCATGATACTCTCTCCTTATACTTCATCCGTCCTGCGGGGATGCGCCCGCGAACGGGGGATGTCGGTGTTTGTCGGGGTGACGAGAACAGTGTAGCAGATTGTTAAGCTCTTGTCAAGTGGCTGACATGATTTTAACGATATTTTTTTCACAATTTAATACGTTTTCGGAACGGGATGAATGGAATGGCGAATAGATGGACGAATGGGACAAATGCAAAAAGCACTGTACAACAAAAAAACAGCGGATGAATGTCGAATTTGCTGTTCTTGCTTGAAAATGAGGAGAAGATGCGGTATAATGGGGTGGAAAAGCAAAGGAAGGGGAGGGAAGCGCGTGAAAAGGAGTAGCACAGATACTTGTTGCCTCACGTTGCCGCTTAAATTGGAAAAGTGGCAGTCCGACCGCCTTGAAAAACGCTTTGAAATTGGTAGACAAATCTATAATACGATAGTTCATGCGGAGTTGAAGAAACTGCGCAAACTCGAAAGAACGCAGCAATATCAAGAAATTGAACAGAAGCTGGAAAACGCGAAGCAAGAAGAAACAAAAGAACTTTGGAAAAAGAAACGACAATTGCTGGATCAAAATGGACTTAGCGAAAACCACTTTAAGGCGGATATGAAACATTATTATCCGCATTTAAGGATAACATTGCTTCAAGCGTGGCAGTTCATGGAATTGCGTCACAAGCTTGGACGGCGTTTGAAAAAGTGCTGCTTTCAAAAGATGGAAAGATGGTGCATTTTAAGAAAAAGGGAGAATTATCCTCGCTGAGAGGTTATTCACAGACGGGAAAGAGTGGTGGCATCGAAATAATTTTTCGCGGCAGCTATGTCGAATGGAAAGGGCTGAAACTTCCGCTGAAACTGTCCCCTGACAACGATTATGAAACGGAAATGCTCAGCAAGCGCGTGAAATATGTGCGCATCCTTCGTCAAGACGGCAAGACAAAGCCGCATTGGTATGCACAGCTTGTTTTGGAAGGAAAGCCGGCGGTGAAGCGCGACCCGATAAGCGGTGCGCCGAAGCATCCCATCGGGCATGGTGTCGTCGGCATCGACATTGGCACGCGAACGCTGGCGTATTCGGCAGATAGCAAAGTAGATTTGATAGAATTGGCTGACCGCGTTCAGAATATTGAGCAGGAGAAATTACTGCTTCAAAGAAAGCTGGACAGAAGCCGACGCGCAACGAATCCGGGAAATTACAATCCGGATGGTACCATCAAGAAAGGCGTGAAGCTGACACGGAACAAGTCCAAGCGATACAGGAAGATTCAGCACCAATTGGCGATGCTGCAGCATCGTCAGGCAGACATCCGAAAGCGTCAGCATAACGAACTGGCGAATTACCTGCTGACGCTGGGAGATTGCTTCTTTGTGGAAGATATGGACTACCGCGCATTAACCCGTAAAGCGAAGAAAACAGAAATTTCCGAAAAGACGGGGCGCTATAAACGCAAAAAGCGCTTCGGGAAGTCCATTGCGAATAAAGCACCGTCGATGCTGATTGCACTGCTGGATCAGAAATGTGAATCACTGAATCTGGAAGGAGTCAAAAAGGTAGACACGGCGGTAAAAGCAAGCCAGTATAATCATCAGACAGACGAATGCAAGGCAAAGGAGTTGAAAGAACGCTGGAATATTATGCCGGACGGCGAGCGAATTCAGCGCGATTTGTACTCGGCGTTCCTGCTCCAGCACTGCAGAAGAGATTTGCCGGAATATAATAGGAAGGAATTACAGAAAGAGTTTGGGGAAGAACTTTACCGAGTATTTGACCGCGAGGCACTCCAACGTGACTATCCTCAATTTGTTGCGTATCATCATATGACGATTCAGCGGCTTTCAGAACTGCCGCATACGATTCCCAGCATGGGCATCAGGCGAATCATCAGCTAACATGAAAATCCGGTGCGGTTCGCACCAGCAAAACCGGTCGATTGTCCGTCCGGGGCTGTCGCTAATGGCGGCAAAGGTCGCCTTGACAGCAGAAGAGTTTCGGGAAAATAGTCAGCGCAGCATTGCTTTGTTCAATACTGAAAAGCTATCTACCAACTCAACACACGTTCTGAAAAGTGCATATTGCAATTCTGTGCATTTCTGCCGTTGCAATCTGCACGGAGCGTGTGGAGGCAAAGGCTTCGCTCAGGCGGAACTCTCCCGCGCCAATCAGCAGTTGCAATCTGCACGGAGCGTGTGGAGGCAAAGATCAACAAGTTTAAGGGGGGATGGGCGTAATGCAGTTGCAATCTGCACGGAGCGTGTGGAGGCAAAGCTGTCGCAAGCGTTGTCGAGTTCGCGGATGATGCGCGTTGCAATCTGCACGGAGCGTGTGGAGGCAAAGCAAAAAGACCGGGACATTACGTCCCGGCTTTCTTTGTTGCAATCTGCACGGAGCGTGTGGAGGCAAAGCATGCTCAACCGCCAACAGCATGGCTTCCATCACGGTTGCAATCTGCACGGAGCGTGTGGAGGCAAAGCAAGGCGATTGCCTGATTGCGTGACTACCGTTTTGTTGCAATCTGCACGGAGCGTGTGGAGGCAAAGGTGGATGAAGCCTGTTTGTCAGACGAAGAAGAACGTTGCAATCTGCACGGAGCGTGTGGAGGCAAAGCTTCCGGGGTTATACCGCCCCGCCCGGTATCGTCTCGTTGCAATCTGCACGGAGCGTGTGGAGGCAAAGGTGAGGTCATGCCGATGTTTTGTCAGCGGCGGCAAGTTGCAATCTGCACGGAGCGTGTGGAGGCAAAGCGCAACGACTTTCCCGCCGGTTGAAATTGTGCCCCGTTGCAATCTGCACGGAGCGTGTGGAGGCAAAGGGCTGCACTATGATACTTTGGGAATGCTCGAAACGTTGCAATCTGCACGGAGCGTGTGGAGGCAAAGCCCTTTGCGCTTCGTCTGGGGTGCATCATGTAATCGTTGCAATCTGCACGGAGCGTGTGGAGGCAAAGATTGTGTGAAGCCGGTTTCCGATACTCTTTACCGTTGCAATCTGCACGGAGCGTGTGGAGGCAAAGGTGCACTTCAATTTCATCCGTACTATTGATAAACCGTTGCAATCTGCACGGAGCGTGTGGAGGCAAAGATGCAGATATTTCATTGCATTTCTCCTTTCCTCGTTGCAATCTGCACGGGGCGTGTGGAGGCAAAGTCGTCCTGCTGGGAGCATACAATACATTTTACACGTTGCAATCTGCACGGGGCGTGTGGAAGACCTTGCATCATCCCCCCGAAAAAAATCCGAGAAAATTTATGCAGACCTATTGCATTTTTATTCATCTTGCTGTATAATCCATCTTGTCCGGCAGACGGACACAAAAATGATGAAAATCAGGATGAAGATAAAGGAGTCGATTGTTATGGCGAAGATGCGCGTATTGCTGGCTTATTCCGGTGGTCTGGATACCTCGATTATCGTGCCGTGGCTGAAGGAAAATTATGACTGCGACGTGGTCTGCGTTGCGGGCGACGTCGGGCAGGGCGAAGAGCTGGAGCCCCTCCACGAAAAGGCGAAGAAGTGCGGCGCGGAAAAGCTGTACATCGAAGACCTGCGCAAGGAGTTCGTCGAGGACTTCATTTGGCCGACGCTCAAGGCGGGCGCGGTCTACGAGGGCAAGTACCTGCTGGGCACGTCCTTCGCACGGCCGCTGATTGCCAAGCGCCTCGTCGAAATCGCTCACAAGGAGAACTGCACTGCCATCTGCCACGGCTGCACCGGCAAGGGCAACGACCAAGTCCGCTTCGAGCTGACCATCAAGGCGTTCGACCCGAACATGCAGATTATCGCACCGTGGCGTATCTGGGATATCAAGACCCGCGAGGAGGAAATTGACTACGCCGAAAAGCGCGGCATCCCCGTCCCAGTGAAGAAGGATCGCCCGTATTCGATGGACCGCAACATCTGGCACATCAGCCACGAGGGCGCGGATTTGGAAGATCCGTGGAACGAGCCGCCGGAAGACCTGCTGCTGACGATGGTCACGCCCGAAAAGGCGCCTGATCAGCCCGAATACGTCACGGTGGACTTCGAGAAGGGCGTGCCGGTCGCCATCAACGGCGAAAAGCTGGACGCGGTGGATTTGCTGACGAAGGCGAACGAAATCGCGGGTCGCAACGGTGTCGGCTGCGCGGATTTGGTGGAGAACCGTCTGGTGGGCATGAAGTCCCGCGGCGTGTACGAAACTCCCGGCGGAACGATGCTCTACGCCGCGCACGGCATCCTCGAATCCATCACGCTTGACCGCGCCACCAGCCACTACAAGGAGCTGGTCGCGAGCAAGTTCGCGGAGCTGGTGTACGACGGCATGTGGTATACGCCCCTGCGCGAGGCGCTCTCCGCGTTTGTGGACAGCACGCAGCAGGCGGTCAACGGCACGGTGAAGCTGAAGCTGTACAAGGGCAACTGCATCAATGCGGGTGTGAAGTCGCCGAACAGCCTGTACATGGAGGAAATCGCTACATTCGGCGACAGCCACGACCTGTACAGCCACAAGGATTCTGCGGGCTTCATCAACCTGCTCGGTCTGCCGCTGAAGGTCAAGGCGATGGTGGAGCAGAAGAATAAGAAGTAATTCAAAGCAACACCGCACAACTCGGCGGCTGACCGCCTCATTTGTGTAAATGTGATAACTGTGGTGTCCAGCAAGTCCTGCACTGAATTCGGGAGTAGAGCCCCAAATAGTATAAACGCGCTCGTCGGAAGGTCGGCGGGCGCGTTTTCTGTGCGAATTTGAAATTTGGAGGGGGTTGAGGCAGCTGATTTCAAAAAAAAACGATTTTCTGAAATGTGGTTACACGCCGACACGAAAGTCGTTGTGAAGATACACAACAATTTGCCATGTTTTTGTTAGAAATGTAAGAAATATATAATTCTTCAAGAAAACACTTGACTTTTTTCAGGAGAGGGGTAAAATAAAAGCAGTATATTATAAGGAGGCGGTGGACTGTACTATAAAATATGTATTTGTGAGTAAAACTGCATTGGGGGGAAGAAACACAGAAAACAAGATAAATGGTGGAATATGACGATAAAGAGCAGAATGAAATTACTGTTTTTTAACGGAAAGACTATTGAAAACAATGACAAGGAGGGGAAATAATGTCTAATCCGAACAATGGTGGCATGGGGTTCTGGGGCGTTGTTGGCGCAATCATCGTGGCAGTGCTCATACTATCATTCGCTTAATGAATAAATTCAAAAGGATGGATGATATCAGTAAAATTGTTTGCGTCCTATTCCTATATGCACTGAATCGTTTTTACTTGAAAAATGTCGTTGTTATACCCGCAATATCGTACATCTTAAAATGTCATTTTAATGATTTTTTAGGAGGAATTTTCATAATCGCGTATATCAATTTGATTTTAGAGCATAGCAAATATCGTCATTATCGAGTGGATACGGTTTCGATGGCAGTCACAATAACGCTAATATGCGGAATATTCTGGGAGTACGTTGCGCCTTTCTTTGTGCATCAAGGAGTTAGTGATGTCTATGACGTTATCGCATATGTACTTGGCGGAATAACTTATTTGTTGTTGTAACGTGTTGTTCCAGTCAAGATTAACTGATATTCACATTGTTGAAATAGTTCGATTTCCTTCGTGACATATCGGGGGAATTTTTATTAATGCAGAACTTATTAAAAGATTAGAAATTAAAAAAAGAGCCAGCTTCTCACGAAACTGGCTCTTTTTTGGCAGGGGCAGAAGGACTCGAACCCTCAACAAAGGTTTTGGAGACCCACGTGTTACCATTACACCATGCCCCTATGCGGTTCGTCCGGGATTGCCGGAACGAGATTTAGTTTAGCACTTTTTCTGGCGTTTGTCAAGCGGTTTTGCGAAAAATGTGCCGAATTGGCAGAAAATCGCCCGGTGCTTTACAAAACCCGCGGCGCATGGTATGATGAGGGCAGGAAAGTCGGCGGGAGGGACACGCGTGCAGTGGGCGGAACGGGTTCGAGCGTATGTGCGGATGCATGGCGCGGGGTACACGCTGCACCGCGCGGGTGAAATGCTGGCGGCACGGGTGCTGCTGCGGGACGAATGGCGATTCCGGCGGGAGAAAGCATCCAAGCGCGAACTGGCGGTACAGCGCGCGCACCCCTTCCCGAACGTGCGCATCAGCGTCGTCGTCCCCGTGTTCAACACGCGCCCGAAATTCCTCCGCGCGCTGGCGGATTCGCTGCTTGCCCAGACGCACGGCGCGTGGGAGGCCTGCCTGTACGATGGCGGCAGCACGTCCGCCGAAACGCGCAGGGCGCTGGAGGCAATCGCCGCGCGGGATAGCCGATTCCGCGTCGCGTTTGGGGCGGAAAACGCGGGCATATCCGGCAACACGAACCGCGCGATTAAAATGGCGACGGGGGAGTATATCGCCCTGTGCGACCACGACGATGTGCTTGCGCCGGATGCGCTCTGGCGGATTGCGGAGGCCATCGACGCGCACCATCCAGACGTGCTCTACACCGATGAGGATAAGCTGACCACCCACGGCGCGATTCACGTTGATGCGCACCGCAAGCCGGATTTCTGTCCGGACAATCTGCGTTCCGGCAACTATATCTGCCATTTGTCGGTGATTCGGCGGACGCTGCTGGATGCCATCGGCGGATTACGACCGGCGTTCGATGGGTCGCAGGATCACGATTTGCTGCTCCGCGCGTGCGAGCGGGCGGACGGCGTCATCCACATTCCGCGCGTGCTGTACCACTGGCGGACGCTGCGGGGGTCGATGAGCCACACAAAATTGGCAGTCTGCCTGGACGCGGCGGCGCGGGCGGTGGAAGAGAGTATGCGACGCACCGGGTTCCCGGGAACGTGCCGGGTGGAGGACGGCGTGCTGCGGCTGCGGTATGACGTGGGGGATTTTACCGTTGCGGCATTGCGGCTGGCGCGGGATGCGTCTGCGGCGGATGTGAACCGCTTGGCGGCGGATTCGTCGGCAGACATGCTGCTGTTCCTGTGGGGGGACACGGCGGAGCCTGATGCGGACGGTCTGCGGGAGATGATGATGTACGCCCAGCGCCCGGATGTGTGCGCGGTGTCGCCGCTGGTGGCGGATGCGCGCAATCGGGTGCTTCATGCCGGATACGACATTCTGCCGGACGGTACAGTGCAGTCACGGAATCGCGGCTTGCCGGTGTCGGCGGGTGGATGGCACGGCATGAACCGAACCAGCTACAATGTCACTGCGGTTTCGCCAATGTGCTTTTTGGTGCGGCGGAATGCGTTTGTGCCGATGGCGGAAGGGAATTCGCTGGCGGTGGACTTGGCGCAGTGGTGTATGGCGCGTATGCAGGATGGGATGCGGCATGTGTATACGCCGCACTGCGTGGTGAAGGCGGATGCGGAAAGCGCATTCGAGGGCTTCCGGGTGAAAGTTCCTGCGGGGTGGTATGACCCGTGTGCGACGGGAAGCAAGCGCGCTTGATGGCGCTTTTGGTTTCTTCTACATACTTGAATTTTATTGTTGCAGGGGTTTCGCCTCTGCGGAGGCGACAAGGGGGCAATGGAAACAGACGAAGTCTGCGGTCGCCCCCTTGACCCCTTCGCAGCGCACACCTCCATACTTGAATTTTATTGTTAGTTTTTTAGTTTGTATACCTTTAACTTATCTCGAAATCATTGGAGGTAATGATGAAAATCACAATGATAACGCTCGGCTCGACGGGCGACGTGCGGCCGTATATGCTGCTGGGACGGGAGCTTCACGAGCGGGGGCATGAGGTGACGATTGCGGCGTTTGCGCCGTTTCAGGGCATGATTGAGGAAGCGGGAATGTCCTTCTATCCCATTTCCGGCGACGTGGTGGATATGATGGGGCGGCTGCTCCAGCCGGACGCGGTGGGCGTGCGGTACTTGAAGGAGTTTGAGAAGGGCATCCGCGATATTGCGCCGATGCTGCTGGATGATTTGCTGCACTGCGCGGAGGGCGCGGAAGCCATCGTCTGCACATTCTTCGGGTCGATGTTCTATTCGATTGCGGAAAAGTACGATATTCCGTGCATCCAGACGCAGTATTTCCCGATGGATCCGTGCAAGGATATGCCAATTTCATCCGCGCCGTTCCGCAAGCTCGGCAAGTGGTGGAATGTGCTGAGCTACCGCATCGGGTATCTGCTGATTTCGGCGCTGGAGCACCGCTACCTCTCGGATTGGCGTAAGGAGAACGAGATGGCAAAGCGCCGCGTCCGCTTGAGACCGGATTATGACGTGAAGGGCAAGCAAGTGCCCGTGATTTACGCCATGAGCCCGACGCTCGTGCCGCGCCCGGAGGATTGGGCGGACAACATCCACATGTCCGGCTTCTGGTGGGATGAGCGCCCGGTGGACTACACGCCTGACCCGGCGCTGGCGGAGTTCCTGCGCGCGGGCGACGAGCCGGGGGCCATCGGCTTT
>ERZ779894.2586-NODE-2586-length-15765-cov-12.036919_pt1 | contig 15765 bp, 12 predicted proteins | sample MGYA00511587_ERZ779894 | MGnify/ENA primary metagenome ERZ779894 (study PRJEB29588, sample SAMEA2160490) | human gut metagenome | biome: human gut; feature: human-associated habitat; material: faeces | place: Denmark | collected 2008/2010 ... | reverse complement strand
TATGCGGACAAGGTGACCGATTCCATGGAACGCGCGATTGAGGAGACAAACCGACGCCGCACTATTCAGGACGGATATAACAGGGAGCACGGCATAACACCCAAATCCATTAAAAAAGAGGTTCGTTCCGTACTGGAAATATCCAAAACGGAAAATCTGCCGCAGGACGGCAAAAAGCTGTCCAAAAAGGACCGCGAGCGTATGATTGCGGAATATACCAAGCAGATGCGCGAGGCTGCGCGTATGCTTGAGTTTGAATACGCTGCCATGATGCGTGACAAAATAGCAAAGCTTCGAGGTGAAAAGTAAATGGCAAACAATTTTATAAAGGTAAAGGGAGCAAGAACCAACAACCTTAAAAATATCGACGTTACAATACCGCGGGACAAGCTTGTAGTGCTTACCGGTCTTTCGGGCAGCGGAAAGTCGTCGCTTGCGTTTGACACGCTGTATGCCGAGGGTCAGCGCAGATATGTGGAGAGCCTTTCTTCGTATGCGCGCATGTTTTTGGGTCAGATGGAAAAGCCGGATGTAGACTCCATTGAGGGGCTGTCCCCCGCCATTTCCCTCGACCAGAAGACCACGGCGCGAAATCCCCGTTCCACCGTGGGCACCGTAACTGAAATCTACGACTATCTGCGCCTGCTCTATGCGCGCGTCGGAAAGCCGCACTGCCCTGTCTGCGGCAGGGAGATATCCCAGCAGACCATTGACCAGATTGTTGACAGGATTTTGGCGTTGCCGCAGGGTACAAAGCTCAATATTTTAGCACCGGTCGTGCGCAACCGCAAGGGCGAATATACAAAGCTTTTCGAGGACGCGTCAAAGTCCGGCTTTGTGCGCGTTCGTGTGGACGGCATACTTTATGATCTTTTGGAAAAAATCCCGCTTGAAAAGAACAAAAAGCACAATATCGAGATTGTGGTGGATCGTCTTGTAGTAAAGGATGGTATCCGCCGCCGTCTGTCCGATTCGGTGGAGACCGCGCTTCATAACGCAAAGGGGCTTGTTATCGTGCAGGTTGTGGACGGCGAGGAAATGCTTTTCTCGCAGAATTACAGCTGTCCTGACCATGACTTTTCCATTGAAGAGCTGAATCCGCGCATGTTTTCGTTCAACGCGCCGTTTGGCGCGTGCCCCGAGTGCGACGGTTTGGGATATCTTCTCAAGCTGGACATAGACCTTGTAATTCCCGACCGTACAAAGTCCATAAATGAGGGTGCGATAAAGGCGTCGGGCTGGAACTCGCCGTACGGCGACAGTATTTCCAAAATGTACTTTACGGCGCTGGCGGAGCGATACGGCGAAGTCGTTCGGCGCTTCGTCGTAGGTCAGCGCGCCGGGGACAAAGCAGACGCGCACGCCGTTTGCCGCGCACTGCGCGGCAAACTCCGCGTCCTCGGCGATGGTCGAGGTGTTCCAGCCGCCGAAGCGCTCAAGCACCGCGCGGTGGACGGCAAAGCCCGTACCGACCAGCTTGGAGGAAAGACCGCAGCTCATGCGGGCGCGGGAGAAGAAAGTGTCGAAGAGCGTGAAGTACAGCCCATAGCAGCCGGAGAGCCAGGAGTCGTATGGATTCTTCGCGCGCATCGCGCCCTTGCACACCTGCGCCCCCGCGCAGAAGGCGTCGTTCATGCGGGCGAGAAACTGCTCGTCCGCGACGTTGTCCGCGTCAAAGACGCAGAAGGCGTCATAGCGCTGCGGCAGCAGCCACGCGACCGCCTCGTGCAGCGCGTCGCCCTTGCAGCGCACCGGCTCAAAGCAGCGGAAGATCTTCGCGCCCGCGCAGAGGGCCTCCGACTCGGTGTCATCCGTGCAGTTGTTGGGGATCACAAAAATATCGTAGAGCGCGTCGGGATAGTCCTGCTTTTTCAGGCTCTCCACGAGCGCGCCGATGACAGCCTCCTCGTTGCGCGCGGCAACGAGGCAGGCAAAGCGCGTGCGCGGCGCGCACACCGCATAGCGCTTCGGCTTTCGCAGCGCAAAGAGCGCCACGGCAAGGAACCACAGGCTCGCCGCCTTCAGCAGCAGCGTTAAAATCAGGATCAGTGTGTCGAGCATGGGAAAAGACCGCCTTTCACTTGGGATGAACCAAGCATAACAGGCGGTCTTTAATCGGTCCTATGGTTTTGTTTAAGCGTTTTTTAAGACTTTATTGCCGAATTGTTACTCCGTGCGCGGCAGGACGAAGCCGACCTTGAACAGGTCGCCGTCGATGGCGATGGAGAACGTGCCCTTCTGCAGCTCCACAAGGCTCTTGGCGATGTTCAGCCCAAGTCCGCTGCCCTCGGTCGTGCGCGAGCTGTCCCCGCGCACAAAGCGCTCCATAAGCTCGTCGGGGTCGATGTTGAGCGCATCGCGCGAGATGTTCTTGAACGAGAACGCCACCGTCTCACCCTCGCGCCTCGCCGCGATGTAGAGCCGCGTGCCCGCGCAGGCATACTTGCAGGCGTTCGAGAGGAGATTGTCCAGCACGCGCCACATCAGCGCGCCGTCGCACAGGCAGTAAAGGTCCTCGTCCGGCAGCGTCACCACCGGCTCGAGCCGCGCAGCGGACAGCTTTTCGGCGTACTCGCCTACCGTCTGGTCGATCACCTCGCGCACGCTCCGCCGCGCGAGGTGGCAGGGGATGTTTCCCGTCGACGCCTTGGACATTTCCACCAGGTCCACCGTCAGCTTCTTGAGCTTGTGCGCCTGCCGGTCGAGCACGGCAAGGTATTCCCTCTCCTGCTCCGGCGTGTGCTCGCGCTGAAGCAAATCGACGTAGTTCACAATGCTCGTGAGCGGCGTTTTGATGTCGTGCGACACGTTGGTGATCAGCTCCGTCTTGAGCCGTTCGCTCTTGAGCCTCTGCTCCACCGCGATGCTCATGCCGCGGCTGATGGCATTGAGGTTTTCGCCGTGGCGCTTGAGATCGAAGTACATATGCGAGGTATCGACCTGCGAGGTGAGGTCGCCCGCAGCGAGGGCTTCGCCGCCCTTCTGCAGCCGCCGCAGCTGCATCGAAAGCAGGCACGCCGCGACAGACAGCAACGCGATCAGCATCAGCAGCAGCCCGTCCGCGTGATTGCTCTCAAGCGCAAAGAGCAGCACGCCGATCACGCAGCAGCCGACCGCCGTGCGCCACACGAGCGGGATACCGCGCACGAAGCCGGACAGCGCTCCCCACGCGCGGCAGAGCACGCGCCAGCACCACCTCAAAACCCGTCGGCAGAGCCGGAGGAGCCAACAGCAGACGGTGTTCTCCCACCATCTCCCAAGCTTCACGCGGGCGCAGAGCGTCGTCCAGAACGCAAGAAAAAGCGCATAGGCGAGCGCAGCAAAGGCAAGCAGAAGGGCGAGCGCGATCGGATCAAAGCGGTCAAGCCTCTGCTCCGCGCTCTCCACCGCGGCGACAACGAGCACACCGCCTCCGCCGAGAAGGAGCAGTGCATAGAGATCAAAGGGGAGCTTCTCCTGCCAGCCCGCAACCGCCTCCTCGCGCCCCGGCCTGCGGCCCGCGGCACGGGCGAGGAAGATGAAGAGGAACAGCTCCGCGGCTGCGCAGGCGATCACGACCGCCGCTGCGTGCGGCGCAAGGCGTGTCATTGTGTAGTAGAAGTCCCGCACCCGGTAGACGTTGTCCTGCGCGGGATAGTCCGCGGCGATGTAGCTGCGGAACACAACGCCGTCCTGCGCCATCTCACCCCACCAGCCCGTCACAGGAACGTCGCCTGTGCGGTGGTTATCGAAGAGGATGGTGCCCGCCTCGTCCTCGATCGAAAAACGGACGTTCGTGTAGCGGTCGTCGGCGGGATACCAGTCGTCATACTTCGCCAGCACCTCCGTCTGCCCGTTCTCTGCATAATAGTGGTAGCTGTCGTAAACATGGCTCATCTCGCGGTAGACCGCGCTCGAGCAGATGCTGCTTTCATAAAAGCCTCCGCGCAGCTCGCCGCTGTAGCTGAACGCGAGCGCCGTGCCGTAGCTCAAAAGCACCGGCACGAGCACTACGGCGAGCAGAAAGGCTGCCGCCTTGGCCCAGAAGCCGCCGGCCCAATCATTCCTTTTCATGTCGAAGGTCCTCCATTTTATACCCCAGGCCCCACACGATCTTCAGGTAGCGCGGCTCGGAGGGGTTGATCTCGATCTTCTGACGCAGGTGGCGGATGTGTACCGCCACACTCGTTTCGGCGCCGAGGGAATTTTCGTTCCACACCAGCTCGTAGATCTGGCTGCTCGAATAGATGCGTCCGGGCGACCGGATAAGGAGCTGCAGGATGTTGAATTCCAGCGGCGTCAGCGAAACGCTCTCGCCGTCCACCGTCACGCTCTTGGCGTCCTCGTTGAGCGTCACGCCGCCGACGGTGTAGATACCGCGCTCCGGCGCGGTCTCCGGCTTTGCGCCGAGCAGCGTATAGCGCCGAAGCTGCGATTTCACGCGGGCCAGCACCTCCACGGGGTCAAAAGGCTTGGTGATGTAATCGTCCGCGCCGACGTTCAGTCCGAGTACCTTGTCGCTGCTCTCGCTCTTCGCCGTGAGCAGGATGATGGGCGCGTTGCTCTCGCGCCGGATCGCCGCCGTCGCGGCGATGCCGTCCAGTCCCGGCATCATGATGTCCATGAGGACAAGGTGGATGTCATTCTTCCGCACGGCCTCGACCGCCTCCGCGCCGTTGTAGGCTTCAAAGACGCGGTACTCTCCGCCGGATAAATAAATCTTCAGCGCGGCGACAATATCGCGGTCGTCGTCGCAGACTAAAATGTTGTGCATTGCTTTCCTTCCCTCCCTGCCCGACGCGGCGCCGCCTCTCGGGCTTTCCTGAGCTTACTCTACCACCGCAGCCTTAAAAGGAAAAGGGGGAAAGCCTTAATTTTTCTTTAATATCAGAAAATGCTTGCACTCCCCCGCCGCTTTCGCTATAATAGCAGAGTGCTTATCCGCACTCACGCGCATATCCGGGTATAGCGAAGCTGGTATCGCGCCTGGTTTGGGAGTGCTGTGGCGGTATCCGGGACAGGGTAAGGCGAAACGCCGCAAAGCCTTGCGACACGGGCGTTTGCTGGATTTTTCCCGATTGCAGAAAGCGGCACAACAGCGGCTTTGACCACATAAATGACCACAGACAGAAAAAGCTTTATTTTTACCGCTCGCCGTGGTATCATGGCAGAAAAATGAATATCCGGGTGTAGCGAAGCTGGTATCGCGCTTGATTTGGGAGTGCCGTGGCGGTATCCGGGATAGGGCAAGGTGAAACGCCGCAAAGCCTTGCAGCACCTGCGTTTGCTGGATTTCCCCCGATTGCCGAAAGCGGCATAAAAGCGGCTTTGACCACAGGAATGACCACAGACAGAAAAATCTTTGATTTTCCTATCCGCCGTGGTATAATGGCAGAAATTGAATATCCGGGTGTAGCGAAGCTGGTATCGCGCTTGATTTGGGTTCAAGAGACCGGGCGTTCGAGTCGCCCCACTCGGACCAAAATCCCTCTGAAATCGTTGATTTCAGAGGGATTTTCTTATTCTTTGTCTATTGCGGCGCAGGAGGTGAGTATGGTAATAAGAATGATTTTAAGACAAATTGTTGATACTCATTGTATGTTGACTTATTGTCTGAAATGCGATAAAATTATTATGAGGTGATATATCCATGCGCCTACTCCGAGTTTTTTCAAATAACTTGCGCAAGTATCGGAATGCATCGGGCCTGTCACAAGAGGCATTTGCAAACAAAGCCGGCCTTCATAGGACGTACATTAGTGCACTTGAGCGAGGGAAACGTAGCATTGCACTTGACAACATCGAGAAAATTGCGAATGCACTCGGAATAGATGCATATCTTCTCTTTATCGATACCACCAAAGAAACCAGCACTGATACAAAGTGAGGCAGTATTATGAGCATATCAGCATTAAAAGAGAAATTTAATAGCCTAACTTTGGAATCTGAAAACCATTGGGATTACAGAGGCAACAATAATAGTGAACGCGATTATGTTCATGGTTTTTGTACTTATCCCGCTATGATGGTTCCTAAAATGCAACGTGAAATGTTGGATGTGTGTTTGGAGCATCTGCAAGATACTTCTATTCGTCTTCTGGATCCTTTCGCTGGTTCTGGAACTATTTTGGTAGAAGGAATGCTTAGAGGATTAAATATTGTTGGTATTGACATAAATCCTCTTGCCATTTTATTGTGCAAAGCGAAAACCACAATACTTAACCCCACAACACTACACGAAAAGACTGTCCAACTTTTTACATGGATCACTATTCATGATAAAACTCCGCTATACAAATTCGATGGCATAAATAAATGGTTTACAAATCAAGCAATTTCTGACTTGAGCAGAATTCGTGCTGGCATTATTGCGGAAGAAACCATTGAATATCGGCGATTCTTTTGGGCGTCTTTTTGCGAAGTTGTAAGAATTGTATCCAATTCTCGTGATTGTACATATAAGTTACATATCAAAGAAAAAAAAGATATTGATGCATATGCTGTCGATGCTGTTGACCTGTTCAAGACCACCCTGCAATATAATATTGCTAAGTATAATGAGTTTTATTCTGAACTTCAAAAACGCGGACACTTAAAAAAGGACGGTTCGGCGTACAAAGGACAAGTAAAAATCGTCTTGAGCGATTCTATTGCTTATCTCAACCATTCGAAGCAAAAATATAGTTTGGTATTTACCTCACCTCCATATGGAGATAACCATACAACGGTCTCGTATGGTCAATATTCAATTATGCCTCTTCGATGGATTAATTACCACGATATAGATGAAGCGGTAGATGAAACACTACTTGCGACATTATATGAAATCGACAATCAATCTCTCGGTGGAAAAAGCTCAAATAAAGCGTTGACACCCGCAAGAAAAAAAGTTGTCAAAAAGTCTGAAACATTAAAAATTCAATTAAATCAAATAAATAATCTTGCGTCACAACAGAGTAACAAAATAATTGCGTTTTATAGCGATTATGATAGGTTTCTTGCTGCACTGTCCAGGAAAATGAAATCAAATGCAATTTCTGTTTGGACACTTGGAAATCGTAAAGTTGCCAAGCAAGAAATATTCATGGACAAAATAATGATTGAGCTATGTAAACCTTATCATATGCAGCTATTAACCAGCTTCACGCGGCAGATATTAAACAAACGCATGCCAAAGTTGAATGGATACCAAGGTGAAGAAAAAGGACTACAGAGCACGATGACGAGAGAGCATATCCTGATTTTTGTAAGGAGTGATTCCAAAAATGAACAACCAGCTCACCCTATTTGATCGCGATTCTGATTATCTGGAATCATCGGTAAAAGATTTTGACAGTAAAACTGCATCATTCCGTGTACATGCTTCTCTAATTTACAAGCTTGGCGAGTCCCTTATTGCCGATGAAATAACTGCATTGTCTGAGCTTATTAAAAACGCCTATGATGCAGATGCAACTGTTTGCGCGCTTTCCATTAGTTCAGATTACATTGAAGAAATCGACGGTAAAGAGTGCAAGGGATGCATTGAATTATCGGACAATGGTTGTGGTATGGATTTAACCACCATTGTAAATGGATGGCTTACGCTTTCAAATTCTCCAAAGAAGAAAATGAAGAAAGAGCAGAAGACCACTCCCAAGTACCATCGTTATCCTTTGGGAGATAAAGGGTTGGGACGCCTTTCAGTTCAAAAGATTGGTCGCTATATGCAAATGACGACCAAAGCAGCTGATTCAAATATTGAATATCGTGTGATAATTCCATGGGGAGACTTTTTGAAAAATACAACGATTGATCAGATTCCAGTCACTATCGAAAAGCAAGATGTTGTCTCTCAAAAATCGTATACTAAAATTATAATCAAGGATCTCATTAATCCGGAAATGTGGGGACAAACAGAACAAATCAGTTTACTTACAAACAGTATAAACAAAATTGTTTCCCCATTTCGTAGCAAGAAAAGTAGTTTTCATGTCATAGCTCAGATTAATGGGCAACCTATCGATACTGAAAACAAGGTTTTTGATGAACTACTTTCATCTGCTCGAGCCAAGCACACAATTAAGTATAGCACAGGAACGGCTACCATTGTTTCTGAGTTTAAAAACTCTTTTTTCTATAACCGAGAAGTACTACACAGAGTTATGTCTGGCGAATTCACACTTAGCGAAACCGCAGTCAGAGACTTCCTGCAGACTTACAAGAAAGACTTTCCCAATGTAAGCACATATTTCCGGGAAGGGGTATCTCTAATTTCTGAAGATACTTGTAAATTCCCTGACATCGCAGCTCCTATATTCACTGACAAATCTGATTCAAACGAAACAAAAAAATCTATTCCTATTGACCCGGGCATCTTTGAATGTGAAATATATGAGTATTCATTAGATCAGAAATTTTTAGACTACCTGTATGACAATATTAGCTATAGTCGACTCATTGAACGAGACGAATATCGTGATTTTGTTTCGCGTTACCATGGAATCAAAGTTGTTAGAGATGGTTTTGTCATTCAAGGCTTTGGTGATGGTGATGGTGGTGACTGGTTAGGCCTATCATCTTCCTCTAAGACCACAGGTTATTTCTTTGACTTAAGAAATGATAGTGTTATTGGTTGTGTATACCTTACAGGTGTCGCTAATTCTGTGCTAAAAGAAACAACCAATAGAGAAGGCTTTGTTGAAGATGAGTATTTCCGTGCATTCAAGTCTATATTGGATGGTTCTATAAAGAGAATAAATCGCAACAGAAAAAAACTCAACGATTTTATGAAGCGATATGTTGTCGATTCAATTGCCTTTTCTGGTAATCCAAGCTCCGATGTATTAAATTATAAGCCAGCAATTGAGCAGATTAGAGAAGACCTCCGCACAGTAGATGCTTCAGTTGCTGGAAAGTCTGCACACATTGATGTTGCACTCAAAGAATACAAAACGGCCCAGAGTTTAATTGCGGATGCGCCATTTATTCCTCCCGAGACAGTTAGCAAAATAGATGAAATCTATGGGTATATTCAAGCTGCTTCCGACGACTATCAACTCCTTCTTAGTGAGCGAGATGCTATCGGGAAAAAATTGGATGCAATTAATTTGGACTTTGAAAAAATGAGTGAGCGGCTTCAAGACCTTTTCGAACTCGCTGGATTAGGCCTTTCTGTTGAGATGTTTACCCACGAGTTTGACTCTTCCATCAGGAGCGTCCGCCAAAAGAATCAGCAAATTGTTTCTAATAGAGCTGCCCAAACAGTGAACAACTTGGTTCGTCATATTAATTATGTAACATATTCTTTGGATGCACTAAGGAAGCAGATGTCGTACTTTAATCCTGGGTTAAAGTTTGTTCGTGCAGAAAAACAGATCTTTAGTTTTAAGGAATTTATTGAGACGCATAAATCGTTCTACGTTGAACGCTGCAAAAACAAGAATATCGAATTCTGCGTAGATGTTAGCAGGGATTTTGATTTGCGGCTCAATAGAGGTATGCTAAATCAAGTTTTTGACAACTTATTCAGTAACGCTGAGTATTGGCTCGATTATTCTGCGCAGCAAGGGTTAATAGAAAACAAGCAATACCACATTTCAGCAATAGAACGCGGTATCATCGTTGTTTGGGACAACGGTATTGGAATCAGCCCAGATCTTGAAACTCGTTTGTTTGATCCTTTTGAAACAAAAAAGAAAGATGGACGCGGATTGGGACTTTATATTGCGGCTGGGAATTTGAAGTATAGCTCTTCGAGAATCCGGCTTCTTAATGAACGCAACCGCTTCGGCAACCTGTTCAAATTTGAAATCGATGTTTCTCAAGCGATGCAATGACTAAGGTGGGTAGAAATATATGATTAACACACTTTTTTCGATGCACAACATCAAATACATTATTAGTGTTGACGATTGTTTCTTTGCTCGAAAGAGAGAAGATATTGAAGCAACTATTTATAGTGAAATGTGTACCTCGTTGGAGCCATTTAGAGCCATTCTTTCTTCCTGCAATCAAACCGAAATTGTTGATGCCATTGATGAAATGATGGCTGTAGGAGCAGATTCTACTACACTTATTCAAACACTTTTGGGTAACTTGGAAGAAGTTGATTTGCTAAAATGCTTCGATATTTGCGAAAAAAAAGGAGCTACATATGCAGAAGAACGCGATATCATTCTGGCATTTCTCGAAGGTTTGAAATCCGAAGGACAAATTATAGAATATCGAACTTTTTCGTCAACAACGGAGGCAAACCTGTTTGATATTAAAGAAGCTGGCATGACAGATGGTGCCATCCTATGGCTCCTCGACCGGAATTTTAGCAGAGTTGATGAATCTGAGGAAGCTGGATTGAAATTTGCTGAGAATATCTTAAAGCGGGAAAATGCCTCACAGAACTATATCTACATTTTGTCTGCTGTTGAACCCGCTACTGGACTTACAGAGGATGGTATCGAAGAAGAGTTTGATAAGGTCTTAGCTGCGAATTGTTTGCCTGACACTCATTCATTTATTTATTTCATCAGTAAGCGCCGCCTGCAGACTAAAGACAATACAAAAATTGCCAGGAGCCTTTCGCAAGGCTTCAAACGAAAAGCATGTTTTGAACTTTTTCAACTGTTTAATAGTTGCTTGTGCGATGGAGTATCTACAGCATCTTCAAAAGTTCAGAGAATTCGACAAAAGACTTTAAACTATTTGTTTGCAAACAAAGCTTCTGTAAGAGGGGAGTCTTATATTGAAGTTGCAGCACGACTTGTTCAGATTTTTCACCAGGATGAATATAATAAGGCGATTGCCGGACAACATAGCTTAATTGCTGAAAAAGCACATTATTACGAAAAGCTCTGCGCTGCCATAACTGAGACCGTTGGCAATGAACAGGCGTTAACATCAACCCTAAAAGAGTATAGAGATATAGAGCTCTATAACAAACACATAAATGCACAGCATTGTGAAATAGCGACAGGAGATATCTTTAAAATAGGGTCTTCTTACTTCCTTCTCGTTTCTCAAGCTTGCGATACATGCCTTCGCTCCGATGGACATAGAAAATTAGAATTCGCTTCACTTCTTGAGATTCAAGATAATAAGCAAACAAAGTTCTCATATCCATTATCATGTTTCTTGGATATGCAAAAACCAGTTGTCATGTACCATGCATTGAAGATTATTCCTTTTGATATTCTTGACTTATGTGTGTTTAATGGTAGTGGTCAAGCTTCCGTTGTTCTTAATGATATAGCGTCCTATGCCAGAGATCTGGAAGCATATACCAATAATTATAGAATTAGATTTGGGGAAGTACTTGAAACCGTCAAGGCTGTACAAAGTAATAAAGCAAAATTAGAATCATTCTTGTCTGGTGGAGCGGATGTTACTGCCGAGGATGCAAAAGCAGCATACGAATATCTTGAAGGCGTAGATTCAAATATGAAAAAATTTGATTCAATTGAAATCGCAATTTCTTTTCCCGTACGCAGAATCGCACGTCTAAACGAATTAACTACGATTGATATTGTCAAGGAATATGGGATTGCGCTGTCTCGAATTGGTCATCCCTTTGACTTTTCAGGAGAAATTTCTGCGTTCGAATGAGTGTTGTGGCATTTCTTCAATCCTCTACTATTATGCTATTCTACAAGTTTGCTTTACAGGGCAGCTTGTTCACAACTAAATCATCTCCAGGTGTGTGAATAATTCTACACACCTGGAGATGATTCATTTTACTTCTCCTACTTCCCCTGTTTGCTCTTCTCCTCCAGTGGACTTCCATCACCTTTTCCTTCGTCCATCAGCCGCTGCGCTTCCGCAATCTCCGCTTTCATCTCCACGATCAACACCTTCAGTTTCTCTTCACACTCCTCGCGGGTGTGGGCGTAGACATTGCGGGCGTGCTTTTTGCCGTCGGGCCATTTGGGAGAATAGCGGCCTTCAAACAGGTGGTCGTTGATCTCGCTGACGCAGCCGGTGCCGGGCCTGCGCTTGCGGCCCACGTAGGGCTTAAAATCGGTCATACTCGGCTTTTCCGCCTGGGCCGGGGCAGTTTCCTCCCCCGACTCTGAAGCGTCCTCCTGCGGCGCTGCTTTGCCGATGCCACGGTCAATGTTGGCGGCAGCCGTGAGCCGCATATCGTCGGTGATGTGGGTGTAGATGTCCAGCGTGGTGGCCGCCGACACATGGCCCAGTATGGCGGAGAGAGTTTTCACATCCATACCGTTCTCCAGCGCCAGCGTTGCGAAGGTGTGGCGCAGATCATGGAAGCGCACATGCTTGCACCCTGCGTGTTCCAAGATGAGCTGCAGTCTGCGGCGCACTACGCCGGGGGTGATGGGGCAGTCCTCCTTCACGGGAGACGGGAACATCCAGCGAGAGTCCACCGTCTTTTTGTACTCCCGCAGCACCTCCACCACCGCAGGCGGCAGGACGATCTTGCGGATGGAGTTCTTCGTCTTGGGTGTGCTGATTTGAAGCTGGCCGCGCACGTCGTAGACCTGTTTGTTCACGTTCAGTACGCCGGTTTTGAAATTCAGGTCATCCCATTGCAGCGCCATCAGCTCGCCCCGGCGCAGGCCGGTGGCCAAGTCCAGAAGGAAGACTTCGTAGTAGCCCTCGAACTTCGCCTGGATCAGAAACCGCTGCAGTTCCTCCCGCGTCAGCACCTGCATCTCCCGTGCCTTCTTCGGCGGCAGCTTGCAGCCTATGGCCGGGTTCACACGGATCAGCCCATCCTGCACCGCTTTCTCCAGCGCCGAGCGGCAGGTGGCGTGGCACATGCGCACCATCCGGTCGGACAGCCCTTCACCGTACTTGTCGGTGAACCGTTTCCGGCCGCTTTTCTTGAGCCGACCGTAGAACTGCTGCAGGTCATTCTGTGTCAGCTTGTTCAGCGGGATGCTGCCGATCTCCGGGATGATGTGCAGTCGGATGCGGCTCTCGTAAGTCTCCTGCGTGGTGGGGCGAATTTTCGGTTTTGAATGATTCTCGTACCAGTATGTCAGCCAGTCCCCAAAGGGCATCTCTGACTGCACCTTCTCCGGCTTCAGCCCGCCACACTCTTCCTTGAGCTTTTGAAGCTTCTCGACGCACTCCTTCTTGGTTTTGGCGAGGACATTTTTCGTTTTGGGATAGCCGTTATCATCGTAGCCAATGACGATACGCCCCTCCCAGCGCCCATCCTTGCGCTGCCTTACGGTTCCATCCCCGGCTTTTCGCTTTCTTGCCACGGTTTCAACTCCTTTCCGAAGATGTCCTCCATGAAGCCGCCTACGATGCCGCAGGCTGTCTTCTGCATATCGGTTGTGACATGGGTGTAGGTGTCCAGCGTGAAGGAGGCGTTGGTGTGACCCAGGATGCCGGACAGTGTTTTGGCGTCCACACCGCTGGTGAGAGCATGGGTGGCGAAGGTATGTCGCAGATCATGAAAGCGGATACTGGGCAGACCCGCCCGCTGGAGCAGCGTCTTCATGTGGCGATACGCCGCATTGGGATCGACGGGATCTTCCGGCTTCACCGGATCAGGGAATATCCATTGACTGATGGCATCCGCCTTGCGCCGCCGCAGGATTTCGGTCATGCTGTGCGGCAGAATGATGGTACGCATACCTTGATTGGTCTTCGTCTCGCCGGTGGTGTACTCGCCCTTCCGCTGGCTGTGGAGGGTTCGGCATACCTTCAGCGTACCGGTATTCCCATCGAAGTCGCTCCACTGCAGACCGCAGATCTCACCGCGGCGCAGGCCGGTCATCAGCTCCGTTTGGAAGAAGTCACGCCACACCTCGTCCTGCTCCACCACTGCGAGGAAGGCGTCCAGCTCCGCACGGGTGAGGATACGCTTGGGCTTGTAGTTGGGTTTGGGCGCGGTTGTCCCCTCGGTGGGGTTCCTGGGAATGACATGCGCCTGCACTGCGTCTTTCAGCGCGGCGTGGAGCGTGGAGTGGATGTGGCGAACCATGGAGTCCGAGAGCTGATGATCCATCTCGGGATGCTCGTGGATGCGCCCCTCCGTTTTCAGGCGGCGGTACATCCGCTGGATGTCCTGCTGAGAGATAAGAGAGATTTGCTTGTTGCCCAACTTCGGCTTGATGTAGTATTCGATGTAGCAGCGATAGCTTTTGAGCGTGCCGGGCCGCACCGTACCCGCCTTGTACTCCGTGAGCCAGCGATCCAGCCACTCGCCCAAGGTCATCCGGCTGTCCTCGGTCAGCTCCACATCGCGGTAGCACTCGATGTTCTGGTGGAGCTTGTCCAGCAGAGCCTTTTGGGTCTTAGCATACACATGCCGGAACAGCGGTTCTCCATTTTCCTTGTGGCCGATGACGATGCGGCCCTCCCAGCGTCCGTCTTCTCGCCTGCGCACCATGCCGTCACCGGCCGGTCTTCGTTTTGCCATGTATTTCACTTCCTTTGGATTCATTTTCTTTTTGCAACACAAACAACTACCACACTTTTGCAGAAATAGCTACTGAATTCTTCTGCCAGCTTTGCCCGCAAAATTGGCCCGAAATCGGGGTGAAAATAGGGCTTGGGGCCGTTATGACATCGGCGAAAACCCTTGAAAACACTGAGGAAACTGGAACTTAGAGCGTTCCACAGGGTACAACCTCCCGAAAGGAGCGTTCCTCTGTCCCCGGTCACAAACCCTTGAAAATGCCCGCACTGCGGGCATTTGTGGGATGGACAGGGGCGTTTACGACCCCGGTCCTTTCTCCTGCTTTTCTTTCGTCGACTGCAAATCGGTCTGATTTTCGGTTATCCCGCCCGGTCAATCATCCATGGCGCATCACCCCCTTCCGGGCAGAACACGCTGCAGTAGGTACTGACATCCGGCACCATGCCGCAGCATATCATTTCGTTGCATAGCAGCATGCGGAGCACCGCAGTGCTGTAGACACTTCGCATCTCGTCCCGGCACCGACGGGCAACAGTCTTTTGCTCATCGGTCAAATCGCCGCGGCGCTCATCGCAGAGGAACAGGCGAAGCTCCTCTGCATCGATGGGGTCGGCATGATTCTTGTTCCCCTCCCACCGAATGTAGCGCACCGTGTCGTGTGTGCGCCGGAGAACCATCATCGGGTCATGGTCTACGATAAAGTTTGCAAGCTGCTGCATCATGCACTTTCCTCCTTTTTGTTCCGCTGATTCAACTCAGCCAGCCGCTTTTCGGCCTTTGTCCGCTCCATGTCACGCTCCGCCTGCAGGAACTGCCGCTGGTAGTTCAGTTCCAGCGCTTCCTGAATAGGGCGAATGGTGTAGATGAGACTTCCGTTGCGCACGCGGCCGTCCTTCGTGGTGATGGTGCTGGGCTCGGTGCGGATGAGCCCCTTCTCCTCCAGACCGGTCACATACTTCCGCACGGTGTTCTCGCTCAGCTGCACTGCCCGACCGATGGTGCGGTAGCTGGGATGGCATTGGTAGGTTCTGCGATCCTCGCAGCGCAGAAGGTAATTGTAGACGGCGATCTCGTGAGAGCTGAGTCCAAGATTAAAAACCTCATTGGGGACGAGGTAGTAGTGCTTGTTCGGGTCACGCTTGGGCCAACGCTGAAACATCAGGCATCACCTCCTGTCTGTGCATCGACCCACCGGCAGAACTTTTCTTTGGGTACCACGATGCGGCTGCCGATCCGCAGCGCGGGAAAGCCCGTCTCGTGCATGAGCTCATAGGCGCTGGAGATGGACACGCCCAGAACCTGCGCCACCGTGTTTGCGTTGAGGAACAGCGGCAGCTGGTCATAGTTGGTGAATATGGATTCTTGCATTGGATTCCTCCTTTATAATTTTTTGTTGAGAGCTGCAAGCAAAA
>ERZ779894.2580-NODE-2580-length-15793-cov-3.684140_pt1 | contig 15793 bp, 14 predicted proteins | sample MGYA00511587_ERZ779894 | MGnify/ENA primary metagenome ERZ779894 (study PRJEB29588, sample SAMEA2160490) | human gut metagenome | biome: human gut; feature: human-associated habitat; material: faeces | place: Denmark | collected 2008/2010 ... | reverse complement strand
TGAGGGGGCGTAATCAGAAAATTACGCCATTTTGAAAATTGTTAGGACAGGTGTGCAGCAGAATAGTTATTTGGGGGGCAATGGGGCTTATAGCATGTTTATATGTTTGGTTCCAGCATATTTTCAATGCGCTAAAAACACAGAATACAACAAAACTTGTGTTATTGATTTTTTTACCCATTATTGGCGTCATTCTATGTGAATTCTTGCCGGATGACCCATCGTAATAAGTAGAGTCTCCCATAGACAAACCGTTCACTTTCTCCACGCAAGCCGCCCCGATTTTTTTAGGGCGGCTTTTTTCATGCCTTGATTCGTTCACTTTTCCTCGTCAGTTAGTAAAAATAGAGTTGCCGGAGCTGTTTAAAGAGAGACTTGAGGAAAGGATTTTTAGAAGGGCTACCCTGTTTCCGGCGAAACGCCTCCGAGTGGTGGTAACAACCAACCAATGGAGGCTATCATGGAATGTCACATCTGCGGAACAATGGAAGAACTCGAAGTCTACGGGGAGTTTCACCTCTGCCCGGAATGCCGGGACGAACATTTGAGACAATGTTCCGACTGCGGGGAATACTTCATCGACAATGAAAATGACTACGTCATTGACCGGGAGGGGGATATTTATTGCGAATCCTGCCGGGAAAATCTTTCCTACTGCGAACGTTGCGACGAGTATTCCGACTGCAATAACTTTGTCCATATCGTCAATTTGGATGAATACTGGTGTGATTCATGCGCTGAAAATCATGCTTATCATTGCGATTCATGCGGGGACTGGACTTCGGAGAATCACGGTGATTCGGATACGACACTTTGCCGGGGATGTTTCGAGTCGGATTATTACATCTGCGACGATTGCGGGGAACTGATTCACTGCTCCGATGCAATGAGCGACGACGACGGAACATATTGCCGTTCCTGCTATGAGTCGAATCACTCCAATGACATTCACAATTACAGCTATGAACCTTGTCTGAACTTTCAATGTGCCGACGATGAAAACGACAAAAAGCCCTTGCCGTATCTGGGATTCGAGCTTGAATCCGGGGGAGTTTCCATTGAGACGCGGAACGATATTGCGGAAACCATCTCCGACGGTGAAGAGACTTTTTACCTGAAAGAAGACGGTTCCATTCCCGATTACGGGTTTGAGCTTGTTTCTCATCCGATAACCCTGAAACGCCATAAAGAACTCGACTGGAAAATTATCCTCAAGGAAATGTCAACTTCGGGGATGAAGTCCCATGACTTAGGGGAATCCGGTTGCGGTCTTCATGTGCATGTATCGCGGAATTACCTCACGTCTTACAAATGGCTTCTGATTGACTGGTTCATCTCGAAATATCAGGACAAATTCGAGCTCATAGCCAGAAGAAAAGAAACGCATTGGGCACGCTTCAAAAAATCGAATGGCCTTCCGGTCAAGGACGTTTACGGTAAATCCAACGGGACACGCTATCAGGCGGTCAATTTCGAGAATCGGAATACGGTTGAGTTCCGACTCTTCCGGGGGACGCTGAATTTTTCCACCTTCATGGCGACATTGGAAATTGTCGATGCGCTGGTTCACTGGGCGCGGCAGCTTTCCATCAGTGACATTCTCGCCTCAAAAGACGCCTTCCGAAACTTTACCGATTACATCCGGGCGAACAGCCTTTGCGAAAATGCCGTGAACTATCTCAATGACAAGGAGTTGATTTAATATGTGTGTGGCTATCTACAAACCGGAAAACGTTCAAACACCTTCACTGGACACTTTGAAAAAATGCTGGGATGCAAATCCCGATGGGGCGGGCTTTGCTCTCTTCACGGGCGGCGACAAATACGCGATTGAGATTCATAAGGGATACATGACATGGAAACAGTTCAAGGCCGCATTTGAAAAATACCGTCTTGCCGACTTCACCGGAGATTTATTGCTCCATTTCAGAATTGCAACGCATGGCAGCATATCTCCGGGGAATACTCACCCCTTCAGCTTGACCAAAGATAAAAAATTGCTGAAGCATACCAACGTAAGGACAAATTACGCCCTGATTCATAACGGTATGCTCCCCATCAAGCCGGAGGGCGATATTTCCGACACGATGGAATTTTGCCGCCGCTTAGCTCCCCTGTATCAAAACATCCCTTCAGCTTTCAATCTGATTGAAGGCATGGCCGGAAACAACAAAATCGCCGTCATGACACGGGAACGGGTTCACCTGTTCGGCGACTGGCAATGTGTTGAAGGAGTGTATTTCTCGAATCTGCTATGGGACTGGCAGGAAGAGTCGTTCCCGCCGACACGGGAAGAGCTTCAACTGCTCAATCAGGGCTACTGCCCGTACTGTGACGGGAGAATCATTTCCGAAGACGACCTGTTCTATTGCCCAGAATGCGGCGAAGCATGGAAGGATAAATAACCGGTACCGCTACCCGGAATGCAAATAAGGGGATAACCGGGCCCTCCTGCAAGGAGGACGGAGGGCCTATTCTTTATCGCCCGGAGGGCTTATTGGACCGTTCACAAATCGTTCTCGAAAATCAGGGCATTTTTCCGCTCAAAACAATTCGGCTTTCAGCCGTTCTCTAAACGACCGTTTTATAACCGGCGGCAACGTGCCGTCTCGGAGTACAATTATGAAGTGTATCATCTACAGCCGTGTTTCGACCACGGACCAGACCACCGAAAACCAAATCCTGCAATTGCGAGAATATGCCGCCAAACAGGGATGGGAGGTTTTCGCCGTGAAAACCGACATCTGTTCCGGCAGCAAATCTGCCGACGAACGTTCCGGGCTCCGGGAGGTGTTCGACCTTGCCCGAAGAAGGCGTTTTGACGTGCTCTTATTCTGGAGCCTTGACCGCCTCAGCCGCGAAGGAACCCGGAAGACGCTGGAATATCTCTCCCGACTGGACAGTTACAAGGTCAAATGGCACTCCTACAGTGAAGAATACATCTCCTCATTGGGAATCTTCGCCGACGCTATTATCTCTCTCATGGCATGTTTAGCCAAGCAGGAACGCTTACGCATTTCCGACCGCACGAAAGCCGGATTGCAACGCGCCGTCTCACAGGGAAAAACTTTAGGGAGGCCGAAGCTCAATTCCGCCATTAACCAACAGGCAATCAAGCTCAGAAAGCAGGGCTATTCCTATTCCAGAATTGCCCTTGAGCTCAATATTTCGAAGACCCACGCCTATAAACTCTGCCGATAAACCACCTGAACGATAGGAGAACAGACCATGAACAGTGTAGCTTTAAAATTCAACTACGACGATTACGCCATCGAAATGGGAACCGGCAACATCTTCCAGACCATCCTCAAAGATTACGAAACATTGGGAGTCACCGGCGAAGAACACAACAAACTCATGTGTTATCTGGCGGCGACCTCCCGCTTGATGGACAATCCCCTGAATATTCTGGTCTTGAGTTCATCGGGGGCCGGTAAATCCACCTTGCAGGACAAAACCTTGAAGCTGATGCCGCCCGAATCGGTTATTCGCGCCTCAGCGATTACCGACAAGGCGCTCTTCTACATGAAGTCCCTCAAAAACAAACTGCTGGCATTGGAGGAAGCCGCAGGGGTCAAAGACACCTACGCCATTCGAACATTGATTTCAGAGGGGTATTTGGCCCAAGAAACTGTCTCCGGCGGTCAGGGCCAATCCCGCTACGTTGAAGGGGGATGTTCAATATTCCAGACGACCACCAATCCCGAAATCAACCCTGAAACGAAGTCCCGCTTCTTCATTCTGGGCGTGGATGAATCCCGCGAACAGACCCGCAGGATATTGGCAATGCAGCGCAAATCCCACACCTTGGAGGGCCTGAAAGACCAATCCGACAAAGAAGGAATCATTCGCAAGCATCACTCTTTCCAACGCTTGTTGGAACCATACGCTGTGGTCAATCCCTATGCCGAAGAACTCTTCTACGAAGACGACCGCCTCCAAGCCCGAAGAGACCAACCGAAATTCCTCAATTTGTGTAATGCAGTGGCCTTCCTTAACCAGATGAAGAAACCGTTGAAAAACTACAATGGCATTGACTACATCGAAGTTTCAAGGGAAGACATCCAGCAAGCAACTACACTCGCCTCCGAGTTACTGGGAATCTCCCTCGACGACCTCTCGCTCCCCGCCCGGAACCTTCTCCAGCTTCTATTGCAAATGGACCGGAAGACCTTCACCCGAAAAGAAGCGATGAATCACACCGGCTGGACCAAGACCCGCTTGCACATCCACCTGACTGAACTAATCGAAATGGAACTGGTCCTCCCCGAATCCCGGAAGAAGAACCAGCTCCAGACCTACAAACTCCTCTACAACGGCGAAGGCCAAGACGGACGCCGATTCATGCTCGGTTTACGCCTCAATCAATAACCGTTCACCTTCTGTTCATGGGATATTCAAGAAGTCTGGAGTATGCTCATCCCACTTCAATTTTGCAATAATTTTTTTCAAATCAACGACGTTTTACTTGAAGGGTTTTGGTTGAAACTTACAAAAAATAGAATCAGGAAAGTGTATTGGCATGATTCCATGTGTTAAAAAAATTGATATTGAGGTTCCTGAAATCATTCTGAATATTAGTCTTAGGAGCAGAAGTAGCCCCGAAATCATTTACATTAGATGTTATGAATCCTACGCTAACCGTAATCCCACAGTTTTTTATTTCACGGCTCATTGACAATAATGTCTCATAAATGCAACAGTCATTAAAGGATTCTTTTCCTCGTGCCGCAGGATATAGGCATTCACTAACTCTATTGAATGTTGCATACCGAATTTCGTCATTTATATCGAGAATTATAGCTTTTTCTAATATCTTATCACATATAACTTTAAGTTCACTTTCAATATCATAAAATGTAAATGACGACGATATCAAATCTGTAGGCAAGAGTTTTTTGCTTATTTTTTCATAAATTTCGATATGTTGCTTTAGTCTTGCCATGTGATTTTGCAATGTTGCCGCTTCGGCAGGGCAATTATTACCAAACTCTTTTGGGATGAGTTCTGAAATTACAAAATAAATACTTGCTTCACATATTTTATCATAGATTGATAGCACAGCAGATATTGTATGTTCCGCAACAGCACCACTCTTCGCTCGATGCGGTAATCGGATGACATCAAGAAGTGCACAAGTATCACAAAACAAAACAGGCGCGGGATTTTTGTGCAATATTTGAATAAACTCAGAAACTATCATTGCAGTAGGTCTCTTATACTAATCTCAAATAGTGGCGTAAAAGACCTGTTTCCTGTTCAAATTCGATGGCTAAGTTGGCAGTAATTTCTGGTGTCCAGCCTTCCTCTTCTAACCAAATTTCAAGAATATCTGTTGTTAAGTCATCTCGATTTTTTACACATGATATGATAAACTCGTACCATCTTTCTTTATCACATGGATGAGAACTCCCTGTACTTTTGTTGGCACACGAAGAAAACCGCTTAAGTTTATTAGCTGTATCCGCAGATATCAAGTCATCAATAGTCCGTAGTCCTGGAGTTTCTTTTACCGGTGTTCCAAAACTACCAGCAACAGGCACAATAAATGAGTTGCAAAATTCGTGCAAAATATTATTATATTCGTCTTTTGACAACTGCCCTTGAGATTTTGGAACGATATTGCTTATCCAGAAAGAACCATCCTCGCGTTTTGCAACAAATAAAGCTGCGCTCGGTCTATTGGGTATTTCGTCACAAATAAAAACATACCATTTGCTGCGATAATGATTTGCCTCTTTTTCCTTCTCTTTGTCTCGATGCCACCCATTGGTCAACTTTTCTTCAATCGCATTGAAAAATTCCTCCTGAGCCTCTACAGGAACAGAAAAATCTACTTCGCCAAATAGTTTCATTGCTATATCCCCATCTGTTTTATTAACATATTTTGCATAAAACCATACTTCTTTCTCTGCTATGACTATTTCAATTTCTATAAAATGAGTTACGAAATTCGTCTTCTGATACCGTTCGAATTCCCTGATAGTATTCAGGATGCTCGTCAAGGTAGGTAATTACCCAAGGTTGCAAAAAATAGGGAAAACCGGTAAGAATATTGCCGACAGAAGAACCGCGTTGTATGATTTTCAAGCCTAACAGAACAGTAGCAACAGTACTTTCTATTGGTAAAACTATACTACGTGAAGTCGATGTATACATTTCAATGACGACCTCACGCTCAGCAGGATACAGTTTAAGCAAACTTTCTTCTCTGACTTTTGTTAACTTGCTTTCATTGTAATAGTGTTTTACCCATTGGTATATTGTTGCTATTACGGTCACCGCAATGACAGATATTGCGAAAATAAAGATAATTCCCAGCCAAAGACCTAATTGTTCCTTCAGATTGTCGAGATAAATCTTTTTTAGAAATTTTTCTGGGAGAAATAATAACAAAGAATCGCAGAGCAAAATAATCCAATGGGTAATTGGATTTTTTACGAAATCTTTAAAGGCATCCCATGTATCTTTAACCATAATAGCTTTCCATCCTTATTATCGTGATTTGCCATTCTGAAATTCATATGTTTCAAGCAGAAAAAGGCAAAGTGTGGCAGATGAATTTACCGCCAGCCGCGCATGTCTTATGTGGGGCCGCAGTTGCTTTACGCCTTGTCCATGTGCATCTCCATATAGATTGCGAATTCTTCCAAGTCCTCCGGCAATAGCACTGCATCCTCCCAGAATGCTTTTGAATAATTGTTCTTCGTGGTTATCTGGACTTAAATTGAGCCTTTTGGCAACTTTTTTGTAGAGAACCGAAAAATCTTCTTGCGGAGAATAAGTTTCATGCAACTCATCGGCAAGATGCTTCAACACTGTTTCCATTGTTGTTCGCGCCATAGTGATAGCGCCATCAGGGTCCGATTCTACTCTCTCAAGCATTTTTCGCCAGCAGTCATTTACACCAATGCTACTAAAATCTTCAATGATATCGCTTTGTAGGGTTAAAATATTATGGGTCCCTTGACAAGCATTGAGAAGAGGAGATAGTTCTTCTGCTAAATATTCTCTTCTCTCCCAATAATGGTCAAATTTAGGTTTTATATGACTCCAAAATATATCCAAAGTCCAAATGTTATTGAGCCATTGTGGCATAAATTTCTTGTAGGAGGAGTTATAAAAGAAATTTCTCAAGTCTGAATAAAGACGTGGATAGCGTTCCTTACCTGTCGCGGTTTCAGTTAGAACATGCAATAGTGCTTCGGCTTTGTCAAAATCTGTTTTTAATTCATCTATATTCATATGTATCATTTTTCTTTTGGCGTTAACTGTTTCACTTTCTCCATAAACTTCGCTCCGACTCGGTCAAATACGCGCGGGATATAGGAATCCGGCCTTAAGACCTTCTGGCCGAAACAGAACTTTTTGCGGTTAATCGCATTGGTTGTGGCTTTGGCGATTTCGGCAGTGTGGGTGATGGTGATGACCTCGGTTTCGGCCAAGACCTGTCTGCCGGATTTCAGGGTGTAGATTTTTGCCGCTTCGTCGAAGCGCTGAATGGTGTCCCATGCGGCTTGCAATGAGAGTTTGCCGAGCTCGTAATCCCAACGCATGTAGACGAGGTATTGGGCTTCCTCTTCCAATGAGTGGCTGACGACTTCCGCTTGACAGGCTTTACGAAGAGTACGGATGATTTTCGCATTGGCCTTCAGGAGTGTTGCCCGCTTTTTCTCGTATCGCAATCGGAGTTGTTCGAGCCGGATGTTTTGAAGTTCTGTGATGTTCCGGCGTTTGGTTGCCTGCTCTTCTTGGAGTTGCGCTTTCTCTTCATCCGTATCGACCAATGACAGTCGGAGGCGCATGTCCTGATTCAGGATTTGCCGCTTGTCTTTGTAAACGTCCTTGATTTTGCGGACTTCCGCTTCGTATTCTTCACCCAGGCGGTCTTCGGATTGCAGTTTGTTTGTGTCCAGTGTCGGCAGGAACTGCGACAGGGCATCGTCCGTCAATCCGGCGAGCGTATCCAATACATACGGGCTCTCCATAGCCAGCTTTGCCGCCCTGGAGATGCTAAGTGTTCCGTTTAACGCCAGCCCAATCAGATTGTCATTTCCGGTATCGAGGATGCGTTCGGCTTCGGCAATCAGCCGGGAAGAGATTTTTATCTTTTCGGCGGCGGCGTCTCTGGCGTGGTATTTCGGAATGAAGGTCTGACCGGAACCGCCCGCCGATTGATTCGCTTTGGATTTTTCCCGGTAGAGCTTCTTCAGGTACGCCCCAATCAACGCACGATGCGCCTTTCCCAATTGGAGCGAATTTGTTTTCAGCAGATGTTCGACCAGCTCTTCGGCTGTTCCGGTATATTCCGTGGTGGTGTACGGCAAATCGAATTCCAGACAAGCGCAATATTCGGGCCAATGCTCAATGACTTTGCTTTCGAAGAGAACAACCGGATGTTTCAGCTTTTCGGCGTGAAAGATGCGCCTTCGCAAGGCATCCAATGCGGCGGCATCGGGAGCGGGAAACAGCTTCGCTACCGGATGTTGTTCTAATTTCTTCTGAGTTTTCGCCATTGCCGATTGTCTCCCGCTTGATATTTCAAGGGAAATGTAATATTGTTAAGCCGGAAATTCAAGCAGGAAAGAGAGATGCATCCGATTTTTCTGAAATATTGGGCCCATCAACTGACGCATCGAGGTGAAGACGGCGGCGCAAGCAATCTTGCGCTCACGTTGAATGACATCCGAATCAATCCGATTCCGTACCAGATTTCAGCCGTCAGTCGGGCCCTGAAAACCCTGCGAGAGCATAATGGGGCGATTCTCGCCGACGAAGTCGGGCTCGGCAAAACGATTGAGGCGGGTATCATCATCCACCAGCATTGGCAACAGGGCAAGCGGAAAATCCTGATTGTTGTTCCGGCAAGCCTGATTGAGCAATGGAACAAGGAACTGAGAGAAAAATTCAACCTATCAACGACTGTGGTGGACAGCCGTTATTTGCGGCGGAAGAATCCCCCGAATCCCTTCATCAGCGATAAAATTGTGCTCTGTTCCTACCACTTCGCCAGCAATAAGGCGAAGTACCTTTCTGGATTACCGTGGGACCTCTGTTGCATCGACGAGGCCCACAATCTGCGTAATCGTCACGGGCGAAGGGCTACGGCGCTCAGGAATGCCCTGCGCGACGTTCCCAAGCTCCTGCTGACCGCCACGCCGATTCAGAACTCGCAGAATGACCTTTACGCATTGACAGAGGTGATAGACGAATATTTTCCCATCCGTCCCAAGAAGGATAACTCCAAACCATGGGAGCCGATTCTGATTCGGACGTTACGCAAGGATTCAGGAGAACACTTCGTCAACCGCATTACCGTGACGCACAAATTCGCATTGAATGCCGCCGAGAAGCGATTATACGCCCGTATGGAGGATTTTCTCCTGAGGGATAATCTGCTCTGCCTCAATGAGGGGAATCGCCAATTGGTGAAAATGACTTTGCGGAGGTTATTGGCCTCCTGTCCTTCGAATCTTGCCGGAACACTGGAACGGCTGGCTCAACGCCTACAGGCAATTTGCACTCAATCCGCATTGATTCCTAACCTTACCTCCAGTACCGAGGAATTGCGTGAAATGGAAAAAGTTCTGCTCAAGCCGAAGCGTCACAAACCCACGTCCAAGGAATTGAAGGAACTCCGGCTTGAAATCAAGGAACTGCACGAATTACGCCGGTTGGCAAACCAAACCGCCAGTGCAGGAAAATCCAAGGCATTGCTCTACGCCTTACGCGAAGGATTGCGGCAAGTCCAGAAAGCCGGAGGCAGGAAGAAGGCGATTATTTTTACCGAATTCCTGCAATCCCAGCGTCATATTTTCGATGAGCTACAGGCCATTCCCGAATTCAAAGGACGGGTCGTCATGATTAACGGCGACAATCTCAATCCCCATGCGGATGCAATTTACTGCACATGGAAGGAGAAGATGCGACCGTCGAAGTCCAATCCCAATCTCGACCGCAAGACAGCGATATTGGACCACTTCCGGCGCAAAGCCGACATTCTGATTGCGACCGATGCCGCTTCCGAGGGGCTGAATCTGCAATTCTGCTCATTACTGGTAAACTATGACCTGCCGTGGAATCCGCAACGCATTGAGCAGCGAATCGGTCGTTGTCACCGTTGCGAACAGAGGAATGACGTGGTGGTTGTGAACTTCCTCAATGCTGATAATCAGGCGGAACAACGCCTGTCGGAATTGCTCACCCACAAGCTGGAAATCTTCAATCGGGTATTGGGCAGCAGCGATTCTACATTGGGGGAAGTTGGAGACGGCAAAAAGTTCGAACGTCGGATTGGAGAAATCTTCCTCCGATGCCGAACTTCGGAGGAAATCAATCGGGCATTCGACCGAATGGAAAACGTGCCCGCGCAATTGGATGATTCCATGAAGCAAACGCACCTGTTTCACATTGCCGACGAAGTCGAGAAGTATCGTCGCAAACTCTGGGAAGTCTGCAAATGCGCCTATGGGAAATGGGGCTCATTCAGCGACAAAACAATGACCTTCCGCATTCCCGAAGAATTGGAGTATGAGCGGACCGAATTGAAACCGGGCAAGTATTCGCTTCTTCCCCAATCAAAACGACGCGGATATAAAGCATTGAGCCAGCAAAGCCCAATCGTGCAAGCCGGATTGGATTGTTGCCGGAAACTTCCCAATAAGAGCGCTATTTTGCAAATTCCTGCCGGAATCGTACCGGGAACCGGGGGATTCCTCCAAGTGTGCCTCTTGAAATGCCGATGCCATTACGAATACGAAAAACTCATCCACACCAGCTATTCTGACGCAAGTGAAGCATTGAGCGAACCCGAATGCCTCCGATTGCTGGAACACGATCAAATCATCTCCGGCAGTCCCCTCCGACCGCCCAAAGCATTGGAGCAACTCACAGCTCTGCAAATCGCCAATGAACATACACGCTTGCAGGAAGCATTCAAACAGCACATCGCCAGTTTCGAAGAACGCCTCTCCCAATGGGAATCCGAAAAGCTCACCCAACTCCGACAACGATTGACCAACCTGAAGCCGGATTCATTGGAATTCGACCGTCATTGGCAGCAATACCGGAATGAAAAAGAAGCTCTCGCCCAGAAAAAGGAGCTCACATTGATGCAAGCTCGCAGGGATTGCGCGTTCACATTGGAAGCACAAGAACTATTCACTCTGCAATGGATTGTGATTTGAACAAAAATTCTGAGCTGAAATTATCGCTCTCGCGCATTCCGCTCGCGCAAAATAGCGCAAGATTTTTCATTTGAGGTATTTAACTGAAATAATCGCTCTATTTTGCCAAAAGATAAATCATATAAATTATTGAAAATAATTGATTTTATCTGAATTTATCTGGTTTTATTTTCTTTTAATTCAAAATAGATAAGTTTTGGCAATTTTTAACAAAACATAGATTTTGAGCTCAAAATACTCCATTGGCAATGATAGGACACCAATAGGATACCAGTTTTGAGTTTTTCGACTCTTCGGGGAAAATTTTTCCATGACTTCCATTGCGGGCAATCGGGGGGATTGTGAATAAAGACCGGAAAAACCGGAGAAAATATCGTTACTCGAAAAATAGGATACCAGTTTCAGGATTTTGAGCTCAAATAGTGGTATCCTATTGGTATCCTATTTTGGAAAAGACAGGCGCGGAAAGACGTTGACAGACCTGGACACGAAAAAACCGCTCGGATTTACAACTTGCTTATCCTGAGCGGTTTTGAACTTCAAAAATGGTGGAGCTGGTGGGAGTCGAACCCATGACCTATACGATGCGAACGTATCGCTCTAGCCAACTGAGCTACAGCCCCATTTTAGCATCATCCCCGGGGTCACCGGAGCTGACAGTTTATAATATAGTAATCATCGGAGAAATTGCAAGGCGCGGAAAAGAAAAAAACGTGATTTTTAACGGAGTTTCCGAAAATTCCGCTTCCGGCAGGTGACTGGCTGGAGCGTTTCCAACGGTTTCCGGGACCGCTCCGGGCCTTTGGGCCGGTTTCGTCGAGCTTTCCCGGTGCAAACCGTCAAAATGAGAGCAAAATCAGCCGGGAGGACATCGGAAAAGTTGAAGTTTTTTTTTTCTGCATTATAGTAACAATGTACGGATTGAATTCTGTGCCGGAATTTCGGCGCGGACAGAACAAAGGACTGGCCTGGAGCGGATCGTTCATCCGATTCAAGCCCGGATATTTCTGGATTATGAGCAATATGAATTCAGCTGACAGGGGAGAGAAGCCGCCGGTTCCGGAACCTTCGGTCAACGCGCATTCGCTGCCCGAAATGGGCTCCGATGATTTCGCGGACTCCCTTTCCAGTTATCTCCGGCAGATCGGCAAGCTGCCGCCCCTGCCGCCGGAACAGCAGGAGGAGCTCGGCAATCAGATCGACGCCGTGACCCGGACCATGCGCAAACAGCTGCACGCATTCGGATTTGTGACGCAGGAGCATCTCCGGCTGCTTGACGAATGCCTCAACTCGAATTCCGACCCGGCCGACTATTTTCAGCCGTCGTCGCTGCGTAAAGAGGAGATCTCTTCCGGGGAGCTGCTTTCCCAGCTCTCCATCTGGCGCGAAGAGCTCAAGCGCAGCCACGGAGAGCTGGCGGCCGCCTTCAAATCCAGGAGCAAGGATTATCCGGCGCGCCGCGAAGCACTTGCCGGCATCCTCTCCAAATTCGATGTCTCCGGCGACCAGCTCGGCGAATATTTTCAGATCATCATCGACTGGGTCAAGGTGCTCCAGCCCAGCATCAACCTCGACAGCCGGATCAAATTCACGCCGGGACCGGTCAACCGCCAGCGGCTCCAGATGCTTGAGGACCGGTTCCTGATGACCCTCACCGAATTCACCGGGTACATCCGGGAGCTGCTCGATACCCACGAGCAACTGCAGGAGCTGCGCCAGAAAATGATCGAGGCCAATCTCCGGCTTGTCATCAGCATCGCGCAGAAATACCGCAACCGCGGGCTGCCGTTCAACGACCTGATTCAGGAAGGCAATCTCGGGCTCCTCCGCGCGCTCGAAAAATTCGACTTCCGGCTCGGCAACAAGTTCTCCACCTATGCAAGCTGGTGGATCAAGCACAATATTTCGCGTTCGATCGCCGAACAGTCGCGCGTAATCCGCATTCCGGCCCATATGGTGCATGCGATCAATTCCATGACCTGGGCGGAGCAGCGGTTCATTCAGACCAACGGCCGCGAACCCGAAGTGGAGGAGCTGGCCGCCATGCTTGAAATGCCGGTCGCGCGCGTGAGCGCGATCAAGAAAATGTCCTGCCAGACCATTTCGCTGCAGGCTCCGATCGCCAACAGCGAGGACGGCGCCATGCTTGAGGATCTCATCGCTGACGACAGTTCCGCCAATCCCGTGCGCGAGTTCGCCCGGAATCTGCTCTATGAGAAACTGTACGAAATGCTGCGGACTTTGCCGGAGCGCGACCAGCAGATCATCATTCTGCGCTTCGGGCTTTTCGGACAGCCGTGTCTGCCGCTCGTCGAAATCAGCAAACGGTTCAATCTGACCCGGGAGCGCATCCGGCAGATCGAGGCGAAAATCATCGAGAACCTCCGTTCCCCCGCCAAGCTGAAGTATCTGGACGGCTGCGTCCAGACCGAATAGCAGCTGCGCGGGAAAATCCGAAGTTGTCCGGTTTGGACGTCCAGATTTTACTGACCGGGTAGAATTTACCTTTTTTATTTTACTATTTATCAAATTTTATTTTGTATTTTGATTTCAAATCAATATATTATCAGAAACGGAGACGGTTATGCGGGAACAGCTGATTGTGCTCGGCACTAGAATCAAGAAAATCCGGAAAGAGCGTAAAATGACGCTGCAGGCCCTGGCCGACCGGACCGGGCTGACGGCCGGGCTGCTGTCGAAAATCGAAAATTTCCGGACGATTCCTTCGCTTCCGGTCCTGGTCGGCATCGCCGCCGCTTTGCAGATCGACCTTGCGGCGCTTTTCGAAGGGATGACCGCCGGAAAAAAATCGGAATGGCTGCTGGTCCGGCCGGCCGACCGCAGCCCGGTTGAACGGGAGGAAGGGCGGAACCTCACCTACGAGATGATTCTGGAAGCCCCTCTTTCGGCCGTCAATATGCAACTTTTATTCGTCACGATTCCACCCGGTCCGGTCCGTGAGATGGTATCGACCGAGGCCGACGAGCTGCTGTACGTCCAGAGCGGCAGTTTCGCCTACCGGATCGGGGGCGACCGGATCGAACTGACTGCCGGAGACTGCCTGTTCTTCAACGGCGCTCTCCCCCACGCACCCGAGAATGACTCCGGCGAAACGGCCGCGTTGCTGGCTTTCTATTTCATCCGCGAAACGGGCAGCTGAACGGGGAACTTCCTCCTCAATTTACAGGAAAGGTGCTGAACATGATCGAATTTCACGGGAAGACGCTCGAAACGTTCAAGGCCGGTCTGCACACGCATTCGACTGTTTCGGATGGGCAGTTTCCGCCGCAGGAGGTTATCCGGCGCTACGCGGATCACGGTTACCGGGCTCTGGCCCTGACCGATCACCGCAAAACCCACCCGGTCGGATGTTACGACAGCTGCGGCATGACTCTGATTCCCGGCATCGAAATTCATCCGCAGGGACCGCGCGGGATTCCGTGGCATCTGCTTTCACTCGGCGTGCCGGAGGAGTTTCCGGCCGAATACGCCTCCGGCCAGGAGGCGGTCGACGCAGTCAACGCCGCCGGCGGCATCGTTTTCGAAGCGCATCCGTACTGGTGCGGCTTCACAGCGGCCGAGCTTATGACGCTCAAGGGCATCTGCGGCATCGAGGTTTACAATACAAGCACGCGCTATATCGGCAAGGCGTACAACATGCAGATCTGGGACGAACTTCTCGATGCCGGGTGCCGTTGTTCCGCGCTCGCGGTCGACGATATGCACCGCTCCTGCGACCTGTTCCGGGGATGGACCGTCATCTGCGCCGAAAACTCGGAGCCGGATTCACTGCTTGACGCGCTGCGAACCGGTTCGTTCTACTCCTCGCAGGGGCCGGAACTATACCGCATCCGCTGCGAAGGCGGCATCTTCGAAGCTGCATTCTCCCCCTGCGTCGAAGCGATCCTGATGACTTCGAAGTCAAACGGCTTCTGCGGCTGTGTGCCGGATGAAGCAGGGCCCGGATCTCCGGCAAGGGAGGTCACCGAGGTTCATTTCGATCTTCGCGGCTGCAATCCGCAAAACTATCTGCGGCTTCAGCTGCGGGACCGCAACGGCTGCTGCGCCTGGAGCATGCCGCTCTATCTTTAGCCGCGGTGCCGGAGGAGGACGGAGCGTCCTCCTTCGACTTCCGCGATTCGGCAGGCAGTATCGCGGGCGGTCAGAGCAGTTCGTCCTGCAGCTTTTCATCCGGCACGGGATAGGCTTCTTCGGTTTCTTCGGTGAATTTCATCTTCGTCCTGGCGATGATGAACCGGACCAGCGTCGGCACCGGCAGCGTGGTCACGATGGACAGGATGATGATCGCATTGAAAAAGTTGTTGTCAATCATGCCGAGGTCCTTGCCGATTGCTGCGGCGGCCAGCGTGGCCGACAGTTGCGGAACGGTCATGAGTCCGGCGCAGAGCCCCTGGGTTCCGCTGAACCCCGAAACGCGCATCGCCAGCCAGCCGGAAAATACTTTACTGCCGACAAGCCCGATCACCGTGAACAGGATGATGAGCCAGTTTCCGGCGTCGCCGAAGGCCCGGAAATCGGTCTGCATGCCGATCGAGATGAAGAGGAACGGGATCAGCAGTCCGTAGCCGATGCTTTCGAACCGCTCC
>ERZ779894.2572-NODE-2572-length-15807-cov-14.068817_pt1 | contig 15807 bp, 25 predicted proteins | sample MGYA00511587_ERZ779894 | MGnify/ENA primary metagenome ERZ779894 (study PRJEB29588, sample SAMEA2160490) | human gut metagenome | biome: human gut; feature: human-associated habitat; material: faeces | place: Denmark | collected 2008/2010 ... | reverse complement strand
CGGAAGGTAAAAAACGAGCCGCTTGCTTAAAATGCAGGCGGCTTGATTACATAAGAAATGAGAAGTTTACAATTCTGTCCTTGCATTATTCGAGCGAACGAATATAATTATTGTATTGGGAGGTGTGTATATGGAATATATGACCTTAAAAGAAGCAAGCGAAAAATGGGGCGTTTCTCCTCGGAGAATCAATTATTATTGTTCTGCCGATCGGATTGCTGGCGCTGAAAAGAAAGGTACGGTATGGCTTATTCCAATCAATGCTGAAAAACCTATGGATAAGCGTAGAAAGGAAAATAAGGATAATGCAATATAGAATTTTAGTTATTGAAGATGATACAGATATAAATAATGTGATTGCTGATACTCTTACGAAAGCTGGTTACATATGTACACAGGCTTTTTCAGGAACAGAAGCTTTGCTCTATCTTGAACGAGAAAATTATGCACTTGCTGTAATGGATTTAATGCTGCCGGGACTTTCTGGAGAAGATTTATTACCTAAATTAAAAGAAAAGCAATCGATCCCAGTAATTGTTGTTTCGGCAAAAGACGGTTTAGATAGTAAGATCAATCTGCTGACAAGTGGTGCGGAAGATTATATTACCAAGCCTTTTGAAATTCAAGAACTTGTCGCAAGAGTTGGCGTTCAAATTAGACGCTTCGCTGGATCAGAACAAATACCAAAACAATTACGGTATAAAGACCTTGTATTAAATCAGGCGTCCTTTACAGCCTCTGTCAATGGAGAAGAAATTGTTTTGACTAAGCAAGAGTTCAAAATTCTTGAGCTGTTGCTTTCTTATCCTAATAAGGTTTTTTCTAAACAAGATATTTATGATTATGCTTGGAATGACATCTACATAGGAGAAGATAAAACAATCAATGTGCATATCAGCAATATTCGTAAAAAGCTGAAAACGGTCAGCAGTGAGGAATACATTGAAACAGTGTGGGGCATTGGATTTCGACTGGCGAGATAACTTTAACTTTTCTTTAACTTTGCTTTGCGCTTAATTAGCACTTTAATTGTAAACTAAAATGCGTAAAGTAAAGGAGGCAATCAAATGGAATACTTGCTTACAACAAACAGTCTGACAAAGCAATATGGCAGACATAAGGCGGTAAATGCCGTTAATATTCACATTCGTCAAGGCGATATTTACGGATTGATTGGTCGTAATGGAGCTGGAAAAACAACAATCTTAAAAATGATAAGTGGGCTTGCTGCACCGAGCGAAGGTAGTTTTTCGCTATTTGGAAAAACGGGCAAGGATGTATATGAGTATATGTCTCGTATCGGTACACTCATTGAAGCACCGGGAATTTATCCGAATATGTCCGCAACAGAAAACCTTAAATTGAAATGTCTTGCAATGGGTATTCGAAAAAAAAATACGATTGAAGAACTTTTGAGAACGGTTGGACTTGAAAATGTCGGTAAAAAGAAAGTTAAAAACTTCTCCTTGGGAATGAAACAGCGTCTTGGTATAGCGCTGGCACTTGTTGGTGATCCTGATCTTGTTGTTCTGGACGAGCCGATTAATGGATTAGATCCACAAGGAATTGCTGAGGTAAGAGAAACTTTGCAACGGCTCAATAAAGAAAAGAATATAACCTTTATTATCTCCAGTCATATCCTTGAGGAGTTATCTAAAATGGCAACGAATTATGGCATTATCCATGATGGCGTATTGTTGCAGGAAATGACTCGTGAAGAACTACTGGCAAAATGTAGTGAACGCATTGAACTTAAAACGGATGATACTCGAAAAGCCTGTACGGTTTTGGATGATATGGGTATTGAAAAATATAAAGTAGTTGACGCCAGTACCATTCAAATCTTCGAGAGGCTGAATGATGGCGGTGATATTACAATGAAATTAGCTGAAAATGGCATAAAAACAATGGGTATCACTGTGAAGAACGAAGCACTTGAAGATTATTATTTGAACTTGACAGGAGGTACTGCAAATGTTTAATTTAATAAAAATGGATATTCATCGTCTTTTACATTCGGCATCTACTTGGATAATTGTAGCTTTTGCAGTCATTGCAGCGATTTTCAGCATTGTGATGACAAATATGGATATTCAGGCAGCACAGGAAAATGGGACTTCCACTGTTGTTGAAGATACATCTTCAGAAGCGTTGGTAGGCATTCAGGTAACAGGAAATGAAGAATGGGCAAACGGGAAAATTGAGCTTGGAGATGTCATTTCTATGGAGGTGCAAAGCGGTCTTACTGCAATTCTTTGCGTAATATTTGCTGCACTTTTTGCAAACGCCGATCAGAAAAATGGCTATATTAAAAATATAGTTGGACAATTCCCAAGGCGAGGAAAACTTGTTCTATCAAAGTTTGTAGCAACTGCTGTTCAAGTTTTTCTTATATTGTTCGTATTTGTATTGGTTGCTATAATTTCAAGCTTTATCTTTTGGGGAGATAAAGTCTATATGGGAGCGTGGATTCCTTTTGTAAAAGCTTTAGGTATTCAATACCTGCTTCATTTAGGAATGGCTGCATTGATTATGTTTTTAAGCATATTAACTCGAAGCAATGCTTTTAGTACAACAGCAGGAATATTGCTTTGCTCCGGAGTGTCTGTATATTTATATATGGGTATCAATAAGATTATTTCAAATATAAAACCGAATTGGAACTTTGATATAAACAATTATGTGCTGGAAAGCAATATTAAAATGATTGGTGTAGATACTGCTTCAGATGTAATGCTGAGAGGTGCCATTGTTGGCGTGACTTTCGTGATTATATCTATCGTATTAGCTATGGTAACAATGAAAAAAAGAGATGTTCGGTAGGGATTATTATGACTTTATGGGCAATCGTCGCTACTGTTGTGGCACTTATTGTAAGTGGAGTATTAGCCGCTTATAGACAACAAGTTAAAAAGACTTATCACAGACTGGCATTTTTGAAAGAGCATAAAACAAATATGCGCCTTACTTCGGATTTGCCTTTTAGTGAATTAAATAATTTGATCGATAATATCAATGATGTACTTGATTTATCTCGTGATATACAACGGGTGTCTCAACAGAGCGAGGATGGCCTAAAAGAAACAATTACAAATTTATCACACGACATTCGTACGCCATTAACTTCTATGGACGGCTATTTTCAATTACTTGTTCAAAGCGATTCCGAAAAAGAACGGCAGCATTATATTGCCGTAATTCAAAATCGGATTACCAGTCTTAAAGATATGTTAGAGGAGCTTTTCACATATACGAAGCTTCAAAATGAAAGCTACGAGCTGGCAGTTGAATCTTTGGATTTCGGGAAATGTGTGTTTGATACAGTGTTTTCCTTTTATGATGAATTTCAGAAAAAAGATATTGAGCCGAAAATCGACTTTTGTGAAGGACATCTTTTTATAGCCGGGAATCACGAAGCGATACGAAGGGCGCTTCAAAATATTATCAAAAACGCTTTGGAACACGGGCAGAAGAAAATTGTTTTCGAGTTACAGCAAAATAATGATCAAGTAATATTCCGTTGCTTGAATGATGTAGAAAATCCTGATGAAATAGATATGGCACAGGTATTTTCACGCTTTTATAAAGCAGATAGTGCTCGTAGTAATACATCGACCGGATTAGGATTATCTATTGCAAAAGGACTTATTGAGAAGATGGGTGGAACTATACAAGCCGATTTGAACGCAAACATATTTGCCATAGAAATAGGCTTCTTAATACAGGATTAAAAAGTGTGTGTCATTTATCAGAATCTTACTCATTCATTAAAATACGGTGCTGCCCGCTTGGGTAACACCGTATTTTTTTCGCTTTTATTGATTTTTATATTTATCCATTTCAACTAACATCTTATATAAATGTTCTTGCTCGGATTTACTTTTTGCTGCGACCAGCTCGTAACATTTCATAGGATAGCTGTCGGTGCTGCTTTCGCCTATCTTCTCAAAAAGCTGAGCAAGCGAGACATTCATAGCTGAAGCAATCTTTTCGATACTTTCAAGAGTAGCGTTCTTTTCCCCTCGTTCAACTTGCCCGATATAAGTAGGGTGGCAACCGGATAACTCAGCAAGCTTCTCTTGGCTCAATCCCTTATCAATTCTATAATTGCGGACACGCTGTCCGATTGTTTTTGCAATTTCACTCATAGTTCCAGCCTCCATTCATAGTCTATAAATATTGTTTCCGTAGTTCCACAGACTATTGATATTTATTGTTGACTTTGCTATACTATGAGTATTATAATTGGATTTTTTGTGCTTTTAGGCTTTGAATTGGCTGGTGATCTTTAGTGAGGGAAAAAACGGCTTGCTTTACTGGACATAGAAAAATACCGCCGGAGAGCATATCGGAACTCTCTCAGCGGTTAAAAAATACCTTGCTTCGACTGATAGAAGAAGGATATATGTACTTTGGCGCAGGCGGAGCATTGGGTTTTGACACGCTGGCTACACAATGCGTCTTATCTTTGAAAAAGCAGTATCCGCATATCAAATTGATTTTAGTCTTACCGTGTATCACACAGACGAAAGGCTGGAGCAAAAACGACATAGCGATCTATGAGGAAATCAAAAGTCAGGCAGATAAGGTAGTATATACTTCTCACGACTATTTTCGGGGCTGTATGTTCAAAAGAAACCGCCATTTGGTAAATGGCAGCAGTGTCTGCATAGCCTATTTAACACAGGAGAAAGGCGGGACTGCGTATACGGTAAATTATGCAAAGGAGCAAGGGCTTGCCGTGATTAATCTTGCAAGTATGTAGTCAGATTCAATGCGTTCGGTTTAGCTGATTTCAAATAATATTATTGCGAACGCAATGATTTCCTGATATAATAAATAAAAATGTTATGTCAGGAGGGACTTCAGTGATTATCAGTTATAAGAAATTATGGAAACTACTTATAGATCGAGATTTGCTCAAAAAGGATTTAATCGCTATGTCCGGTATTAGTCCATCATCTGTAACGAAACTGGGACACAATGAAAATGTCAACACGGCAGTTCTTATTAAAATCTGTAAAGCGTTGGAGTGTGACCTTTCTGATATTTGCGAGTTAGTACCAGAAGATACTGTGGATTAAACGATTGAGGACATTAATAATAACGGGAGATTTTTGAAAGTGAAAAAACTGATAGCTCTGTTTTGCGCCGTAATATTTGCAGTTACACTTTCTGCTTGCAATGCTGATGTCGTGAAGATTGAAGATTATGAGTGGAAAATGAGAACGGTTATGAGCAATGATACGGAAGCTGCCCAATATCAGGATGAACTCGTGGTTGCCGTAGGAGAAGCCGACGAGCTGTATCCTGACGCTGAAATCGTGGATATGACTTTGACTGCTAAAGATGGAGAAATCACGATAACGGATACCACAAACGGCAAGACATATAACGGCACTTATGAGGTAATGCAGAAAACGCCGAAGGGAACGGACTATGAGATTATCATTGATGGAGTGACCGGCTATGCTACCGTAGCTCCTACGGAATACTATGATGGCTCAGAGATTCCAACACTGCCAATCAATATAGGTGGCTATTCCTTATACTTTATCCCAAATGAGTCGTAATCTACTCAGGTTAGAGAAAGGCATAATGATGAAGATCGAGATTGAAAAGGATTTTCCCCAGTATTTTAAGCCAGCCTATCCGGAAGAATTTGAGCTGTTCTCTCACTTTGAAGTAACAGCAGGAATACCGACCGTTCTCTTTGCTGTCACGACTTGGAAAGAGAACGGGAAACCGAATGTGTGCTTTCATTCGTGGAGTTGCTTTCACGGAGATAAGACCGCTTTTTTCGCTGTGATGGGCAACCTGTATCAGCATACCCACACCTATGCCAATATCCAAAGAGAAAAATGCTTTTGCATTAATTTTCTCCCGATAAGCTGTTATGACAGGTTGGTAAATACCATTCATCAGAATGAATGGGACGATGACGAATTTGCAGCAGGAGGCTTTACTGTTTCCAACGCCAAAACCATTCACGCACCTGCGATCAGCGAAGCGTTTCTCACGATGGAATGTACCTTAAAAGAAATACAGGATTTAAGCGCTGCGGGTATTACGGCTATGGTAATCGGACAGGTACAGCACATCTCTGTGGAAGAAGCGTATGCACAAGGGTATGAATTAAGATATGGCAAGGACGGATTTATGCTGCTTGTGCCTGCGCCGCAAGACCTTGTTACCGGAGAGCCGAATCAGTCGGCGATTGCAACGGTACATATCGAGAAATATGATTGATTTAAGGAAAGGGAAAATATAGGTGGATAATTGGTTTACAATAGACACGATTGACGAGAATACATACGCTATAAGCGAATATAAACATTGGGAAGAAACACATTGTTATCTTCTGAACGGCACGAAACGCAGCTTATTGATTGATACCGGACTGGGTATTTGCAATATTTCAAAGGTGGTTTCAAAGCTGACAGATAAGCCTGTAACAGCGATTGCAACGCATATTCACTGGGATCATATCGGTGGTCACAAATACTATCCTGATTTTTATGCACACGAAGCGGAACTGGATTGGCTCTGCGGCAGTTTTCCTCAGCCGTTGGAGATGATAAAAAATTATGTTATTGACCGCTGCGAATTACCAAAGAATTTTAATATCAACGACTACCGATTATTTCAAGGTAAACCGACTAAAGTGTTATACGGTGGCGAACACATTGGATTAGGAGGAAGAAATATTGAGGTGATTCATACGCCGGGACACGCACCGGGACATATGTGTTTTTGGGAAAAAGAAAGAGGATATTTATTTACGGGAGACTTGGTGTATAAGGATACCTTGACGGCTTGGTTTCCGTCTACTGATCCGGTAGCCTACCTGAAATCTCTTGAGAAAATATCTGCACTTCCGGTAAAAAGAGTCTTTCCAGCTCACCACTCGCTAAATATACAACCGGAGATCATAACTCGTATGAGAGATGGATTTAGGCAGCTTAAAGCGGAAGGAAAACTTCATCACGGAAGCGGTACATTTCATTTTGGTGATTGGTCAGTGCAGCTATGATTTTTTAGGAGAGAAGTGTGAAAATGGCGGTTTCAAATATAAAAGCGCTGATCCCCGGCGAACTTCAAAAAGTGTGGGAGCTGGTGTTGAATACGGAGAATTACGCTGCTTGGAGAAGCGACTTGAGTAAAACAGAAGCGATAAGCGACAAGCAATTTATCGAATATACCAAAAACGGCTACCCTACGACCTTTACCGTGACGCTTGTTAAGCCATACAGACGATGGGAATTTGATATGGAAAACAGCAATATGACAGGTCATTGGACTGGCATTTTCACTGCCAAAGGCGATGAAACAGAGATAGATTTTACGGAACAAGTGAAAGCGAAGAAATGGCTGCTGAAGCCTTTTGTGAAATCGTATTTGAGAAAGCAGCAGACACAGTTTGTTGCGGATATAATGAAAAATTTTTCATAAAGACTTATATATAGGAAGGCGGTTTGTTATGAAGAAGTATGAGTATATGACAGTTGATTTAAGCGCAGAGCCATCATTTAATGTTCATATTAAGCTGGATCGGTATATTGAGAAACTCAACGAATATGGAAAACAGGGTTGGCGTTTGATTTCCGGAACTGATGACTGGAAGTATTCGATCTTTGAGCGAGAAATTGATGATGAAGAATAATAGACAGGAGGCGTATAACCTATGAAAGATATGATCGGATACTGCGGACTGGACTGCGAAAAATGCGACGCATACATAGCGACCGTCAATGACGATCAGGCTTTGCGGGAGAAAACTGCGAAGCTGTGGGCAGAGTTAAACAACGCCCCGATTCTTCCAGAGCATATTAACTGCGAAGGCTGCCGTATGAATGGGGCAAAAACGGTATTTTGTGATAGCCTGTGCGGGATTCGGAAGTGTGCGTTAAATAAAGGTGTTTCCACCTGCGGAGACTGCCCGGATTTAGAAACCTGCCCGACTGTTGGGGCAATCCTCGAAAATAATCCGGCTGCTTTGGATAATTTGAAAGGGTAATATACATAATGGAAAATTTCATAGCACATTTGAAAGAAGTTATACCTGAAAAAGATAGTCTAAAACTCGTGAAAAAGGAAGCTGAGAATTATTACAAGCAGCATTCGCTTGATGAATGTTTCGCTACGGGATTGGAATTATATCAGTCGGAAAATTTTCAGATACAGGAAGTCGGTGTTTTCTTGGTAGGATATGCAGCCTGCAAAAATACAAGCGCATTATCATTTCTGAAAGATACCGTGAGTCAGCACAAAAGCTGGAAGGTGCAGGAAATTCTTGCAATGGCATTTGATAATTACTGCAAAATTATTGGATATGAAACAGCGATTCCGGTTATTAAGGAATGGCTAAAAAGTGATTGTGCTAATACAAGGAGAGCTGTATCAGAAGGATTGAGAATTTGGACAAGCCGCCCTTATTTTAAGGAGCATCCGCAGATGGCAATACAGTTTTTATCTTCTCTCAAAGATGATGAAAGCGAGTATGTACGAAAATCAATAGGAAATGCTTTGAAAGATATAAGCAAAAAATATCCTGAACTGGTTTCCAATGAACTGAAGCAATGGGATTTATCGTCAAAAGAAATAAAACAGGTACATAAATTAGCAAGTGCTTATCTGAACAAGTCATAAACAAATACTGTTATGCGGAGGGAACACAATGCTTGAAAATACTCCTACTCAGTCAACTATGACTGAATTGCTCGGACAACCTTTGTTTGCAGTCTGGCAAGAGCTGTGTTCAGCGATTGATGAAAAATACGATATGGAACGGCTATGGAATACAGGCGGTAAGAACTGGGTTTATGAATATAAGTACCGCAGAGGCGGTAAAACGCTTTGCAGTCTATATGCGAAAAAGAATAGCCTTGGTTTTATGATTATCTTTGGAAAAGATGAAAGAGTAAAATTTGAGGAGATAAGGGAAACTCTTTCTGATCCCGTTTGCAGGCAATATGATGAAGCAACAACTTATCGTGACGGGAAATGGGTAATGTTTGAGCCGACTGATACTTATGAGTTCGATGACTATATGAAACTGTTGGCTATTAAAAGAAAGCCTAATCGGAAATAACGATACTGTGTTTTGGAGAAAATTAGAATGAAGTTGAAAAATCCTATGTTGGTAGTGACTGATATGGACAGATCAGTTGAATTCTATAAAAAAGTCTTTGGACTTCATATCATTATGGACTTTGGAGCAAATAAGACACTAACAGGAGGTTTAGCCTTACAAACTGTTGAAACATATAAAAATTTTATCGGTACAAATGACATTTCTTTTGGCGGCAACAACTTCGAGATTTATTTTGAGGAAGATGATTTCGATAAGTTTGCCGAGAGGCTGAAGGAATGTGATATTGAATATATCCACCCGATTATGGAACATTCTTGGGGGCAGAGAGTCGTCCGCTTTTATGATCTTGATAAGCATATTATCGAAGTCGGAGAGAATATGAAGGTCGTATGCAAGCGTTTCTTGGATAGTGGAATGACGCCGGAACAGGTTGCAAAGCGAATGAATGTACCTATGAAGTTTATCAATGCTTGTATGCGGTAAGGCTATTTTTAAATGGATAAGGAACGAGTAAGATATGAACTACTCTATAAGAGAAATGCGAAAAGAAGAATATAGTCTGCTCGGTGACTTTTTGTACGAAGCAATTTATATTCCGGATGGTACGGCTGCGCCGCCTAAATCAGTGATAGCTTGTCCCGAATTGCAAGTATATATTGCAGACTTTGGAAACAGCAAACACGATAAGGCTTTGATTGCAGAAGTTGACGGCAATATTGTTGGAGCAATATGGGCAAGAATTATGAACGATTACGGACATATTGATGATAATACTCCATCGCTTGCAATGTCTGTCCTTAAAGCGTACAGGGGTATGGGAATCGGAACTTCATTACTCACGCAAATGATGTCAACGGAAAAAGCTGCCGGTTATGCGAAGCTTTCTTTATCTGTTCAAAAGGACAATTATGCAGTAAAGCTATATCGAAAAGCTGGCTTTATAGCGGTCAAAGAAACGGACGAGGAATACATTATGATCGTCAATCTAAATTCTATTTACAAAACGATCGTATTTGACTATAAAAACGGTTTACCACGACTTTAGTAGAATACATAGATTAGAAAATTTTAATTTCTCAAGGAGGGTTTACAATGAAATGTATAAAATGCCATAACACACTACACACGGAAACTGGCGGATTTTCTATGACCATCAACGGAAAAACTATAAAAGTCATAAACGCACCTGTATTACATTGCAAGAACTGTAATTCGGTAATTATTAGCGATGAAGTAAAAGAAAAGGCAAAAGAATTTTCAAAAGTGTATTTATATCCAGACAATACTCTTGATTACGCAGAATGTGAAGCTGGAACGATGATGTCGGTAATGAATTTACTGTTTTGATGATGACAAAATCCTAAGTTGTTGAACAGGAAGATATATGTGATAACATATTGGACTGATAAGGAGTAAGCAAAATGGCTTTTGATTACAAGAAAGAATACAAGGAATTTTATATGCCGAAGAACAAGCCCGGAATTATAGAGATTCCGAAAATGAACTATATCGCCGTCCGGGGAAAAGGCAATCCTAACGAGGAAAACGGAGAATACAAAAACTCAATCGGCTTGCTGTACGGCATCGCCTTTACCATAAAGATGAGCTACAAGGGGACGCATAAGATCGAGGGTTTCTTTGAATATGTCGTACCGCCCCTTGAAGGACTTTGGTGGCAGGAAAACACAAAGGGACTTGATTACGCCAGAAAAGAAGATATGCATTTTATCTCTATGATCCGGCTGCCGGACTTCGTAACGAAGGAAGATTTTGAGTGGGCAGTTGAAGAAGCAACAAAAAAGAAAAAGCAGGATTTTTCTAAAGTTGAGTTCTTCCCCTATGATGAAGGATTGTGCGTTCAGTGTATGCACATCGGCTCTTATGACGATGAGCCTGCCACCGTTGATTTAATGCACGACTATATGAAAGCAAACGGGTATGAGCTGGATATTACGGACACAAGATACCATCACGAAATCTATCTGAGCGATCCGAGAAAATGTGATGTGAGCAGACTGAAAACAGTTGTGCGCCACCCAATCCGGAAAGCGGAGTAAGCGGAGGTTAGTATGCCAAAAGAAGTTGATCCCAAAAATACGACAAGGGCTGCGGCGTATGCGCTTTGGATGAAAGCGCCCAATCCAATGGTCACTTTTTTCAAGACCTTTGATGTGACCAATCTGATCAAGGTCAGCAGGAAAAGAAGCTTGAAATTTAATATGCTGCTCGATTACTGTATCGGCAGAGCTGCCGTAAAGGTAAAGGAGTTTTATATCCTTCCGGTCGGCGAAAAACTCATGCAGTATGACACCATAGCAGTCAATACCATAGTGAAAAACAAAGAGGGCGAAGTCAGCTCCTGCGACCTTTCTTATAAAGCCGAGCTAAATCAGTTCAACGAGGAGTATCTGAAATATACGGCACAGGTCGCCGCAAGCTGTCAGGACAGGGACTTATCCGAAACCAGTATGGTCATCGGCACTTCCGCCATCATAGATACGGAAATCGACGGAGCTGTTGGTATGAACAGCGGCATTTTTAATAATCCCTTTATTATTTGGGGCAGATACAAAAAGAAATGGTTTCGGTATTACCTGCCACTCTCTTTCCAGTTCCATCACACGCAGATGGACGGCGCACACGCAGGAGTATTTTTGAAGAACTTGCAAAACGAGATCAATCTGTTGAAATAATGGCTGAAAGAAAGGAGTACGCTTATGGAAGAATTGGAAGCGATTATGCAGAAATTCGCTGCATCGGGTTGGGACTTAATAGCTGTCCCGGCTCAGGAATGGCTGGACGGAAAAGCCGATAAGGATACTTTGGTATCAGCAATCAAACAGGCTGATAAAGAATGTGGGAACTGTGGATGTGAGTTAGATCCGCTGTATAAAAGAGCTATGGAGCTTCTTTAATCCCATAGGAGGTATAAATATGTTAAGCTTAGAAAAAGTAAAAAACGAATTGAAAACCTTTGGTTATGAATATACTAACAATATTCTATGCGGACATACTAAATCTAAGGTAAAATGGGTTTTGCCAACAGGGATTGTCAATGTAATGGCATTTGAACAAGCAACATCGTATTTGTTCGGATTTAGCGATAACGGGATTAACCTGTTTCCTGTTCACGGCGATTGGGACATTGCAGACAATTTATTCATTCCGTGGAGTGAAATAACAAGTTTCAAAATGAAAAATGGATTATTAGAAAATGAAATGATCCTGTCAACATCAGCAATGAAAATAGAAATGAAAATCAACAAAGTAGTAGCGAATAATTCGTGGGTTAAGGACAATTTGAATTATTTGAAATCCAAGAATTATTTTTATCATCACTGATTCAGGTTGAAAATCATCTAAAATGGATAAGATCATAGGTCAGAAAAACCGTAGGGCTTTCATTGAAGCTCTACGGTTTTTAACAGTGTGCTCGGCACGCGTAATAACTTGGTGGTGAAAGTCCGCTACAGGCTTGGCAGTAGGAACTGTTAGCCGAAGACAAGGGCGTCCGTCGTGAGGCGGAGTCTGAAAGAAGTTGGAGGCAAAACCTCGGTCTGACGAACAGAAACTGCATATAAGGCATACTTGAAACGGACGAGTTTCCTGTACAAAACGAAGTCCAATACTGCCCGAATTTCAAGGTGTAAATGTAGCAGATATATGAGGTGAAGGTGATTACGCTTACCCGAGGAGGTCTTGCAGGCGGAAAAAAATTCCGTAGTAACAACGAACTGCAAGAAGTCAGCAGAGGTCATAGTACCGAGGAAAAAATTTTTCGGGAAGGACCGAACAATCATAAGTTCCGAGTAAGAAACTAAAGGAGGTTGGTATGATGAAAACAGAATACGCCGAAAACGGCGGCTTCCTGCAAATGGATAGTGTGGAACACGAAGAGCATGCAGAAGCGTACAGTACCGAAAGTCGAGAGGCTGACCGAAAGGACGGTGCAGACCTGCTTGAAAAGGTGCTGGACAGAGATAATCTGAACAAAGCCTACAAGCGGGTAAAAGCCAATAAGGGAGCAAGCGGAGTTGACGGAATGTCCGTCGAAGAAGCGCTACCTTGGCTGAAAGAACATAGGAACGAACTGCTCGAAAGTATAAGGAACGGAAAATACAAACCGTCGCCTGTAAGAAGAGTAGAAATTCCAAAGGATAACGGGGGAGTGAGAAAGCTCGGAATACCGACAGTCATAGACCGAGTTATCCAACAAGCAATAGCACAGGTGCTAATACCAATCTATGAGCCAAAGTTTTCGGACGGAAGCTACGGCTACAGACCGCACAGAAGCGCAAAGGACGCAATACTCAAGGTAAAGGAATATGCGGACGAGGGGTACAAATATGCAGTATGCCTTGATTTATCCAAGTATTTCGATACGCTCAACCACGAACTGCTTATGAATATGCTCCGCGAGGACATCAAGGATAAGAGACTGATTGATTTAATCAAGAAGTATCTTAAAAGCGGAGTAATGGAAAACGGCATAGTAATGAAAACGAAAGAGGGTTCGCCGCAGGGCGGAAATCTTTCGCCGTTACTTGCCAATATCTATCTCAATAAATTTGATAAGGAGTTTGAGAGCAGAGGAGTAAAGGTAATCCGATACGCAGACGATATACTGCTTTTAGCAAAGAGTATGCGTGCGGCGGAAAGATTGCTCGGAACAAGTACGGCGTATCTTGAGAAGAAATTAAAGCTCAAGGTAAACACGGAAAAGAGCCGAGCGGTAAGTGTGTATTCAATCCGAAATTTCGGTTTCTCGGCTTTGCGATGGGAAGGAACAGAAAGGGTGCATATATCCGAGTTCGCGCAAAGTCGAAGAAGAAAGCCAAGGATAAACTGCGAAAGCTAACTTCCCGTAGTCAAGGCAGGAAGCTTGATACCGTGTTAAACAACATAAAGGTATTTATGCGAGGATGGCTTGGATATTACGGAATAGCGGAAATGGACACGCTTATGAAGCAATGGAACGAGTGGTTGCGAAGAAGAATACGAATGTATATCTGGAAGCAATGGAAGAAGCCGAAAACAAGGATGGAAAACCTAAAGAAATTGGGTATGCCCGAATGGCAAGCTTACCGCAACGGAAACACTCGCAAAGGCTATTGGGCTATTGCAGGAAGTGGTATATTACATACCACAATAACAAACGAAAGACTTGCACGTAGGGGATATTATGACATATCCGAAGCGTACAAGTCTGTGCACTAAATATGATTGAACCGCCGTGTACCGAACGGTACGCACGGTGGTGTGAGAGGTCGGCTACTCAATTAATGGGTAGCCTCCTACTCGATTTTATTGAGTATGACTATCCTTTGGAATAGGGAAAGAAATTGTAACGGTAAATCCACCTTGTTTACCGTGATCGAAAGACACTGTACCCTTATGGGCGGAAACGATCTGTCCGACAATCAAAAGCCCTAAGCCGTGCCGTGGCTCGGTTGTCCCGCTGTCACTCATCATATAGTGGGGCGTAGTCCTGAGTTTCTCTAACTTTTCATCGGTAACGCCGACGCCGTTATCTTCTACGACTATTTTATATTCTGTATCGCTTTTTCGGACGCATACTGAAATCGTACAGCCATCAGGATTGTGCGTTTGAGAATTTGTAATCAGATTTCCGATTGCCCGCCGCAACAACTCTTTATCTCCATTTATGGCACAGGCAGTCAATGCTTCATCTGTATTCCATTCTATCGGATACTTTTCTTCCATATCTAAATTGATAAAGTCAACAACGCTTTGTCTTGCGATTGCTACGAGATTGACAGGCTCTGGATGGATCGGCTGCATATTATATTCTAACTTCGAGGCAAGATTCAGGTCATTGATGAGATTTTTCATTTTTGTACTTTGCTGACGGATAATCCGTGCCTTTTTCCTTTCGCTTTCCGGCAGGCTTTCATTGTCCTCAATCTGTCCGGCATATCCCATTACCATAGAAAGTGGTGTGCGAATGTCGTGAGAGACTCCGGAAATCCAGTTTGCTCTTGCTGTTTCCTTTCTTTGCAGGTTTCGCTTCTGTTTTTGGAGAATATCCGATGTTTGATTGATTTTAGCGGCAAGGTCGGATAAAAGTCCTTTTTCCTTGACATAAACAGGCTCACCTGAAGGTAGCGCCTGTATGCCGTTTGTAATCGGTTTAACGGATTTCAGCAGCTTGGAATTGGCGATCATATAAATCAGGAAAATCAAAAAAACATTCACACCGATTACAATCAGGACAGTATACGGAGCGTTTTTGATGAAATCATAATCCCAGCTCGGAGACATATGTTTCCAATATCGGTCTTTCGGATAGCCTACAACGACCAATCCGTTTTCACATTCTCCCGTATAGGTAGGGTATCCGTCAATATATCCTCGTGTCAGACTTGCAATGTCGGAGATCGTATAGTGCAGAGGAACGGTATCCGGCAGATTTTCCGTGTGCCATTTTACCTCTAATGTGTCATTATCTATATAGATTGCCCACGCATTCTCCCCGCTTAACCGCTCCGTCATATCGCCGGATAAGATATATCCCGTTTCTGTTTTCTGTAAAGCTTCAGCAGTTTCTTTTGCAGTCGTCCACGGTCTGCCATTTGCCGTTTGACTTGCGGAAATAGCAGCAAGAATAATAATGTTAAGGACGATGACCAAGACTGTGCTTAACAGCAATATGCCTACAAACCGCCGAATGAGTTTCGTAATATCTTTCATAT
>ERZ779894.2569-NODE-2569-length-15817-cov-5.287527_pt1 | contig 15817 bp, 17 predicted proteins | sample MGYA00511587_ERZ779894 | MGnify/ENA primary metagenome ERZ779894 (study PRJEB29588, sample SAMEA2160490) | human gut metagenome | biome: human gut; feature: human-associated habitat; material: faeces | place: Denmark | collected 2008/2010 ... | reverse complement strand
TCAGTCGGTAGAGCAGGGGACTGAAAATCCCCGTGTCGGTGGTTCGATTCCGCCCCGAGGCACCACTCGAAGTGGTGTTTTTTTTAGAAATCTTTGCGCTGGTGTAGCTCAACTAGGCAGAGCAATTGATTTGTAATCAATAGGTTGTAGGTTCGATTCCCATCACCAGCTCCACAATTTAATATTTTTGGGAAGATTCCCGAGCGGCCAAAGGGAGCAGACTGTAAATCTGCCGTCCACGACTTCGGTGGTTCGAATCCACCTCTTCCCACCAAGCAGCCTGAATCGGTTTTGTAAAAGAACCGCATTCAGGTTGTTTTTTTGCTGCTGAAATATATTCAAACCTATAAATTCGGGAATTAATTTTCGATAAGTTCTTCAAAAGAAATATCATATAATTTTAAAAGTTTTACAATAGCATCTATATTGGGTTCGGTATTGTTATATTCCCAGTCTGAAATAGTACGTGCCGAATAACCTAAAATATCGCCTAACTGTTTTTGAGTCTTTTTACTTTTGGTATTTTTGGAATCGGTTGGCTGATAGATATTTTTAATCACTTGGGAAAAAGCGACCCTTATTACGTTTGACACGTCAAAAATATTTTGTGCGATTAAATGCTTGAAATGTAAGTTCAGCCGGCTCAAAAATCGTTTGAGCCGGCTGTTCTGGCACATATAAATTATATGTTGCTTTTTAAAATTATTTTTCCGAATCGATTTGGCTGTTTTCAGACAATTGCAGCCGCTGTTTTTTGATTTTTTTTGATAAAACCACGCAAGCGGCAATACCTGCAATCAAAATTATTGCCGCAACGCCGCAAACAGCCCATCCCCATTGAATGTCGGCGTCGCTTTTTTGAACTTCCGCGTCAAAGAAAATTATAATTATCCCGAACAGAAGCATGATACCCGTTTCCACGGTCATTATTATGACATTTTTAAGGCTTTTTTCCAATTTTCGGTACAAATCATCAGATTTCATTAAGAACACCCTTAAAAACAGCTTATTCCCGGCAGTGTAAAAAAGCTACAAGTATACGCCGAATGTGCAGTCAACTTGTATTGCGTCGATTTGCACTCAAACCGATTTTGTGTTATAATATTTTTATGGAAAAAAATAATATCAGAATCACGGACGACGGCGAAATCAATTTTTTTGAAAACGTCGATTCGGATTTGTTCATAGAAAAAACTATGCCGTATATGGAGCTTATGATGAAATACGGCTGCGCTTTGAAAGAAATCACGACCAAGTTCGAGGTGCTTAACAGTGAATTTTCTCTTTTATACAATCGGAATCCTATCGAATCAATCAAAACAAGACTGAAAAGACCGCGCAGCATTATGGCAAAACTGGCAAAACACGGCATACCGGTCACTGTGCAGAATATCCGCGAAAATGTTTTCGACGTAGCGGGCGCGCGCATTATCTGTTCATTTCACCACGATATTTATTCGTTGGTGGAGATGCTTAAAAAGCAGGACGATATAACGGTGTTGAAGGTCAAGGATTATATTTCCAATCCCAAACCAAACGGATATAGAAGTCTGCATCTGATTGTCGAAATACCCATATTTTTATCCGACAGAAAAGAAAACGTCGTTGTCGAAGTGCAGTTGCGCACAATTGCCATGGATTTTTGGGCAAGTCTCGAACATAAACTCAAATACAAGAAAAATACCGATACTCCCGAAGAGATTGTAGACGAGCTAAGAGAATGCGCGGACGAAATCGGCAGACTTGACCTCAAAATGCAGGAGATACATAAGCGCATAGAAAATTTATAAATCTTCTCGTTTTCGGTTGCAATAGAAATAAATATATAGTAAAATATCCGAAAAGGGAGTAGCCGGCGTTTTAAGCGTTGTTAAATCAACAGTCACGTTTTTACTGGTTTAACATTGAACGGCAAGACTTATGCGTTTTTTCGCATAAGTCTTTTTTGTTTCCCGCACCCTTCTATCGGTTTAAAACAAACAAAATATAGAATAATTTGAAAGGAGAAAAAAATGAAGCACTATTTATCGGAAGTTCGGGACGTCTTGGAAAGCGTTGACGCTACGCAAGACGGACTGAAAAGCGCCGAAGCAGGCGAGCGGCTGCAAAAAAACGGTCCTAACAAGCTTCGGGAGCCTAAAAAAGTTTCTTTGTTTGTCAGGTTTCTCAAACAGCTTGCCGACCCGATGATTATCATTCTGATTGTTGCGGCGGCAGTGTCCGCAGTCATCGCCGTATTGGAAAAAGAGAGCTTCGCGGACGTAATAATCATAGTTGCGGTTGTTCTGATAAACGCCGTGCTGGGAGTGGTTCAGGAAAGCAAAGCCGAAAAGGCGATTGCCGCTTTGCAGGAAATGACCGCCGCGACGTCAAAGGTGCTGAGGGACGGAAAAATCGTTCACGTCAAGAGTCAGGACTTGGTGACGGGGGATATAATTCTGCTCGAAGCCGGAGACTCTGTTCCTGCGGACTCGCGGATTATCGAATCGGCAAGTCTGAAAATAGAAGAAGCAGCCCTCACGGGAGAATCTGTCCCCGTAAACAAAACCGCTGCGGTTCTCAATACGCCTGACGGTCAAAAGGACGTGCCTTTGGGCGACAGAAAGAACATGGCTTATATGGGCAGCACCGTCGTATACGGTCGCGGCAAAGCCGTGGTTGTGGCTGTCGGTATGGACACCGAAATGGGCAAAATCGCAACGTCTTTGGAGATGGCTAAGGAGGAAGCGACTCCGCTTCAAAAAAAGCTCGGACAGCTAAGCAAGGTTTTAAGCTTTGCCGTTATCGGGATTTGCGTGTTTATATTTCTTTATAAGTTTATTTACGCCAAGGCGACAGGCTCCGTATTCGATTTTCCTACCGCACTTGACTCTTTCATGATTGCCGTAAGTCTTGCGGTTGCCGCTATCCCCGAAGGACTTGCAACCGTAGTTACAATCGTTCTTTCCATAGGCGTAACCAAAATGTCCAAGCGCAACGCAGTGATTAGAAAACTGACTGCTGTGGAAACTCTCGGCTGCGCGCAGATTATATGCTCGGACAAGACCGGAACGCTTACCCAAAACAAAATGACTGTGGTGGAGTGCTTTTGCGAGGACAACGAGCTTTTGGGAACATGCCTTGCGCTTTCATCCGACGCGGAGCTTGACGAGGACACCAATCAAGCCGTAGGAGAGCCTACGGAGTGCGCTTTGGTAAATTACGCCTATTCCATCGGGTTGGATAAAAACCGTCTCAAAGCCACTCAAAGGCGCGTAGGCGAAGCTCCTTTCGACTCGATGCGGAAAATGATGTCCACAATCTGCAAAAACGAAGAGAACGGCGAGCTGCTGCAATATACCAAGGGCGCGCCCGACGAAGTGTTGAAACGATGCTCCAAAATGCTTTCCGACGGAAAAATTGTCGAGCTTGACGACTCGTTGAGAGCAAAAATCCTCGATGAAAACAAGCGCATGGCAAGCAAGGCTTTAAGAGTGATGTGCGGCGCATACAAGCCCTTGACGCAGCTGCCGACAAGCTTTGAGCCTTCCGAGCTGGAAAAAAATCTCGTTTTCATCGGGCTTGCGGGAATGATAGACCCCGTGCGTCCCGAGGTGAAAGCCGCGATAGAGGAATGCAATCGGGCGGGCATCAGACCTGTTATGATTACCGGCGACCACAAGGACACCGCGGTTGCCATTGCTTTGGAGCTCGGAATCATAACCGATTCCTCTCAGGCTTTGACGGGCGCGCAGCTTGACGAGATGTCCGACGACGAGCTGCTAGGCAAAATAGAGGATTTTTCCGTTTACGCGCGCGTACAGCCCGAGCATAAGGTGCGGATTGTGAACGCATGGAAGCAGCGCGGCTGCATAACGGCAATGACGGGCGACGGAGTAAACGACTCTCCCTCAATCAAAAGCGCCGATATAGGCATCGGCATGGGAATAACGGGCACCGACGTAACTAAGGGAGTAGCCGATATGGTGCTTGCCGACGACAATTTTGCTACGATAGTGTCGGCGGTAGAGGAAGGACGGCGCATATACGACAACATAAGAAAGTCTATACAATTCCTGCTTTCCTCAAATCTGAGCGAGGTTATTGCAATTTTCGTTGCCACGTTGTTCAACTTCGTTATACTCAGCCCGATACACCTGTTGTGGATAAACCTGATTACCGATACGTTTCCCGCGCTTGCGCTCGGAGTAGAGCCTGCGGACGAAAATATTATGAAACGTCCCCCAAGAAACTCCCGCGACAGTATTTTCGCAAATCATCTCGGAATCGACGTTGTCTATCAGGGGATTATGGTAGCGGTATTGACTCTTGCCGCCTATTTTATCGGCTTTGAAATGGAAAACGGTTATTGGGGAATCGGGCAGAGCAACGACGGCATAACCATGGCTTTTTTGACGCTATCCATGGCTGAAATGTTCCATGCTTTCAATCTGCGCAGTCGCAGCCGCTCCGTTTTTGCGGTAAAGAAACAGAATTGGATTTTGTGGGGCGCGTTCGGAATTTCGCTTGCGCTTACTACACTGATTATTTTCGTGCCCGCGCTCAGCGGAATTTTCGGACTGACGCCGATAACAATCGCGGAATATTTTACCGCTATGGGACTTGCGTTTCTTGTTGTGCCGATTGTCGAAGCGGTAAAGCTTATTTCGGGCATTTCTGAAAAGAGAAAAGGCAAAAGGAAATAACAGTCGAAATTCCTATTGATTTAGTTGCTTTTGTCCCAATCCTTTTTCTTGACTTATGGGGCAAGAAAGTTTATTATTAAGAAACTTTTTCAGAGGAACCGAATATGACACAAAAGGATTGGCTTAAAGAGGAAATAAAGGCATACAGGAATTATGACGTCGCGGCAAAAAGCGACAGGGAAATTGCCAAGCTTTACCCGGGATTAAAAGCAAGCCTCAGACACAAAAAAGCGCACAGGCTTTATCTCGAAGGGAAATACTTTCTTGCGCGAAAATATGCGGACAAAACAAGACTCAAAACGGGCATAGAAATACATCCGGGTGCAAAAATAGGCAAGGGCTTTGTCATAGACCACGGGATGGGAGTCGTTATCGGAGAAACGACGGAAATAGGCAACAACGTGCTGATATATCAGGGGGTTACTCTCGGCGGCACGGGGAAGGAAACGGGCAAGCGCCACCCTACGATAGGCAACAACGTTGTCATAGGGTGCGGAGCAAAAGTTCTCGGTCCGGTAAACATAGGAGACAATGCCAAAATCGCCGCAAACGCGGTTGTACTCACCGATGTTCCGCCGGACAGCACGGCTGTCGGAGCGCCTGCAAAGATAATAAAGATAAAGGGTGCGAGGGTAAACAACACTGCCGCGTCCATGCTGAACCATGCGGACATACCCAACGTAATCGAAGAGCTGTACGGCAGAATAAACGCTTTGGAAAAACAAATTGCGTCGAAGGAGAAAAAGTGATATGCTGAAAAATTCCGTAACGAAAACAATAGGCAACACACCTTTACTCCGTATGACGCGGCTTAAAAAGAGTCTCGGATTGAAGTCGGATATCTTTGCCAAGCTTGAATTTTTGAATCCTGCGGGAAGTATAAAGGACCGTGTTGCCGAAGAAATCATCGCTTCGGCAATACGGGAGGGAAAAATAAATGCAAAAACTACCGTCATAGAAGCGACGAGCGGAAACACGGGGATAGGGTTGGCGTTTTGTTGCGCGTGCAGAGGGCTTAAGCTTATTGTGGTGATGCCCGATACTATGAGCGGAGAAAGAATTTCGCTGATGAAAGCTTACGGCGCGGAGGTCGTTCTCAGTCAGGGCAAACTGGGTATGCGCGGAGCGGTAGAAGAAGCCGAACGGCTTGCGGCAAGCTCGGACAATGCTTTTTTGGCGCGTCAATTTGAAAATCCCGCCAACGCAGCCGCCCATTTCAAAACCACTGGACCTGAAATTTACCGCGATTTGAGCAATACGGATTATTTCGTAGCAGGCATTGGCACAGGCGGAACAATAACGGGCGCGGGCGGTTTTCTCAAAAAAAAGCTGAAAGACGTCAGGCTTGTGGGAGTGGAGCCTGCCGCCTCTCCCGTGCTGACCGAGGGCAAAAGCGGAAGCCATCGAATTCAAGGTATAGGCGCAGGCTTTGTCCCGCCTTTGCTCAAAAGAGAATTGCTTTACGACATAGTCACGGTGAGCGACGAAGATGCGATTTATTTCGCAAAGCTAGTCGCCTCGACGGAAGGATGCTGCGTAGGTATTTCTGCGGGAGCAAATGTTTGCGCCTGCGTCAGACTTGCGCAAAAGGAACGCGGAAAAAATATAGTCACCGTTTTGCCTGACAGCGGCGCAAGATATATTTCCACGGGATTGTTCGGATAAAACTATTATAGATAAATTGAGACGACTCTTTGAGCCGTCTTTTTTCTTACCTTTTAAGGACAAAAACCGTCCGTATTCGACAAAACAGGCTCTTTCGGACGTTCTTATTTTTGATAAAATCGATTGGCAAGGAGGCAATCATGGAAGTAGCTGCAAAAAAAGAATCCAACAATCTTGTCATTTTTCTAATCGGCGAACTGGACGAATACACGGCTCCTTATACCAGAAGCGCCATAGACAAGGCGTTGGACGGTTACAAAAGCGCGGATATAATCTTCGACTTGTCGGGGCTTACGTTTATGGACAGCACGGGAATAGGTGTGCTTATCTCCAAATACAAGCAGCTTAAAGGCGCGGACAGCAGACTTTACGTAAGAAAGCCGTCCAAAAGCATAGACAAAATTTTTAATATGGCAGGATTGTATTCAATAATGCCGAAAATCAGTTAAAGGAGTTTTGAAAATGAAATACGACAACGAAATGACTCTTACCGTTTCCTCCAAATCCTGCAACGAAAGCTTTGCGCGAAGCGCCGTGGGCGCTTTTTGCGCGCAGTTAAATCCGACCATCGAGGAAATCGGAGACATAAAGACGGCGGTCAGCGAGGCGGTTACCAATTCTATTGTACACGGATACAATTACGAAGAAAACGGCAAGATAGACATATGGGTGGGACTCAACGTGGAGAAAAACGCCGTCTATATCAAAATCTGCGACCACGGCAAGGGAATACCCGACGTGGCAAAAGCCATGCAGCCGTTTTTCACCTCGTGTCTGACAGACGAAAGGTCGGGAATGGGATTTACGGTTATGCAGGCGTTTACCGACGAGCTGAATGTAAAATCTGAGCTTGGCAAGGGGACTACGGTAAAAATGCGCAAAATAATCGGCGCCTGCGAAGAAGCCGAAAATCTGGAGAGTGAGGCTAATGTTTGACCATGACGTAACTATGGAACTGATTCGCCGCGCTCAGCAGGGCGACGAACAAGCTAAAACCAAACTCATAGAGGAAAACACGCCTCTGCTTAAAAGCATAATCAGGCGCTATGTGGGCAAGGGCGTCGAATATGACGATTTGTTTCAAATTTCAAGCGTGGGACTGCTTAAAGCAATCAACAATTTTTCTTTGGAGTATAACGTAAAATTTTCCACTTACGCCGTCCCTATGGTGCTGGGAGAAGTAAAAAGATTTCTCAGAGACGACGGCTATGTAAAGGTGTCGCGCTCTGTCAAAACTCAGGCGAATAAAATCAATCAGTGGGTGGAGGCTTATCGCAAGACTCATCAGAACGAGCCGTCGGTGGAGGAAATCGCGGCGGAGTTCGGGCTGGATACAAGCGAAGTCGTTTTTATTATGGACTCCACGAAAATTCCCGTTTCTCTGTTTGAAAAAATCAACGATTCGGACGACAAGTCCCTTTGTCTTATGGATAAAATTCCTTCTCAGACCAAGGACGAAGACCTTATAGACAGAGTAATACTGAAAGCAGTCATAAAGGAACTGACGCAAAGAGAAAAGAAAATTATTATCATGCGATATTTCAGAGATATGACTCAAAGCGATATAGCAAAACAGCTGGGGGTGTCGCAGGTTCAGGTTTCAAGACTTGAAAACAAAATACTTGAAAAAATTAAAGCGAAATTTTCCGTTTAGGAGTCCGAAAGACTCCTTTTTTATTTGAAAATTGAAAAATTCGGCAATTATATAATATTATTACAGAAATAGTGAGCTGTAATTTATTTTTTTATATTAGTTTAAAATCGGATTTAGAGGAAAAAATAAATCAAGAGGTGTTTGCTATGAAGACAGAACCTTTTGCCGAATTCGAAAAAAATATAGATTGCCGGGAAATAAGGTACAACGACAAATCGCCAAAACAGACAAGGAGAAGAACATGAGCAAAAAGACTGCTGATGATTTTGTTGAAATAGACAAATCCAATTATAAGGAGTACGTTTTCGTCAAGTCGCCCAAATCCTCGCATTGGAAAAATATGATGTGGGCGTTTTTAATCGGAGGCGCGATATGCGTTCTCGGACAGTGCTTTATCGAATTGTACGTCTGGCTGGGAATCGTGCGGGAAGAGGCAAGCGTGCTCGCATCGGCAACTCTCGTTGCGCTTGCAGCGATTTTTACCGGTATAGGTATTTACGACAAGCTGGGCAGATTCGCAGGGGCGGGCAGCACAATTCCGATTACGGGATTTTCCAACGCGGTGGTTGCGCCTGCGCTTGAATTTCGCTGTGAAGGCATGATATACGGGCTCGGCGCGAAAATGTTTCTCGTTGCAGGACCTGTCGTGGTCAACGGCGTCGCCGTTTCGATAGTGATTGCGTTGATAACTCTTATCGTGGGAGGGTTTTGAAATGGGCACAAACATAGAAACCTCTTTAAAAAAGCGCACGATTTATTTCGACAGGGTTTTCTGGCAGGAGGGCTTTGCATTGGCAGGTCCCAAGGAGCTTAAAGGAAAGCTCGGAGACAAATTCGATTTTACGTTAATCAACGACAAATTCGACCAAGATACCTTTGAAAAAGCCGAGAGAAAAATGTTTGAAACCGCGCTCGACGGACTGCTCGCAAAGTCAAAAAAGCTGCCGATTGAAATCGACGTCGTGCTTGGCGGAGACCTTTTGAATCAGTGCGTTTCAACGTCGTTTGCCATGAGAAAATCAAGCGCGTCCTTTCTCGGACTTTACAACGCCTGCGGAACTTACGCCGAAAGCATGATTCTCGGAGCCGCCCTTGTGGACAAGTTTTTGGACAATGCCGTTTGCGTAAGCGGAAGTCATTTTTCAAGCGCCGAACGACAGTACCGTTATCCTTTGGAGCTTGGCGTTCTCAGGTCTCCCATGACGCAGTGGACCTGCACGGGCGTGGGATGTTCGCTTTTGAGCAGAGAAAAATCTGAAAACGCTCCGCGGATTGTTTCGGCTACAATGGGGCGGGTTATCGATTTCGGAATAAAAGACGTCAACAATATGGGCGCCGCCATGGCTCCCGCGGCGTACGACACGCTGAGGACGCATTTTGAGGATCTTCACCTCTCGCCGTCCGATTACGACCTTGTAGTGACCGGAGACCTCGGGCTTATCGCAGTATTTCTTGGACACGGTGAAAACGCCCGACGATTTCGATTTGATACTTACGGGCGATTTGGGCAAGCTCGGCAAGGATATTCTCATCGACCTCATGGAGCGCGAGGGCGTAGATTTGACAAAAAATTACGCGGATTGCGGAGCGGCGCTTTATTACGAAAAACAAAAAACCTATCAGGGCGGAAGCGGCGCGGCTTGCAGCGCAATCGTTGCAAACGGAATAGTGCTGGACAATCTGAGAAAAGGGCAGATGAAAAACGTGCTGCTTATCGGAACGGGCGCTCTGATGAGTCCCCTGACCGCCTTTCAGGGGGAAAGCATTCCGTCAATCGCGCACTGTATAGAAATTTGCGCGGAAAATTTTGATTCGGAGGGAACTCAAAATGCTGTGGCTGACATTTCTTAAAGCATTTGCGGTCGGAGGGGCTATCTGTCTTATCGGACAAATCATAATAAATTGGACCCACCTGACAAACGGAAAAATACTCGTAATTTTTCTTTTGGCGGGCGCCGTGCTGCAAGGCTTCGGAGTTTACGAATATCTGATAAAATGGGCGGGCGCGGGAGCAAGCGTGCCCATAAGCGGCTTTGGTTACGCACTGGTAAAGGGCGCGGTGGAAGCGGCAAAAACCGACGGCGTGGTGGGCGCTTTTACCGGCGGACTTGCCGCCTGCGCAACCGGAGTGTCCGTTGCGATTTTCTTCGGTTATCTCGTCGCGCTGATTTTCAAACCGCGTACAAAAACCTTCTGATTTGGGCGGGACAAGCACAAAATCTCCTGTTACGGAATAAAATAGTGTGAAAGGAGAGCGACTGTGCATACGAAACGCGCCGCAAAGAAAAGCGGAAAACTGAGAAAGCTTCGCAGAGGCTTTATTTTGCTCGTGCTGCTTATTGCGATAGTCGTTCTTGTAATTTACACCTTGAACTCGGTGGGACCCGTAATCGTGTCCGTAAGCGAAGCAAGAATACGCGCCTTGACTACGTCTGCCGTCAACAGCGCGATATTTGAAGTTATGACCGAGCCTACGAAATACAGCGAGCTTATCACAATACAGAAGGACGACGCGGGCAACATAACTCTGATAGAGGCAAACGCAATAGTCATCAACAACCTTGCGCGCGAAATGGCAAAACAAACGGAAACATACATGGAGGCAATCGGAGAACAGGTAATTAAAATACCTGTCGGCACTCTGTCGGGCAGTCCGCTGCTTTCGGGCAAAGGTCCCAAGGTGACAGTCAAGGTAGTGCCTGTCGGCTCGGTAAAATGTCATTTCGTTTCGGAATTCGAAGAAGCGGGCATAAACCAATCCAGGCACAAAATTTACCTTGACATAATAACCAATGTGTCCATAATTCTGCCCACATCTCAAACTACGGTAAAAACAAACACTCCGGTGCTTGTTTGCGAAAGCATCATAGTGGGAAAGGTGCCGGACACCTATTTCAACGTAGGCTCAATCGGAGGCAGCAATTTGGATTTGCTCCCTTGACAATGTGTTGTCGGACGGGCGCTTTAAGCGCCCGTTTTGATTTAAGTTTTTGCAATTACTTTAAAATACTTGAAAAATTTTCCTACTTGTGCTAAAATATAAAAACAAAAAAGACTGTGACCAAGCATAAGAATTGCGTGCAGGAGACCTTTCAGAGAGCAGCCGTTTGGTGCGAGGCTTGCGGGAAGCGCGCAAAAGATATTCACTTGCGAGTTCGGCGCGTGAGTCTTAAAAAAGAGGTAGCCCGCTGCGGAAACGGCTCCGTAATGCCTAAAACAAGGTCGAGCTTTCGACGAAATCAGGTGGTACCACGAAAATTTTCGTCCTGACATTTTTTGTCGGGACTTTTTTCAATATAAAATCCAGAACGGAGAAGATGTAAATGAAAGCCAAAATTGCAGATATTGCAAAAAGATTCAGAGAAGAAATTGCTAAGTGCTCCGATTTCGACTCCCTGCAAACAATAAAGGTAAAATTTTTGGGTAAGAGCGGAGAGCTCACGGGACAATTGAAGTGCATGAAGGAGCTGCCTCCGGAAGAACGTCCGGCCTTCGGCAGTCTGGTAAACAGCGTAAAGCAGGAGCTTGAACAGCTTTATGCGCAGACTGCGGAGCGTCTTAAAATAAGCGCGCTCGAAGCCAGACTCGAATCGGAGAAAGAAGACATAACAATCGAAAAAAAACTTTCTTGCCGCGGCACGATTCACCCCATAAACAAGGTAACCGACGAAATCGTCGATATGTTTGTCGGTTTGGGCTTCAAAACGGTGGAGGGGCCTGAAATCGAAACGGATTATTACAATTTTCAGGCGTTGAATCTTCCTGCCGACCACCCTGCGCGCGGGTGAATCCGTGCGCGACCTGACGAAATGATTTTCCCGCGCCGAGCGCGTGAAAATAAATTTGAATAAGGAGATCAATGAAACATGAAGAAGTATCTTGCGCTTGTCCTGGCACTTGTTATGGCTCTCAGCCTCGTTGCCTGCGGCAACAAGACGGCCGAGGAGCCCTCCGGTGACGGTGACGCCACCGAGGCCGCCGGCCGTGTGTTCTGGCTGAACTTCAAGCCCGAGGCGGACGGCACCCTGCAGAAGGTCGCCGCCATGTACACCGAAAAGACCGGTGTGCCCGTCACCATCCAGACCGCCGCGTCCGGCACCTACAACGAGACCTTGACCGCCGCGATGGATAAGGAAGCGCCTCCCACGATGTTCGTCGTCGGCAACCAGGCCGCCGTGGACACCTGGGGCGACTACTGCTACGACCTGACCGGCACCCCCATCGCGGGTGAGCTGACCACCGACGCCTACAACCTCTACGACGCCGACGGCAAGCTCTGCTCCATCGGCTACTGCTATGAGTGCTACGGCATCATCGTCAACGAGGATCTGCTGGCGAAGGCCGGCTATCAGCTCAGCGACATCACCAACTTTGAGACCCTCAAGGCCGTTGCGGAGGACATCCACTCCCGCGCCGCCGAGCTGGGCTTCGACGCCTTCACCTCCTCCTCCATGAGCGGCGACTCCAGCTGGCGCTTCACCGGCCACCTCGCCAACCTCGAGTATTACTATGAGTCCGTGGACGATCCCGACGCCTGGAAGGTCTGCCCCCCGAGCATCAAGGGCACCTACATGCAGAACTTCAAGAACCTCTGGGATCTCTACATCAACAACAGCGCGGTCGCTCCCTCCACCCTCGCTGCCGGCGGCTATGACGCCCAGGCCGAGTTCGGCAAGGAGCAGGCTGTGTTCTATCAGAACGGCTCCTGGGAGTGGGCGGCTCTGACCGGCACCGGCGATGGTCAGTACGGTCTTGACAACCTCTCCATGATCCCCTTCTACTGCGGCGTTGCCGGTGAGGAGAAGGCCGGTCTGAACTGCGGCACCGAGAACTGCTGGGCCGTGAACGCCAAGGCCTCCGCCGAGGACATTCAGGCTACGCTCGACTTCATGTATTGGCTCGTCACCGACGCTGAGGTCTCCCGTATGCTCGTCGATGAATTCGCCGTCATGCCCTACAAGCAGGCTGCCGAGTCCACCTGCGGCTTCCTGGCCGACGCCAACGCCTATGCCGCCGAGGGCAACTACGTCATGCCTTGGGTCACCAACTTCCAGCCCAACGTCGATGCCTACCGTGAAGCCATCGTCGCCGCGATGAACCAGTATGACAACGATCCCACCGACGCCAACTGGGAGCAGGTCAAGACCGCGTTCGTGGACGGCTGGGCCGTGCAGTACGCTGCCGCCAACGGCTAAGCGTCTCCATACCGCAAAACCTATCATTCTTATGAAGAGGGCGGGCCTTCGCCCGTCCTCTTCTTCTACCACGGCAGAGGCCGCAAGAGGCCCGCGCCGTGCTCAGTCAATCTATCTCGATGGGAGTGATCGAATTGAAGCGTAAACACGACGCAGCAGCCGTCAACAGCTCGCTCGTCCGCCGCCCGATCCGGCGGTGGGCCCCGCTGTTCATGGGTCCCATGCTCTGCGCCTTCGCCATTGGCTTCGTCTATCCGTTCTGCAAGGGCGTGTACCTCTCGTTCTGCAAATTCAAGACGACCTCGGACGCGCAGTTCATCGGCTTCGGCAACTACATCAAGGCGCTGAACGACGCGAGCTTTGTCCATTCGTTCTGGTACACGGCGCTCTTTGCGCTCGTCTCGCTCGTGTTCATCAACGTGCTGGCCTTCGCCGTGGCCTATGCCCTCACACAGGGCATCAAGGGGAGCAATCTCTTCCGCACGGTGTTCTTCATGCCGAACCTCATCGGCGGCATCGTGCTGGGCTATGTGTGGTCGATGATCTTCGACGGCATCCTCTCGCGCTACGGCACGTCGATCCTGCTGGAGACGAAATACGGCTTCTGGGGCCTCATCATCCTCATGTGCTGGCAGCAGGTCGGCTATATGATGATCATTTACATCGCCGGCTTGCAGGCTGTGCCCGAGGATATGCTCGAGGCCGCGAAGATCGACGGCGCAAACCGCTGGCAGACGCTCTGGAAGGTCACCATCCCGAACGTAATGCCCTCCATCACCATCTGCACCTTCCTCACGCTGACGAACAGCTTCAAGCTCTTCGACCAGAACCTCGCCCTCACGGGCGGTCAGCCCTACATCATCCAGTCCGACGGCTCAGCCATCAAGACGACTGAGATGCTGGCGCTGAACATCTACAACACGTTCTACGGGCAGAACGTCAACTCCCGCGGCACCGCGCAGGCCAAGGCCGTTTTGTTCTTCCTGCTCGTCGCCGCCATCGGCTTGATCCAGCTCCGCGCTACACGCAAAAAGGAGGTGCAGCAGTAATGAACGGTTCCCTTTCCGCCGAACGCCGCCGCAAGACCATTCTTTCGGTCGTGCTGGCCTTCATCTGCATCCTCTACATCCTGCCGGTGCTGGCTGTGGTAGTCAACTCCTTCAAGCTCAACACCTATGTCAAGACCGAGACCTTTGCCCTGCCCACCGCCGAGAGCTTTGCCGGCTGGGCAAACTACATCAAGGGCGTCACCTTCGGCAATTATCCCTTCTGGAAGTCCGCGTTCTACAGTCTTTTCATCACGCTTGTCTCCACGGCGCTGATCCTTCTGTGTACCTCGATGGCCGCGTGGTACATCGCCCGCGTGGACAGCAAGCTCTGCCGCGGCGTCTATTACCTCTGCGTCTTTTCCATGGTCGTGCCGTTCCAGATGGTCATGTTCACCCTCTCCAAGACCGCCGACCGCGTGAAGATACCCTACTTTAACCTTGCGAGCGGCAGCCTCGAAAAGGTCGCGCTCAACACGCCCTGGACCATTCCCATCATCTACCTCGGCTTCGGCGCGGGGCTTGCCATCTTCATGTTCGTGGGCTTCGTGAAGTCCATCCCGCTGGAGATCGAGGAGGCCGCCGCCATCGACGGCTGCGGTCCGCTGCGCACCTATTTCTCCGTCGTGTTCCCGATGCTGCGGCCCACGATGATCTCCGTCGGCATTCTCGAGATCATGTGGGTGTGGAACGACTATCTGCTCCCCTATCTCGTGCTCGACAGCACCAAGTACAAGACCATTCCCATCCATATCCAGTACCTCAAGGGCAGCTACGGCACGGTCGATCTCGGCGCGACGATGGCGCTCATCTTCCTGAGCATCGTCCCCGTCATCATCTTCTACCTCTGCTGCCAGAAATACATCATCAAGGGCGTCGCGGCCGGCGCCGTGAAAGGCTGATCTCACATGAATCGTTCCTCCGGCATTCTGATGCCGATCTCCTCGCTCCCCTCGCCCTACGGCATCGGCACGTTCGGCAAGGCGGCGTATGACTTTGCCGATTTTCTCCACGCGGCGGGACAGGGCTACTGGCAGCTTCTGCCGCTCGGCCCCACAAGCTACGGCGACTCGCCGTATCAGAGCTTTTCGACCTTTGCGGGCAACCCGTACTTCATCGACCTCGATCTGCTCATCAAGGATAAGCTCCTGACGCGCGCAGAGGTCAACTCCTGCGACTGGGGCGACGATCCCCGCTATGTCGACTACGGCAAAATCTACGCGAGCCGCTTCACGCTGCTCGAAAAGGCCAAGGCGCGCGGCTTTACGCGCGACCGCGAGGCCGTCGCGGCATTTGAGCGGGAAAATGAGCGCTGGCTGCCGAACTACGCCCTCTTCATGGCGCTCAAGCGCCACTTCGGCATGAAGTCCTGGACGGAATGGGACGACGAGGACATCCGCTGCCGCACAAGCGGCGAGGTCATCGAGCGCTACCGCGCCGAGCTGCACGAGGATGTGGAGCTTTTCACTTACATTCAGTTTCTCTTCTTCCGCCAGTGGGAGGCACTCAAGGCGTACATCCACTCGCTCGGCATCCGCATCATCGGCGAACTGCCCATCTATGTGGCGATGG
>ERZ779894.2565-NODE-2565-length-15829-cov-4.315519_pt1 | contig 15829 bp, 19 predicted proteins | sample MGYA00511587_ERZ779894 | MGnify/ENA primary metagenome ERZ779894 (study PRJEB29588, sample SAMEA2160490) | human gut metagenome | biome: human gut; feature: human-associated habitat; material: faeces | place: Denmark | collected 2008/2010 ... | reverse complement strand
CTGCTTTTATTTTATCCTGTTCCAAGCCGGTTAAACGTCTCAATTGCATTTCAAGAATTGCATTTGCCTGGTCAACATCCAGCCCAAATCTGCTCATCAAGCCGACTCTGGCCTCATCTGTTGTTTTGGATTTTTTAATAAGCTCAATTACTTCATCAAGGCTGCCCAATGCAATCATTAAACCGGCCAAGATATGAGCTCTGATTTTTGCTTTTTTCAAGAAGAAAATTGTTCTTCTTGTAACAACTTCAACCCTGTGCTCAACAAATTCATTCAAAACTTCATACAGGTTAAGCAGTCTCGGTTGTTTACCAACAAGCGCAACCATGTTCACACCAAATGTTGTCGCCAGTTGAGTATATTTAAACAGGTTATTCTTAACAACTTCAGGTTTTGCATCACGTTTTAATTCAATAACAATTCTCATACCTTCACGGTCAGATTCGTCTCTTAAGTCTGAAATGCCGTCAATTTTCTTATCTCGAACAAGCTCTGCAATTTTTTCAATAAGCATAGCTTTGTTAACCTGATAAGGAATCTCAGTAACAATAATAGCTGTTCTAGCCTGGCGGCCGCCTCCTCCGGGGATTTCTTCAAACTGGGCTACAGCTCTCATTTTAATAGAGCCGCGTCCTGTCATATAAGCCTGTTTAATATCATGCAAGCCTACAATAGTAGCTGCTGTTGGGAAATCAGGACCTTTTATATGTTCCATCAAGCCCTCAACCGTAATTTCAGGGTTGTCTATTAAAGCGATTGTTCCATCCACAATTTCATTGAGGTTGTGAGGAGGGATATTTGTTGCCATACCTACAGCAATACCTGAAACACCGTTTAACAAGAGCATAGGCAGTCTTACGGGAAGAACAGCCGGTTCTTGCAATGAGCCGTCAAAGTTGGGTGTAAAATCTACTGTCTCGCAGTCAATATCCGCAAGCATAGATTGTGTAATTTTATGCATTCTTGCTTCTGTATAACGCATAGCAGCAGCAGAGTCACCGTCAACAGAACCAAAGTTGCCATGCCCGTCAATTGTTTGATAACGGGTAGAGAAATCTTGTGCCATACGTACCAATGATTCATAAACAGCTGAGTCACCGTGCGGGTGATATTTACCGAGTACTTCACCGACGATTCTGGCACTTTTCTTAAAAGGTTTATCTGGTGTCATTCCCAGTTCGTTCATCGCAAACAAAATACGTCTGTGAACCGGTTTTAGACCGTCTCTTACATCAGGCAGCGCACGTCCTACAATTACTGACATGGCATAATCGATATAAGAACGTTTCATCTCATCTCGTATATTAATTGGTACTATTTTACCGTCTTCAAATAAATTCTGTTGGCTCAATTCTCCACCCCTAACTAAATATATCCATATCAAGATTTTAGCATAAACAAGGCGTGGTGCAAATTTTGTTAATTATCGGATGAGCCCAGGAATCTGTTTATAAAACCGAGAAGAGCCGAATTTAAATCGTTTTTGCCGTTTTCGTCTTTCATGCTTAGCATCAAATCAGTTTCAGCATCATAATTGTCTGAATATATGCTTGCTGATTTTTGTACACCGGTATCAGAAGCGTTTAACAATGGCTGTGTTTCTTTGGGTATGTACACACCTCTTGTCTTGCTTACATAATTGTATTTGGCAAACGGATTGTAATAGTTTGCGGGATTTATCATATTGTTGTTGCTCATATTTTTTTTATAAGAATTATTTTTCACAAATCAACATTTCTTTTCTATTAATTTCATATGTTTACAAAACTTAAAACAAGAATTATAATTTAACTCATGGAAGAACTGAATTTAAAATGTTATGCTCACCTCGGTGATGCGGTTTATGAATTGTTTGTGAGAGAAAAAGTTATTTTGCTGACATCAAATCTTGCTCGTATGCACAAAATTAACACATCTCTTGTGCGTGCATCGTTTCAGTGTGAGCTTTTAAATGTAATAGGACCTTATTTGACTGAAAAAGAAGCAGACCTGATAAGAAGAGGCAGAAATCTTCCATCATCTTCCTCCAGAAAGACAAACCAGGCTTTGCATAGAATAGCAACAGGGTTTGAAGTGCTTATCGGATACCTGCATTTACATGACAGAGAACGCCTTTTAAAAATCTTTAAATTAATTTCAGATTATATTGACTCAAAAGATCACATTGTAACTGATTAAGATTTTCTTTTATAGAATTAAAAAATTTTTTAAGTATGTTCATAAAATTTCATCCTGTGAAGATCGAATTATTTAAAAGATCGAAGGATCTCCGTAAGGAGCATCCTAGGCGTCTTCCTGTTCGTCATCGTAGGCTTCAGCCGTCTTGCCGAGCAGAGCCGCCAGATCGGGGTTTTGCGTCAGGCAGAGAAACAGGATCGGCTTGCCATTGCCCTTCACGGTAAACAAAATGGAGCCCACGCCGTACTCTTCCATTCGTTCCAGGGCGGTATCGAAGGTGTCGCTGGAATCCAGATCAAGAAACAGGTTGCTCATGGCGATGTCTCCTTTGGCGTCAGACGGCGCAGGCTTGGCAACTGCGCAGCCAGCCGACAAGACTCATGGGGGATGACGTTTCGGACAGATAATCGTGGGCAAGGGAAACCAGACGAGCGAGATCTGGCTTTTGTCCTTTGCCTGACAGGTAGTTGAGGTATGTCGTGACGGGGACGCGCTGGCGTTCCGGCTCAGGCCAGAGCGCGATCAGTGCGTCCGCGTCTTGTGAGGGAGTAGGAGAGGTCGAAACGGTAGGCTGATTGAACCGCTTTTGCAGTTCCTCAATGCGGGTACGGTAGACTTCGGCTTGTCGTCTTTCTTCAGGAGTGAGAACCGGTTCCGCAGGCACGAGCTTCCCGAAAAAAGTCTTCTTCGGGCGGCGCATGAGAGGAGCCTTTTCAAACTGGCGGGTGTAGAGCCAGTTAGAGAGCTCAGGGGGGTAGCCGTTGAGCCATCTGCTGTCCGTGAGTTTGTATTGCTCGACGATGCCGAGGAGCTTTTCGATGGGCGGCAGTTGCCTTGCGCGTCGCATCCGGCGATAGACGCGCAAGGCAAGCTGCCTGTTGTGGGGCATGGCCCAGGACGCGGATTGAGGCCATGCGGCCCACAATTTCTCGAACTCGTGCTCCGTTGGGCGGTGCAGTACGTGGGTTGTCTGTGGCGCACCAGTTCGAGACAAAGAGGAAAAATCCCCCCTCCCTTGTACCCTCTGGGTAGTTGGAGCTGACGAGGGGAATCCAGTACGGCGGGAGGTTTGGAGAGGGGAAATCGCCGCTGGGCTCGGAAGGGGGGAAAGGGGGGTAATATCTTGTTTCTTATTTACTCTTATATCATGCGAAAAATTTTCGTGTGGTTCCTCTGCCGTGATGCGCGAGTCGTGCGTGGGGATGCCGAGCTTCCTGAGCAGGGCGAGCAGGCGGTCGGAGAGCAGCAGGGTGTAGATGTTGCGGCCATGCTCGTCTTTTCGGATCGAGATGTAGTCCGCCTTGACCAGCTCATTGAGATAGTTCTGGATGGTGCGCACGGATGACTTGGAGCGCAGGGCCATCGTGGTCTGTGAGAGCCAGCAGTGATCCTTCTCCCCACATGTCGTGAAGATGAGAATATAAACATAACTTGCGCCGGTAGAGACGCCTTGATCATGTCCTATGAAGACAGGCTGGTATTTATCCCTGACATGGAAAAAAAGGCTCACAGGAGCAAATGTTTCGAAAATTCTCATAATTTCGCGACCTTGTGGGTTGCAGAAAAAAGAGAATAACCAAGCCCCCCTAGCTTGACGCCGGAAGCGAGTCGGGATAAAGTCAGTTTGTAGTTTTATTCTGACTTTTCCCGTTGAGGGATTTGGGGCCGGTGTCTGGTTGCAGCCAGGTGCCGGTCTTCTCTTTTTTCTTGGTTATTTCATTTCAAATTTCCCTTAGTTACATGACAAGGCCGAGCGCACGGGCATCCCGCACCAGCAGGACTTGTTGGCGTGCAGGCAGGACATGGCGATATTCGAGTCCCAGGCGGATGATTGCCCGCTCATCGGGATTCGTTTTGCCTCCTCTGGAACGTTCTTCATCAAGAAAACGGAAAAGCGTCTTCTTGATCTTGGGGTCTGTCGTATTCCAGAGCTGATCCAGATTCAGCCGCTCTTCTTTTCGGGGAGCGGTAGCCGAGCCGATTTTCCGGGGCATTTTCTACTCCTGTGTTTTGGTATTGCTGACGGGTTGCTCGTCAGGGGTGGGCCACCCGGCCACCCGACGCAGGGCGTTTCGCTTTGTCAGTTTTTCAGCTCATAGTAGAGTAGAGGAAACTCATGAGGATAATCAGCGTTACTATATCGAACAACGTATCTAATTTCCGCAGGAGCAATATCTTGATGAGAAGCATCCCAAGAAGTAGGCAAACGAGGACTGCCTTAATATGTAAAAGAGCCTCATATAAATATATAAGGTTTTCCTCATGTGGTGTGTACAAAGATAAGGCCATTGCAGCGGCCCAAAGCGCCATCGAAACTGGTGAGAATCTTTCAATTTCAAATCCTGATAAATAGGTCTGTATTGTCTTTCTCATAGGTTTTTCCTTTTTTTGCTAAGATCGGTGTTGCCGCACACTCGCTTTGTCAGCTTCTCCATGTCTGCCATTCGTTTTCAGGCAGGAGATCCGTCACGTCATGGGATGCCCATTGCAGGAATCTGCTCATGGGGATGAACGGATAGTTGCGACCGGCGGCCACGGCGGGACCGTTGTATTGAACCCGTTCTTCATTCATCCAGATGATCTGCCTGTCGTTAACGTATCCGTTGGAGCATCGAGGCTTTTGGGCTCGATAGACGTGACCAATTTTGAGGGTTTGTGGTGAAAGAGTCATTGACTCAACCTTTGGAGCCAGTTTCCGATGTTCATCGGACATCCTTCATTTCAGTTTCACAGGGCCGTTTCGCGTTATTTCTGTTGGCTTTCTTACCGGGCAAGGCGCTTCCATGATTTTTTGGAGCCAGTTTCTGATGTTCAAGATTTCTTTTGATTCACGTTTCTTCGGAAATTTTCCAGCGTCGAACTGTATCAGATATGCAATAAGCTCATTTCCCACCCATCCATAGGATGGTAAAGCTGCATCACCCGAAAGTTTTTTAAAAATGCCTTGAAGAGCATGGCGCATATCCTCAAAGAACAGCTCGTGGTCTTCCAGCCAGCTTTCGATGAAGCCAAGCCTTTCTGAAAAGGCGGGATTGTTTTTCAGCAAATAGACAATCTCACGATTTTCGGTCTGGAGTTTCGCAAGTTTCTCCCCACTGGTTCCACAAACCGCGATAAGCCCATCCAGACATTTTATGACAAGACTGGTTTCTTCAGGCAGGGAACTGCCCGATTTGTCATCGACAATTTCCCAATGGAATTTGTCGACATCCAGGAATGTTTCCTTGAGAGCATCCACAATGGCGTTAAAAAACATTCTGGAGGACTCGGCCATATTTATAAAAATGATAAAACTTTGCCCGAGTGCCATGTGTTGCTCATATAGGCAGCGAACAAGCTCCCTGTTTTCGTAAATCCTTTTGGGAATGCCCAACTTTCGGTATCCGGATTCCCGGCAGACACGCAGGACGCGGCTCAGAGTGTCTCTGGCCTCTTCTCTGGTCAGGACGTCGGCGCAGGTTTTGGGAGTAGTTGCTGGAACCATCTTTTTTCCTTCATCAGCGGATATTAGTCATCCATCGGGTTGTGATCGGAGGAACCATCGAGCCACATGAGTGCATCAAGAATGCCCTGTTCGTAGCTCATGCCTGAGTATCGGGTTCCCTGATCGACGCCCTCCTGAGCCCAGTTCATGAGGTCATAGATTTCTTCTGATTGGCGTTCTACTTCAAACATTGCTTATTTCCTCTTTATCGGCGGACATGGCGTGAAAGGAAAAAGAAAACACGCCACGTCCGCCTTGCCCCGAGGGGCATTATTCGCGGAAGGGTCTATTCCGCGAAAGCCCGTATGATATTTCCTTATCAAGTTCATCGCGTTAGGCCAAAGAGTTCTATGTTTGATACCACAAGGTCGTAGCAGACCACACAACCAACCCCCAAGACACTGAGTATAAAAAGCAAAACATAGATACTGTTTACGAACTCATCCAGTTCCGTTTTTGGGAGGGCTATATTTTTCTGAGCTGGATACTCATAAGGGGGACGCCACCTCGCCTCGTAAAGAGGCAGATAGTGACAGGCTAATCCACGGCGGCAAAGCATCCCGAGGAAGACGTAGTCATTCGTAAGGTATGAATAGATGCCTTCTGCGGGCATAGGCAGAAATTTGAGCAATAAGGGGATGTTTCCGGCAGAGGGAATGAGCGTATTGATTTCAAAGCGTTCAGAGGCGAACAGGAAAAGATCTTCAAAACTGGTACGGTTGTCGGGGGTATTGGAAACGTACAGAAAGACTTCTCCCGAGGGCCGTATGAGGTAGCGCACTTCGAGAGGCAGGTACGGCTTCCGGGGGGCTCCAGAGGGCCGGGCCAGCGGCGGAAGGGCGTGCAGCCGGAGGAGGAAGGGGAGGTCACGCATAGGAATGCCTCCTTAAAAAACAGCGGACAATCCGTGAAGAAACGAGGCGGACACATCCGGCCATTTGGAGAAGGATGAGGACAATCATGACTAGGAGTGTGTGTCTGCAATCGAGTATGCCTAGGATGATGGGTATGCCTAAAACGAACAGCCATTCGATAGTAGTAGTCCAGTTTCTTTCTTTGAGTTCATTGCGCTTGTAGGCGAAAAATTCCAAGGCGGAACCTTTAAAACAGCCAGCGCGTGTCTGAACTTCAAGCTTTTGCTTTTGTTCCCGGAGCACGATCCCTGAAGTCCGATAACGGAGGCTTCCATGATTAGCTTCGAACCTTTCGTCAAGGCTCTCAAAAAGCGACGGAAGAGGACAGGCCAGACGCAGGAAGCAAAGGATTTCGTCGTAGTCAAAATCGGAAATGCTGAATCCCTTAAAGCAAGGAGCATTGTCGTTGATGGATGTGTCCCCGGAGAGGTATCGCGCAGAAATGATGTTCTTGAGCGGGCGACGCGGCAGAGCGGTTCCCTTGAACCGTGCCAAGGGAGCCGAAGAGTGCAGCCGGAGGAAGAAAGAGAGGTCACGCATGGGGGAACCTCCTCATCCAGCAGTTGGCAAAGTTTACGTAGAGAGGACGACAGAAGTCGGAATGAGCCAAACCGACAGCTATGAATGTCTGAGGAATGAGTGAAATCAGCATCCAGCGGAGATCGGTTATGAGCGTCCCCACAAGCAAGGAAAGCGGGATCAGAAGGGCAAGCCCGAAGAGCAGCCGTGCAACGTCAATAATGAAGCGCAGCCTCAGATCCCTGCGCCTATTCGCGCAATACAACATGACCCCGGCGAAAGGTCTGGCGCAACGAACCACCAGTGGACGGATCGGCCTGAAGGCGTGGTGCGCGGGCCGGAATGGAGGCGCGTACATCATGCGGATGCCGATCTTTTTGGCGATAAAGGGGTGGAGGTTCGGATAGGGTCTCATGGTCTGTGCTCTTTCTGTCGCCTTTCAGGTCATATATTGACAAACTGGAAAATCTGGATAAAGATTTCAATAAAACATATTGAAAATATTCATTTTTTGGAAAGTGTACCTTACCTCGGACAGCCCCGATATGACAGGGAGTATAGACCTTAAAAAAGGGTGTTACGCCTTCCAAGCGTAACACCCTTGTATATCTGTCTAAAAAGTTTTTAATTCCAGCGTTATACTACTTACTCCAGAAAGGTTCCCCTTCCCCCCTCCAATCTTACTCTTCATCCCCTTTTTCTCGCTCCCAATCACTCTTCAGCTGGCCGCAGGCGGCTTTGATGTCCTGCCCCTTGCTTTTGCGGAGGATGGCGGTGACGCCTTTGGACCAGAGGATTTTTTCGAACGCGAGGATGTCCGCCTCGGTGGGAGCCTTGTAGAGCTGAGTCTCCGAGGGGTTGTAGGCGATGAGGTTGAGCTTGCCCTTGACCCGGGAAACGAGCTTGGCGAGCTCGCGGGCGTGCTCGGGCTGATCGTTCACGCCGCCGAGCAGGAGATACTCGAAGGTGATGTGCTCGCGCGTCTTGAGCGGATAGCTTTCCAGCGTCGCCATGAGATCGTCGAGATGCCAGTTCGCGGCTTTGGGCATGATCTTGGCGCGGAGATCCTGATTGGGCGCATGAAGCGAGACGGCAAGGAAGGCGAGGCCGCTGTCGCCGAGTTCGCGCAGGCCCGCCTTGATGCCGCAGGTCGAAACGGTAATGCGGCGGGGGGAGAAATCCATCCCCTTGTCGTGGTTCAGCATCTCAAGGGCGCGGGTGGTTTCGCGCAGGTTGAGCAGAGGCTCGCCCATGCCCATGAAGACGAGGTTGCGGATAATGGGGTGGTCGATGCGGTTGTCGCCGAGCCGCATACGGGCCACGAGAACCTGGCTCAGGATTTCCCCGGCGGTCATGTTGCGGATAAAGCCCATCGTGCCCGTGCTGCAAAACGTGCAGCCCATCGCGCAGCCGATTTGCGAAGACACGCACTGGGCGATCCGGACGGAACCGTCCTGCCCCGTGCTCGGGAGGATGACCGTCTCCACCAACGCGCCGTCCCGCAGCCGAAGCAACAGTTTTTCCGTGCCGTCGGATGAGGTCTGCACCGTCACGATCTCGGGAAGCACGATTTCCGCGACTTCCGCAAGCTTGGCGCGGAGCTGCTTGGAAACGTCGGTCATAGCGTCGAATGAGGTAGCGTGCTTTTGCCAGATCCACTGCCAGACTTGCGCGGCCCGGAATTTAGGCTGGCCGAGATCCTCCACGATGAAGCGTTCAAGCTCGGGGAACGTCAGATTCAGAATGTCTATCATGCGCGTTGCGTTGCTCTGCGGATAAGGTGAATAAAAAGCTCGGGAACAGCCCGGATCGCTATGCCGCCCCGACGGTATGCCGAAAGCCGTACCCGCTCCGGCCTGTGCCGGGTAGGGCGGGAGCTCCGCCTCAAGCCGCATATCCTTTTTTCGAATCTTGGGAAAGTCGGCAACAGGGATTCGATAAACGCGAAAGCCTTTGAAGTGGAGAGGGAGGGCGCGAGCCGCGTGGACAGGTTTGGGGAGGGGGAGGAGAAACGTGGGGCCCCTTCTTTAAGTTTCTCCTCCCCCTCCCCAATCTCAACCAATCATCAATCTGAATCGAACTACTTCAGCTTTGCCGCATAATTCTTGACGAAAGCGATGGCGGAATCGCGGTCGGTGACCTCTCCGGCGACCTGCGCCTTGAGAAGGGCTTCGCGGATGGTGCCCACGGCGGGTCCGGGAGGCAGGCTGGTGTACTCCATGATTTCGTTGCCGTTGAGGAGCGGTTCAAGCAACAGCTCGTCCGTCTCGGCGCGGGTGAGGTACTTGGAATTATGGTTGAAGTAGGTGTAGCTGCCGTCGCGGGCCTCGATATCGGCGCGGCACATGGCGATCAGGCGCTCGGTTTCGGGCAGGGCCTTGAAACGGCGGATGCCGCGGTCCGTCAGCATGAAGTGGAACATCATGTGATGCCGCACGAGATGGCAGATAAGGTCAATGTCCTCGGACGTGAAGTGCAGGCGGCGCAGGATTTTGCGGGTTACGCCGGCACCCACGCGGTGGTGCTGGTAGAATGTCCAGCGGCCGTTGAGGTGTTCGGCGGTGTAGAGCTTGCCCACATCGTGGAACATGGTGGCGAGGGTACCGTACCAGTCCATGCTGAACCCTTCTTCGGGGTAGCGCTTCATGCACTCGATGGTGTGGTCAAACACGCTTTCGATGTCCCCGTCGTCGTTGCGCTCTTGCTTAATGCAGGACAAGGCGGCGATTTCGGGCATGAGGCCGTGCAGAAGCTGGGCTTCAAAGAGGAGCTGCACGAACTTCCACATGGATTCGGCGGCGACCTTGCGCCATTCTTCCATGATTTCGCGGGCGGGCACGTAGTCGAGGATACGGTTGGCGGACTGGATGATGCTCACCCACGTGTGCGGGTTGACGGGCAAATCGAAGTTCGCCGCGTAGCGCAGGGCACGGATGGCGAGCAGGTAGTTCTTGGCGAGCGTCTTGCTCGGCAGGCCGACCAGCTTGACGCTTCCGGCCTTGTCGAAGTCTTCGAACTCCTTAGCTTCGGGGTCGTTGGTGTTGGAACTTTTGAGCTGGCCCTTGAGCTGGAGTTCGGCGAGGAGGCGCGCAAGGCGCGGCGTGATGCGGAGCTGGCTCATTTCCGGATGGGAGGCGTCCTCAACATCCGTACTATAGAAACGCAGGGTGACGCCGTTTTCCTGAAGCATGGCCATAGCGCCTTCTTCAGTGTAGGGGACGGCGTTGGGGAAAATTTTGAAGAGGGTTTCCGTATCGCAGGCACAGGCGATGTCCACGTCGAATACGCCGGTTTTTTCGAAGATCAGGCCCTGCAGCGGCGCATTGATGGCATAGGCGTCGTAGCCGTTGCGCATGATGGCCTTGCAGAGCGTGGTCCCGGTCTTGATTTTATCCATGAGGGTGGCTTGATCCATGAACTGTTCTCCTGTCTGTCGGATAGCGGCATAATGCCCATACAAGGGCGGTTTCCGTTGAAAAGCCGTCCTTCCCGTGGGCATCAGTATACTCTTTAAGTAGGGTTTTTGTCAGCCCCAAAGTCACAGTCGGACGCGGAAAAGTCAAGCTCTCTTCCGGAGATACCCTTCCCAGAAGGAGGGCCAGAGGCGCAGCAGCTCGCGCAGGGCCTTGGCCCTGTGGCTGCGGCTCATTTTTTCTTCCGGGGACATTTCGGCGGCGGTGAGGCCCAGCTCGGGATCGAGGAAAACGGGATCGTAGCCGAAGCCGTTTTTGCCGTGCGGGGAGCAGGCGACGCTGCCTTCCCAGGTGCCGGGGGCGATGAGGGTTTCGCCTTCGGGCGTACAGACGGCGACGACGCTGCGGAAGCGCGCCGAACGGTTCCACAGCCGCACGGACGACAGGGCCGCGAGGAGCTTCATCGTATTGCGTTCGTCCTTGGTGGCGCCGGGCAGATCCGGCATGTCCTCGCTGTAGCGGGCGGAGTACACGCCGGGTGCGCCGTTGAGGGCATCCACTTCGAGCCCGGAATCGTCGGCAATGGCGACAAGGCCGGTGCGCTTGGAAACTTCGCGGGCCTTGAGTAGGGCGTTTTCTTCAAAAGTGGTGCCCGTTTCCTCCACTTCGGGAAGATCGGGGAAGGCGTCCAGTCCGACGACGCGCAGGCCGAAGGCGCGCAGCGGCTCCGCCAGTTCGCGGACTTTGCCCTGGTTGCGTGTGGCGAGGACGATGGTAACGGGTTCCGTATCGTGAGGCTGTTCGCTCATGGTCTGCTCCTTGCGCATTGCCGCTATATTGCGTACCACCAACGGGTCGCGCGGCGAACTCTCGCGCCGCGCAGTTTGCCGCCAATCCTATGCTCCGTCAACAGGTTGGGCGTTGCTTTTCGGGAAAGGGCGGGAACCCTGCCGTGGAATATTCCTTCGTCCGGCCCCGCCCGCAAATCGTTTCCTGACGCGAAGCCGCGCTGGAGCCTTCCGGCCGAGAGAAAAACATCCCATTGCCGCCCGCTCAAAGGGAATGATAAGAAGAGCCATGGGGTTCTTTCCCGGTAATGGGAAAAATGTTTATTAAGGTTGAGGTCGGAACCTCCCCTTTTATATGAGTGCGTTTTGCTGTTTTTGAAGCCATACGACATCCCGCTGCTGTGCGGCAGCGTTGTCCTAGAATGAGGTGCGTCATGTCCGTTTCCCTGCGTTGTTATTCCACAAGCCTCGGCTGCCCGAAGAACCGGGTGGACACTGAGCGTCTTCTCGGTTCCCTTGGGGTGGCGCTGGTTCCTGTCGAGTCGCCGGATGAGGCCGAGCTTGTTTTCATCAATACCTGTGCCTTCATCCAGCCCGCCACGGAGGAATCCGTGCGGACGATTGCGCAGGCCATCGCCGACATCGATGCCATTGACTACGAGCTGATCCTCTCTGACCTGGAGGTCGTTCAGAACCGCGCGGGCCGGATGGCCAAGGCTGCCAAGAGCGGCAACAACAAGGGTGCTGCCGCCGAAGCCGCATGGCTGCAGCAGCTGGCCGACCACCTGAGCGCCGGCAAGCCTGCCCGCAGCTTCGATTTTGACGAGGGCGATGCCGAGCAGCAAGCTGTTCTGCATGAAATGGGCCTGCTGAGCGCAAAGCCGGTGCTGTACGCCTGCAACGTGGGCGAGGACGACCTGATGGAGGGCATCGAAAACAACAAGTATGTCCCGCTGGTGGCCGCACGCGCCAAGGAAGAGGGCGCACGCTACATTCCCATCTGCGCCAAGACCGAGGAGGATATCGCCGACTACTCTCCCGAGGAAAAGAAGGCTTTTCTGGCTGAAATGGGCATTGAAGCCAGTGGTCTGGACAACCTCATCACTGCCAGCTATGATCTGCTGGGCCTGATCTCCTTCCTGACCGACGGCAAGAAGGAGTGCCGCGCATGGACCATCCGCAAGGGCACCAAGGCACCGCAGGCCGCCGGTAAGATCCACAGCGATTTCGAGCGCGGCTTCATCCGTGCCAGCGTCATTGGCTATAGCGATCTGGAAGCCAACAACTTCGATTACGCCGCCGTCAAGGCCAAGGGTCTGCAGCGCACCGAGGGCAAGGAATACGTTGTCAACGATGGCGATGTGATCGAGTTCCTGTTCAACGTCTGATTTTCGGCAAAGATGTCACTTCCGGTTTCGCCCCTTCCCGTGAAAAAGTAAGTTCCAAAAGCCCGCAGGCTTTTGGAACTTACAAAATCAAAAATAACTTTCCGCTATATATGGCCAGAGCGCACGCGTCGGCCATTTAAAATCGTAAAAGAGGTTTCCTATGATTTTCGGTATTATGGGCGCAATGCCCGATGAAGTCGATCAGCTGTGTGCAAAGCTGGAGAATGTCACCGTGGAGCCCTACGGCGGCGTGGAGTATCACAGGGGCACGCTGGCAGGCAAGCAGGTCGTGGTCTGCTGTGCAGGCATGGGCAAGGCCAATGCCGCCGCCACCACTCAGGTGCTCATCACAAAATTCGGCGCGGAGAAGATCATCTTTTCCGGCATCGCAGGCAATATGACCTCGAAGATCGGCATTGGCGATGTGGTCATCGGCAAGACCGTGCTGTACCATGACGCTCAGCTGGACATGATCTGCCAGAACCCGCCGTTCCTCAAGGAATACACCGGCGACCCGGAGCTGATCGCTGCCGCCGAAAAAGCCTGCGCCGAAGCGGGTGTGAAGGCTCTGGTGGGCAAGATCGCCACCGGCGACCTGTTTGTGGGCGACAGTGAAACCAAGGCCGCCATTGAAGCCAAATGCGCCCCCGACTGCGTGGAGATGGAAGGTGCCGCTGTGAGCCAGATCGCCGCCAAGAACGGTGTGCCCTGCGTCATCCTGCGCGCCATGAGCGACAACGCTGACGAGGACGGCCACGAGGTGCTGGTGGTGAAAAAGTTCAGCATTGCGGAATATGTAGCCACCGCCACCAAGATCGTGGCAGCAATGGTGGAAGCACTGTAAAAAAGAACCCTCTCAGTCAATGCTTCGCATTGCCAGCTCCCCCGAAAGGGGGAGCTTTTGACATTCCGGAAACGTTTTCCGTTTTGCCAATGGCTCGCCCTTCGGGAGAGCTGGCGAACAAAGTGAGCCTGAGAGGGTTTTCTTTTACAAGAACTGTTCCAGCTTTACCCGGCTATCCTCCTGAAACTCCTGCAGTCTTTGGGCAAGGCGCTTTGCGCCGGGCGCGGCATTGGGGTAATCCTTCTGGGCCTTTACGCAGTCCACCACCCCCATGCCGCTGCCCTGTGTGAGCATCTCGGCCAGATTGCGGGTGGACTTGTCCGTGAGGGTCTTCATACTGATGCCCATTTTCGTGTTCAGCTTTGCCATGGCGCTCTGCCCCTGCGCGGTGCCGCCGCAGGCCTCGATGGCGGTGTGCGCTTCCTGATTGAGCTGGTGGTACACATTGCGCTGGCGCAGCAGCTCGGCCTTGAACTGCACATCGTCGGTCATCGGCACGATCTGTTCCAAGGTGTTCTTGCCCATCTCGGTATTCTGCACCACGGCTTCCAGCAGGTTCAGGTTGTCGTTTTTCTGGTTTTCCATACAAAAAATCCCCCTTCTGGCCTTAGTCTGCGCCAAAAGGGGGATTTTATACACTGGTTTTATTCTGCACGCATCTGATCGCCGCCGGCGTTCTGTGCCTCCCGCAGGCGTGCATCGCACAACTCGTACAGTGCCTGCCAGTTCTTGGCCTGCACATCCTCAAGGCTCGCCACGCCGCAGCTCAGGGTAAAGGGCACCCGGCGCATCATGCCGGTGGTGGTGATGCATTCCCGGGGCATCTGCCGATACAGGTTCTGCATTTCCTCTGCCAGCTGCTTGCCGTCGGCGTCCAGACAGCCCACCGCAAAGATGCTGCCGGTCAGGCGGCAGACCACGCGGGTCGCAGGGGTATCAAAGTTCTTTTTCCACTGGTTGCCCACAAAGCAGTGCAGCTGGTCCATCACAGGCTGGCCGTAGGTATCCCGCAGCTTCTGGCCATTGTCGATGCTCACCAGCGCCACAGCCGCCTTGCGGCCCTGCGCTGCACACTGCTCCAGCTTTTGGGCAAACACCGTTTCCAGATAGCGGCGGTTGTACACACCGGTAAGGAAATCGTGGCTCATATCCTCGCGGCACAGTTCCCGCTCCCGGGGTGTCATGCGCTCTTCCGGCAGCACATTGCCTGCCAGCGGTGCGCACATTTCCAGCTCCCAGCATTTGCCGTCCGCTTCCACTCTGCGGTGCAGCACACAGTCCACACGGCCATTGCGCAGCTCGTAGTCCACCCGCAGGCCATCGTCCTGCCAGCCGTCACAAAGCGGTGCTTCGGTCAGGGTCACTGCCTCAAATACGGCCTGCGCTGAGCGCGCAAGTTCCCGTAGATCCTGCTCGGTACATTCTTTCTTCATGTAATTTTCCCCATCATCTGCGCACGCGGCGCTCCCGTATCCCGCGTGCAGTCACCTGTTCCCCATACGTTCAGGAACCATCTGCCGCATTATGCATCCCGCGCCCGCCCTGTTTCCGGAAATGCCGGGAACGCATCAGGCAAAGAAAAATGGCATAATGCCGCTTTAGCAACATTATACCATTCAGCTTCCGATTTTACCAGCAAAACGCACAATTTTCTGCCGGAGTTTTTACATTTTCGTCAAATTGCCAAGCTCCCGCCGCTCTGTGCCTTCTGTTTATACGCGGCAGTACACACTGCACTCGTCGTGGATGGTCTTGGCCAGTGCCTTGGCGGCAAAGCCGTCAGCGGCGCGCCATGCCCAGTTTCCGCCCAGCTTGCCGGGGGTATTCAGGTGTGCTTCCGCACCCAGACCCAGCCAGTCGTACATGGGGATGATGGCCCGGTCAGCCACCGACCCCAGCGCTGCGCGCAGCAGAGCGATGCGGACATCATCGGTCCGGATGGCCGCCAGCTCCTTTGCGGTGGGCTTTACGCCGGTCAGGTGCAGGTAAGCGGCAGCGGCAGCCTTTTCCTTTTCGGAAGCGCCGTTCTCCCACCAGTCGGTCAGGGTGGTGTTATCGTGGGTGCCGGGATACACTACGCTGTTCTTGACGTGGTTGTGGGGCAGATACTCGCTGTCCCCGCCGCTGAAGGCGAACTGCAGCACCTTCATGCCCGGGAAGGTGCTGTCGGCCAGCAGCTTTCGCACGCTGGGGAACAGTTCGCCCAGATCCTCGGCAATGATGGGCAGCTTGCCAAGGGCAGCTTCCAGCGCATCGAACAGCTCCATGCCGGGGCCGTTCTCCCACTTGCCGGTGCGGGCG
>ERZ779894.2562-NODE-2562-length-15842-cov-3.505733_pt1 | contig 15842 bp, 8 predicted proteins | sample MGYA00511587_ERZ779894 | MGnify/ENA primary metagenome ERZ779894 (study PRJEB29588, sample SAMEA2160490) | human gut metagenome | biome: human gut; feature: human-associated habitat; material: faeces | place: Denmark | collected 2008/2010 ... | reverse complement strand
GGTGTTAGCCGATGGCAGGAAGAAAGAGCGACTTCACTCTCACGAAGCTCGATGACTTATTCTCGACGCAGGAACAGAGAGATGAAGAAAAACTTTCAAAAATCCGAGATATTCCCTTGACTGAGATTGACGATTTCCCCGACCACCCTTTTAAGGTGCGTGATGACGAGGATATGGCACAGCTCATTGAGAGTATTAAGGAACGAGGGGTAATCACTCCGGCGACGGTAAGGCAGAAAGAGGACGGCAGATACGAACTCATATCGGGACACAGACGAAAGCGAGCCTGTGAGCTTGCTGGGTTTGATACGCTCCGTTGTGAGGTTGTTGACCTTAATCGAGATGAAGCCACAATTCTAATGGTGGAAAGTAATTTCCAAAGGTCGCAGATACTTCCCTCTGAAAAAGCCTATGCCTACAAAATGCGTTTGGAAGCATTGAGCAGACAAGGCAAAAGAACAGACCTAACTTCCGACCCAGTGGGTTGGAAGTCAAGCGGAAAAGAAACAGCACAACTAATTGGAGAGCAGTCGGGTGACAGTCAAACCCAAGTTCGCAGATATATTCGCCTTACAAACCTTGTTCCCGAACTTTTGGAATATGTTGATGAGGGGCGAATTAAAATGCGACCGGCGGTTGAACTGTCTTTTCTCGATGAGGACAGTCAGCGTGATGTGGTTGACGAAATTGACCTGAACGACGCAACCCCATCCCACGACCAAACAATCCGTATGCGAAAGTTCTTTGAGGAGGGCAAGCTCACAACCGAAGCAATCCAAGCGATTATGTCGGAGGAAAAACCAAACCAAAGGGAGAAAATTGTTTTGAGGGGCGACAGGGTTCGACAGCTTATCCCGAAGAACATTCCCATAAGCCAAACGGAGGATTTTGTGTGCAAGGCGTTGGAGCATTACAACAAGTTCCTGCGAAGCAGAGCCGACCGTGACAGCCGATAGCCTTCCCCCTTTCTCACACTCTAACCCCTATATATACCGGCTATTAACCTGCTGAAAAAATATACCCTATCTCCCTTGAGTATATCTATCTCTAATAACATATAGCTGTCTATAAAAGGGTTCGCACATTTGGAGCAAAAGCAAAATGTCTGCTACGATAAAAAGTTCAGCCAATCGCACCTTTGATGTTTTGACCGGTTTTGATTACGATTAAAGCAGAAAGGAGCGATGGATATGAAAAACAGGCTGATACCTTGTGTTCTTGCCTGCCTGATGATTTTCCTCGTAGGTTGTAACGGTAACACAGCCAAAGAAGCTGCACAGGAGATAACGAAAACGGAGACTTCTTTTCCGGCTGGTAATACTGAAACGCAATCTCAAGAAGAAACATCAACCGAACAGGAAAGTGCAGTTATTCAGGAAAAAACGCCGAATACGACTGAAAAAGCCAAAATAGTCGATGAAAGTAGGGCTATCACCAATGTTCAGTCAAAATCGGCAGAAGAAAAAAGTCCTGAAAAACCGAAAGCAGAACCGTCAAAGCGGACAAACACACCGACTGTTTCCGAAAAGCACACGGAACAATCAAAAGAACCAACATCCGCTACACCAAAGCCGCCTGAAAAGCCAAAAGAGCCGAAACCCACAGAGTCGCCAAAGCAGATTTTTGATGTGAGCGAATATGTGAGTTACGCAAAGAGCTATGCTCAAAGTATCGGTTTAGAACTGGACAGTACAGCAACGGAATGTTGGGATAATCCTATTACAGCGAACAGCAGACGAACAGGCATTAAAGACGACATTAAAAGTAGGCTGAACAGATACAAAAATGTTGAGGGCTTTACGGCAGTATGGGTATGGGCTGAAAAAGTATCCGATACGGAATATGAAATCTACATCGGATATTGCTAAAACTAAATCAAATACAGAATTGAACGCACTGATAATCGGTGCGTTCTTTCATTTTAAGGAGGAAACTTAGATGATAAAGACGAAAATCAAGAGAGCTGTATCGTTTGTTATGGCGACGGTTCTCAGTCTCAGTGCCTTTATGAGCATTGGGACAAGTACAGCGTTTGCCGCAAGCGGAGAAAAAACCAATGTGTATATGGTTGATTTCCCTCGTGACGGCGACGCAAATTATGACGGTGTGTGGGGACACAGTAACCTTACTTTGAAGAACGGTTGGCATACCGGCAGTTCCACCCACACCAACTTAAAGGCAATCGGCTCGTATTCCGGTAACATTGCCTATTGTATCGAACCGGGTGTTTCACTCAGTTCCGGTCAGAGTATGAACAAATACGATGAAAATTATTTTAACAACATCACAGCAAACGGAGTTATCTCCGGAGATGAAATCAGACTCTTTATCGGTCGTATCTTGCAGTACGGCTATCGAGGAACGATTTCAACAAGCTGGAGGTCGCAGAACGAAAGTGCGGCAAACAGTATTGCTCACGCCTATGCAACACAGCTTCTTATTTGGGAAACTGTCGTAGGCGAGCGTGACGCAAACTTTAATCACAAAGCAGCCAGTGGTTGCAGTAATGTAAAAGATGTTATCAATGCCAAACATCCGCTTCGCAGTAAGATTATGAGTTACTACAACAGTATGGTCAGCAGTGTGCAGAATCACACAGTTGTGCCGAGCTTCTGTACTAAATCAAGCGGCTCAACGAAAGTAAATGAGCTTGAATGGAACGGAAGTAAATATGTTGCAACCCTTACGGACTCCAACGGTGTACTCTCTAATTATGATTTCAAGGCGAGTATCAGTGGTGTAACATTCTCCACAAGCGGAAATAAACTTACGGTGTCAATGGATAAAGCACCGAGTAAGGAATTTACCATTACCGCAAGTAAGAAAAACGGTGTCCGCAGAGGTGTTGTCGTATGGTCTGAGGGTAAGCACAGTCAACATTCAAGCGTGCAGGATGTTGTTACTTACGCACAGGAAGTCAGCGACCCTGTAAGCGGATATGTGAAGATGAAAGTCAGCTACGGATCTTGTCAGATTGTGAAAACATCTGAGGACGGAAAGGTTGACGGTATCAATTTCACTATTTCAGGCAACGGAGTAAATCAGACAGTTACCACAGCTAACGGCGGTAAGTTCCAGATTGATAACCTTATGCCGGGCGTATATACCGTTACAGAGCAATCTATCGACAAATATGTACCGCAAGAGGTTCACAGAGTAACCGTTGTTGCCGGTCAGGTGGCAACCGTAAACTTTAACAATGTTCTCAAGAGAGGAAATCTTCAGGTAATTAAGTCATCGGAAGATAATCTTGTAGAGGGTGTGAAATTCCACCTTTACGGTACTTCCCTTGCAGGCATTGCAGTTGATGAATATGCAGTTACCGATAAAAACGGTGTTGCAACATTCAAAGATGTTCTTATCAGTGGAAGTACACCATATACGCTCGAAGAAGTGGACACAGCAATCCGCTATGTCATTCCCGAAAAACAGACTGCACCGATTCAGTGGAAAAAGGTTACAAACCGTGATTTCACAAATATCTTGAAGAAGTTCAGCGTAACCGTAACAAAGAGCGACCGAGAAGAAGGCACTGCTCAGGGCGACGCTAAACTTTCCGGTGCTGTTTACGGTATCTACAAAGGCGACACTCTTGTGGATAAGTATGTAACTGACAGCGAGGGACAGTTCACAACTAAGGAATATGTCTGCGACAGCGACTGGACAATCAGAGAAATCACACCGAGCGAGGGTTATCTCCTTGATAAGACAATCCATAAGGTAGGTGCAGAGCCAAAACTCTTTACGATTGAACATAATCTTGTGGCAAATGACGTGACAGAGCAGGTTATGAAAGGCAATATCGCTATCATCAAACATACAGATGATGGGAAAACCAAGATTGAGACACCGGAAAACGGTGCTGAATTTGAAGTGTATCTGAAATCTTCCGGCTCATTTGAAAAAGCCGACAAAGATGAAAGAGATACCATAGTTTGCGATGAAAACGGATTTGCTCAGACAAAGGATATGCCATACGGTGTATATACCGTTCATCAGACGAAAGGCTGGGAAGGTCGTGAGTTGATGAAAGACTTTGATGTTTTCATTTCTCAGGACGGTCAGACTTACCGTTATCTCATCAACAACGCAAACTTTGAGTCATATATCAAGGTGGTAAAGAAAGATGCTGAAACAGGCAAGACGATTCCGTATGCAGGTGCAGGCTTCCAAATCTATGACCCTGCCGGTAACAAAGTAAGTATGACATTTACTTATCCGACACCGACAACCATCGACACATTCTATACCGACGCAGACGGTCAGCTTGTTACACCTGAAAAACTGGACTATGGCAAGGGATATTCACTTATTGAGGTTCAGGCTCCGTATGGATATGTACTCGACAGTACTCCTGTTTCCTTTGATGTAACGGAAGAAAATTCCACGCAGGAAGGCGGTATCACATTGATTAAGGTGGATAAGCCGAATATGGCACAGAAAGGTACGATTTCCGTTGAGAAAACCGGCGAAGTATTCTTTGGTGTCAATGTATCCGGCGAGGAAGATGAAGATGTGATTTATCAGCCGGTGTATAAGGTCAAAGGACTTGCAGGGGCGGTTTATGAAATCAAAGCCGATGAAGATGTTATCACACCGGACGGTACACTTCGTTATCACAAGGGCGATGTGGTAGATACCGTAACAACCGATGAGGATGGCACTGCCAAGAGCAAGGAACTCTATCTCGGTAAATACACCGTTGTTGAAATCAAAGCACCGACAGGTATGGTCGTCAACAAAGAAAAGCATTCGGTAGAACTCACTTATGCAGGTCAGGATGTAGCGGTAACAGAAACCGCAACCAGCTTCGTAAACGAGCGACAGAAAGTGAAGATTTCTCTTGAAAAAATCTTAGAGCAGGACGAAACCTTTGGTATCGGCAAGAATGATGAAATCAAAAACATCAGTTTCGGACTCTATGCAAAAGAAGATGTTGTATCTTCAAGCGGCACAGTTATTCCGGCTGACGGATTGATTGAGATTATCACGCTTGATGAAAACGGAAAAGCGACTGCAAATACAGACCTTCCGTTTGGCAGCTACTATATCAAGGAAATTGCCACAGATGAGCATTATATCCTCTCCGATATACAATATCCGTTCACATTCGAGTATGCCGGTCAGGATACCGAAACGGTTGAAATCAAAGTAAATGACAGTAAGCCGATTGAGAATAAACTCATCTACGGTTCTGTATCCGGTAAGAAGATTGACGAGAATGGAGAAGCACTTGGAGGTGCTTTAATCGGCATCTTCAAAGCAGATGAAACCGAATTTACAAAAGAACACGCTATTATGACTGCCACATCTGAAAAGGACGGCAGTTTTTCTTTTGCAAAAGTTCCTTATGGACAGTGGATTGTAAGAGAGATTGAAGCTCCGACAGGATTTGTCCTTGACGATACTTCCTACGAGGTCAATATTTCTAAAAACGAACAGGTCATTGAAGTTGAAATCGCCAATGAGTATGTTCACGGTAACATTCAGCTTACCAAAGTTGACGCAGATTATCCCGATAACAAACTTACAGGTGCAACCTTTGAAGTTTACAGAGATGTAAACGGCGATGGCAAACTTGACGACGGCGATGAGCTTATCGGAAATCTTAAAGAAACCTCAACAGGTATCTACGAGATGAAAGAACTTCTCTACGGTAAATATCTTGTACGAGAAACCAAGGCACCGGAGGGATTTGTGCTTGATAAGGGTGTTTACTCCGTATTCATTGAAAAAGATGAAACTACCTACAAGGTAGAAAATAAAGCGGGGGTTGGATTTATCAACGAAGCAATGAAAGGCAACTTAAAAATCAAAAAGATATCTTCCGACGGTAAGGTGGAAGGCTTCACTTTCAGAGTAACAGGTGTAAACGGTTATGACAGCACATTTACAACCGATAAGAATGGCGAAATCTCCGTAGAGGGACTTCGTATCGGCGAATACACAGTGTCTGAGGTCAGCGACAATGTATCTGCCGGATATATTTTACCAGCCGATAAGAAAGTGACCGTAAAGGTCGGCGAAACGGTAGAAATCGAGATGCATAATAAACTTCGTGATACACCGAAAACCGGCGATGACAGAAAGACCGGTCTTTGGGTAGCAGTTGCAGGTGCTTCTGCACTCGGTATCGTTGCAACGGTTGTTGCTTCCAAGAGAAAGAAGAAAAAGGAGGGCAATGAATAATGGACGCAAAGACAATCGTAGCAGTTGTTTTGGTCGCCTTTATTATCGGCGGCTTTATCTTCTTACAGATTAAAAACAGAAAGAAATAAGAAACAAAATGGTGGGCGGAGCGTAAAAAACTCCGTCCATTTACTTTATGGAGGTGCTTTATGAATAAGCAGAGAACGGTTGACAGCAAGGTGCTTTCAATCCTCAGAGAATGCCCTGAAACAAGGTATGACGATATGCAGCTTATCCTTTGCTATTACAACCGATACAGTTATTTGAAAGTCGGTGACTTATCTCTTGAGGATATAGTCAACAACTACAAGGGCTACGGTTTACCGTGCTTTGAAACTATCCGCAGGTCAAGACAGAGGGTGCAGTCTTTGTTCCCGGAACTTTCCAGACAGTGCAACGGCTGCGATGGCAGTATCCGTGTAGTGATAGAAATCGAATAAGGAGGACGGCAAGATGAGCAAATCGACATTTCAACAGAAAACAAAGCTAATGGCGAAGCTGTTTGATTCCGGCTGTAATACGGAAAAGAAACTACAACAGCTTGATATGGAGAGTATTTTGAAGATTCCGGGTATCACGATACCGGATATGGCACTCATCATCGAACTTCAGAAAGAAACCAAAGCCAACAAGCTGTTCTCATATTTGGGAGGTGGAACGGATGAGCAGTCAGGAGCATAAGGAAAAGATAAAAAGTAAAGAAAAAATACGATAAGGAGGTGCGAAAGCAGTGTCAAGAAAATACGAACTCATATCCGAACTCTATGACAGAACCTGCAAGACGGTTGTTTCTAATCCGCAGAACTGGCAGAATTTCTTGCAGTCTGCGTGCAGAAACTACAAGCTACGATATGATGAGCAGTTGCTGATATATGCACAGCGACCGGACGCTACGGCAGTTCTTGAAATCGAGCGTTGGAACAGGAGTTTTGGACGATGGGTAAATAAAGGGGCAAGAGGTATTGCGGTATTTGCCGATGAAAACAGAGCAAGACAAAGACTTATCCACTACTTCGATATTTCCGATACTCACGAGAGCAGATATTCCCGTCCTGTTCCGCTTTGGGATATGAGAGACGAATACACAGACGATGTTATAGAAACGCTTGAAAGCACATTCGGAGAACTGGATAACAAAGTCACTTTGGGAGAAGCAGTTATGAGTGCCGCACAAAATGCCGCCGAAGATAATTTGCCGGATTATCTTAATGACCTCATATATGCTTCCGAGGACAGTTTCTTAGAAGGACTTGACGAAACGATGATTGCAAGTCTGTATAAAAAGGTTGTCACAAACAGCGTGGCATATATGATTATGACAAGGCTTGGGATTGATACCGGCGAATACTTTGAAGCCGATGATTTTCGAAATGTTACAAATTTCAATACGCAGGATACGATGAACGCTCTGGGATTTGCCACAAGCGATATTGCAGAGATGGGACTTTCGGAAATCTCAAAAACAGTGATGGCATTGAACCGTCAAAATCGCATAATTGAAGCAAACAGGCAACCGGAATACAATAAAGACATCAAAGACGAAAGGAGCAGCGATTATGAACGAGATAACATACACGATGGTCGGGGATTACAATCTTCCGAACCTGACCCTGCCCGAACAGCCGGAGGTCATTCAGGGCAAATGGTCGCAGATGAGGAGAACTTATCTGAAAGAACACCACAAGGTTCAGTATTACAATCTCCTGACGAAAGGGATACTGAGCAGTCATCTGTCAGAAGTACAGCAGAGGGCGACCAAACTGGAAGAAACGCTTATCAGGCAGATGGCACAGCAAGAGGGGCTGACGGAGCAGATGAAAGCGGACGATATGATGAATTGGATTCGCTTGATGAACAACATCAGGAACTCGGCACAGGAAATCGTGAAAGCACAGGTAATATTCGTTTAGAGTATTACGACAGAAGCAACGAGGATAAGAGCCTGCCGTTTTTCGGCAGAGATGATACTATCCGAGAGATACTCGGTACTACCCCGCATTTGTCCGCTTCAAAGGAAGAAATCAAAGATTTCTATGAGAGAAATACGGACAATGCGACCCGTACCGAATATATCAAGAGTATCTTCAATAACGATTATACCGAACTCATATTAGAGGACGGGAGAACCGTAGGTTACAAGACATTTCAGAATGTTTTGCACCTTTGGGAAGGTCATTATGACAGCAGAACTGCACAGAGTTTTTATAACTGGAGCGTGATTGCACAGCACTTTGAAGCAATGCGTCTTTTGGGAGAATTAAATGATAGAATGAAACCGCTACCGTCGGTAGACGGACAGATGAGCTTCATATTAGACGGTCAGGCAGAGGAAAACAAAACCTCTGCCTTTACTTTTTCTCAGGAGATTATCGACGCAGTTTTGACTCGTGGAAGCGGTATTCACGAAGGTAAAATGCGTATCTATGAGCAGTTTCAAAAGAGTTTATCTTCAAAAGAAAATGTAGACTTTCTCAAAAACGAATACGGTTGGGGAGGTTCATATCCTGTCATTATCGGTGCAGGTATTGACGAACAGCACGACGGGAAAGGCATAACTCTTTCAAGAGGATTTGGAAACGACGCACCGAAACTCACTCTTAAATGGACACAGGTGGAAAAGCGTATCGGAGAGCTTATCCGTGCAGACAGATACTTAAATCCAAAGGAAAAGGAGCAGTATCCGCAGTGGCTTGAGAAGCAGGAGGCAAGACGGGCAGAAATCGAGGAGCAGAAAAGAAACCGGGAAATTCTTTCTACTGCACCAACGGAAGAAGCAGAGCAGGCAAATGATGATGACATTATCGGTAAGGAAGTTGTGATTGACGACCGCCGATTTGTTATTGAAAGCGTCGGTAAAATAAGCGGCGATGTTTCTATGCGTGATGTTACTTTCGAGGACAGCGTAGGCTTCCCGATTAACCGTGTAGAGAAGATTGATTATGTCCGCAGTCTGCTTGACGAGCAAACACAGGAACAGCAATTATCTGATACTCGATATGAATATCATCTTGGAGACACCGTATATATCGGTGCTTCGGAGTATGAAATCTTATCTTTTGATGATGAGAGAGTAATGCTTTACGATACAGAAATGCCACTGTTTAACAAGGAGTTTGAGCGTGCTGAATTTGACCGCAAAGTGCAGGAAAACCCGCTTAATGACCACTTGAGGGTAAAGGTATTACCTGTCGCAGAAAAAGCTGATACAGGCGAAAATATCACACAGAGTGATACCAAAATTGAACAGAAAACAGGATATGAAGATGCGTTTTTCATTAACAGAGAACAGGAAACTGTAACTTGGATGTACTTTAATTCCGACAGTAGTGCCGGCGGTCAGTATGTCACAAATACGCTTTCTTTTGATGAAATCAGAAATGCTGCACAGAACTATAAATCGGCAGATGAGTTCTTTGATTACCTCGGCAGTGTCGCAAATCAAACCCTTGCCGATGTAGGTACGGAATGGTTTGAAGAAGCAGAGAATGTTTTCAGGCAGACACCGGATTTTACAGAATGTACGACTGAAACAATGGAAGCACTCATTGAAAATACCGAAAGAAGCGATATGGTAGCAACCAATATCGGCAATGTTCCGATTGAGGATTACAGAGAAATTGTTGCAAATCAGAATGGCTTTGACAGCTACGATGAGATGTATAACGAGGGTATCCGTATCGGTAACGGGTATGACAAAGAGCCTGAACCGATGAAACCGCAGTGGGAAAATAAAAAGAGTAAGGTTAGGAGTTTCGACCTGCACCCGGATATTTCGATGGCAGAGAGAAATACTTTTGATTTGCGTTCCAATCCCGTTGAACAAGTCGGCAAGAAAGAACGCTTTCACAGAAATATGGAAGCCATAAAAGTTCTGAAAGAGTGTGAGTTTGAAAACAGATTTGCTACACCCGAAGAACAGCTTATTTTGTCAAAATATGTCGGCTGGGGAGGTTTATCAGAAGCCTTTGATGAAAATAATTCGGCGTGGGCAGATGAGTTTGTTGAGTTATATACCGCACTCTCGCCCGAAGAATATGCTGCCGCAAGAGAAAGCACACTGACTGCCTTTTATACTCCTCCCGAAGTTACCGACGCTATCTACAAGGCTATGGAACAGATGGGATTTAAGGAGGGCAACCTGTTAGAACCGTCCTGCGGTATTGGTAACTTTATCGGTATGTTGCCGGAGTCGATGAGAAATACAAAGATTTACGGTGTGGAGCTTGATAAGATTTCGGCAGGAATTGCACAGCAGCTTTATCAGAAATCATCCATAGCAGCACAGGGATTTGAAGAAGTCAATGTGCCAGACAGCTTCTTTGACGGCGTTGTGGGAAATGTTCCGTTTGGCGATTTCAAGGTGCTTGATAAGAGATACGATAAGTACAATTTCCTTATTCACGACTATTTCTTTGCAAAGTCTTTGGATAAATTAAGACCCGGTGGTGTGATGGCACTTGTTACAAGTAAAGGTACGATGGATAAAACCAATTCGTCGGTCAGAAAATATATCGCACAAAGAGCCGACCTGTTGGGAGCAATCAGATTGCCGAATGATACCTTTAAGGGCAATGCCGGTACGGAAGTTGTATCGGATATTTTGTTTTTGCAAAAGCGTGACAGGCTCATAGATATTGAACCCGATTGGGTACAGCTTGGCACAACTGATGACGGTATCACGATGAACTCGTACTTTGTGGAACATCCAGAAATGATACTTGGCGAGATAAAAACAGTAAGCGGTCGCTTCGGAGAAGAGGTAACCTGCGTACCGTTTGAAAATGCAGATTTATCCGAATTGTTATCGGAAGCGGTAGCAAATATACACGGAGAAATCAACGATTATGAAGTGGAAGATGAACTTGAGGAAGAAGATAATTCTATCCCGGCAGACCCGAATGTAAGGAATTTTTCTTACACAGTGGTGGACGATAAAATCTATTTCCGTGAGAATTCTCGTATGACTCCGGTGGAGGTGTCGGCAACCGCCGAGAACAGAATCAAGGGTATGATTGCGGTTCGTGACAGCGTTCGCAACCTGATTGAACTTCAAACCGAGGACTATCCGGATGAAGAAATCAAAGCCGAACAGTCAAAACTCAACAGTCTTTATGACAGTTACACTAAGAAATATGGACTGATTAACAGCAGAGCGAATATCTCTGCTTTCAGCGACGACAGTTCCTTTGCCTTGCTTTCGGCTCTTGAAGTCATTAACGAAAACGGAGAACTGGAACGCAAGGCGGATATGTTCTTCAAGCGTACAATTAAGCCGCATAAGCCGGTAGAAAAGGTAGATACCGCCAGTGAAGCACTCGCTGTTTCTATGGGAGAAAAAGCCGGAATTGATATGGAATATATGTCAAAGCTCACAGGGAAAAGTGAAGAAACACTCTATCAGGATTTGAAAGGTGTTATCTTCTTGAATCCGCTTCACGGATATGGGAATGTAACTGAGGCAAAGTATTTGATGGCAGATGAGTACCTTTCAGGCAATGTCAGGGAGAAGCTTATTACAGCGAAAAAGTCTGCCGAGGTGTATCCTGAAGATTATAAAATCAATGCGGAAGCACTGGAGAAAGTTCAGCCAAAAGACCTGACTGCAAGTGAAATATCCGTAAGACTTGGTGCTACTTGGCTACCGCAGGAAGTAATTCAGCAGTTTATGTTTGAGTTCCTTGATACGCCGAGATACGCACAGTGGAATATCAAAGTCCACTTCTCTCCCTACACAGGCGAATGGAATATCGAGGGTAAAAGTTATGACCGTTCCAATGTCAAGGCATACAGCACATACGGCACAGGTCGTATCAATGCCTACAAGATAATTGAGGAAACGCTGAACCTGAAAGATGTCCGTATCTTTGATTATATCGAAGATGATGAGGGTAGGAAAAAGGCAGTTCTCAACAAAAAGGAAACGGCAATCGCACAGGCAAAGCAGGAACTTATCAAACAAGGTTTTCAGGATTGGATGTGGGCAGACCCTGAACGTAGAGAGAAACTCACGAAGATGTATAACGAAAAATTCAACAGTATCAGACCTCGTGAGTATGACGGAAGCCACATCACATTTAGTGGAATGAACCCGGAAATCACATTAAGGGAACACCAGAGAAATGCGGTGGCTCACATTCTCTACGGTGGTAATACCTTGCTTGCACACGCAGTTGGTGCAGGCAAGACCTTCGAAATGGTAGCGGCATCGCAGGAGTCGAAAAGACTCGGACTATGTAATAAATCGCTGTTTGTTGTACCGAATCATCTGACGGAACAGTGGGCAGCAGAATACTTGCAGCTTTATCCGTCAGCAAATATACTGGTTGCAACGAAGAAAGATTTTGAAACAAAGAACCGTAAAAAGTTCTGCGGAAGAATTGCAACCGGAGATTATGACGCAGTTATTATCGGACATTCTCAATTTGAAAAAATCCCGATGTCGATTGAACGGCAGAGGGCAATTCTTGAACAGCAGTTGAATGAATTGACGGAAGGAATTGCAGAACTAAAGCGTAATCGAGGGGAAAACTTCTCTGTCAAACAGCTTGAAAAATCAAGAAAATCCGTCAAGCAAAAGCTCCAAAAACTCAACGACCAAAGCAGAAAGGATGATGTTGTAACCTTTGAAGAATTAGGTGTGGACAGGCTTTTTATTGACGAAAGCCATTACTACAAGAACCTTTATCTTTACACAAAAATGCGTAATGTGGGTGGTATTGCTCAGACAGAAGCACAGAAATCTTCCGACCTCTTTATGAAGTGCCGATACCTTGATGAGATTACCGGCGGACGAGGAACTGTATTTGCGACAGGTACGCCTATTTCAAACAGTATGGTGGAACTCTATACCATACAGCGATATTTGCAGTACAACACCCTTGTAAAAAACGGATTACAGCACTTCGACGCTTGGGCTTCCACATTCGGAGAAACGGTTACGGCAATAGAACTTACACCGGAGGGTACGGGATACAGAGCAAAAACACGTTTTGCTAAATTCTATAACCTGCCCGAACTTATGGCGATGTTCAAAGAGGTTGCAGACATTAAAACAGCCGATATGCTTAGCCTCCCTGTGCCGGAAGCAGAGTATCATAATGTGTCGGTTGAACCGTCCGAAATGCAGAAGGAAATGGTTGCCTCCCTTGCAGAGCGAGCCGAGAAAGTTCGTGGCGGAGGTGTGGATTCAAGTGTAGATAATATGCTCAAGATAACAAACGACGGTAGAAAACTTGCACTTGACCAGCGTATGCTAAATGCTATGCTGCCAGACTTTGAGAACAGTAAAATAAATGCCTGCGTTGATAATGTGTACCGTATATGGGAAGAAAACAAGGATAAAAAGTCGGCACAATTAGTGTTCTGCGACTTATCTACTCCAAAGAACGACGGAACATTTTCTGTTTACAACGACATCAGAAAGAAGCTCATAGAGCGAGGTGTTCCTGAAAGCGAAGTTCGATTTATCCACGAAGCGGAAACCGATGTGAAGAAGAAAGAATTGTTTCAGAAAGTCCGTAAAGGCGAGGTCAGAGTGCTAATGGGTTCAACACAAAAAATGGGTGCCGGTACGAATGTTCAGGACAGACTTATCGCACTTCACGATGTTGATTGTCCTTGGCGACCGGCAGATTTGGAGCAACGCAGTGGTAGAATTATCCGTCAGGGAAATTCAAATCCAAAGGTGGAAATCTATCGCTATGTTACAAAGCAGACCTTTGACGCATATCTGTATCAGCTTGTCGAAGGAAAGCAGAAGTTCGCTTCACAGATTATGACGAGCAAATCTCCGGTCAGAAGTGCGGAAGATATTGACGAAACCGCACTGTCTTATGCCGAGATTAAAATGCTTGCAACAGGCAATCCATATATCAAGGAAAAGATGGATTTGGATATTCAGGTTCAGAAACTGAAGCTCTTAAAATCCAATTTCTTATCTGAAAAGTACAGCCTTGAGGATAAGATAATTAAATATTATCCGCAGCGTATCACTTCTCTTGAAAACCGAATTTACGGTTTGACGGAAGATGTGAAAACTGCAAAACAACACCCGAAACCAACAGATGACCGCTTTGTCGGTATGGAGGTTAAGGGTGTTTCTTATTCCGAAAAGGCAGACGCAGGTAAAGCAATTATCGAAGCCTGCAAGGAAATGACAAGTCCTGCACCTATTCCTCTCGGCAAGTACAGAGGATTTGAAACGGAGCTGTCTTTTGACACAACAGAGCGTTCTTACTGCGTGACAGTCAAGGGAGAAACCGGCAAACAGGTATCGCTTGGCGATGATGTTTTCGGTAATATCACTCGTATTGATAATGCGGTTGAGCGTTTTGCAGACGACCTTGAAAAAGCAAAGGATAGTCTTGCTGATACAAAAAATCAGTTTGAAACCGCACAGAAAGAAGTGCAAAAACCGTTTGTGCAGGAAGAAGAATTGAAGTCAAAACTTGCCCGTTTGGACGAGCTGAATATCCTACTCAATATGGATAAAAAGGAAAATGAAATTGTAGGCGGCGAGCCTGATGAGGGCGAATCCATCGAGAAGCGAAAGGAGAAGGCGTATGAAAGATAAGAATGAAATGTGAGGTGGTCACTATGCCATATATAGCACCGGAAGTCATAACTGAAGCAAAGAGGATGGATTTGCTGACCTATCTTCGCACCTATGAACCAGGCGAACTTGTCCGTTATAGTGGTAACACTTACTGTACCAGAGAACACGACAGCTTGAAGATTTCAAACGGAAAATGGATGTGGTGGTCGAGAGGTATCGGCGGCAAATCTGCCCTTGACTATCTTATCAAAGTCAAAGGACTTGATTTTGTAGAAGCGATTGAAACCATTATGGGACAGTGTGCTGTTTCTGCTCCGGTCTATGAAAAAGAAAGCCGGAGTTATGAAAATCAGCAGCTTCTTTTACCGCAGAAAAGTCCAAGTAATGATGTGGTCACGCAGTATCTTTTCAGTCGAGGGATTGATTATGAAATCATAAACTACTGCCTTGATAAGGAACTTATCATTGAATCACTGCCATATCACAATGTTGTTTTTATCGGTTATGACGAGAAAAAAGAAGCAAAGTATGCCGCATTTCGGGCAACAAACAGCAGTCGTATTATGGGCGACTGCACCGGTAGTAAGAAGCAGTTTTCTTTCAGGCTGACAAATGAAGAAAGTACAGAGGTACACTTGTTTGAATGTGCTATTGACCTGTTATCTTATGCCACATTAGCAAAGATAGAGGGCAGGGACTGGCACAAATTAAACCTTGTTTCTCTCTCCGGCGTGTATTCGCCTAACAGAGAAACAGAGAAATCCAAAGTACCGGTTACACTGAAAAATCTGCTTGAAAAGAACAAGCAGATTAACCGTATCGTGCTTCATTTTGACAATGATATTGCCGGAAGAAAGGCTGCAAATGCACTGAAAATTAAATTAAAAGACAGATACGAAGTCGTTGACGATCCGCCCAAGTGCGGAAAAGATGTCAACGACTTTTTGTGTATCAAATTAGGAATTTCCAAGAAGAATGAAAGGAGTTTTGAGAGATGAGCGAAAAAATAAATGTACTTCTCATTGAACCGGGCAAGTATCCGAAACAGATTGAGATTGAGGATACGCTGGAAGCAATGCAGGAAACCGTAGGCGGATAT
>ERZ779894.2558-NODE-2558-length-15852-cov-6.811610_pt1 | contig 15852 bp, 13 predicted proteins | sample MGYA00511587_ERZ779894 | MGnify/ENA primary metagenome ERZ779894 (study PRJEB29588, sample SAMEA2160490) | human gut metagenome | biome: human gut; feature: human-associated habitat; material: faeces | place: Denmark | collected 2008/2010 ... | reverse complement strand
TTATTAAATGATTTCATTTAAATTTAAAAATTAATTTTGATTTTACGTTTCTTCATCTAAAAAAGCAATTCTTTTTATATCGCTTTCACCATAAATCTTAATGCCGTGTTCAAAAAGCATTTGCGCAGCTATGCCGTTGCCGTATGTAAGCGTGCCTGAAAACGTTCCGTCATATATTTTACCGAAACCGCACGACGGACTTCTTTCTTTCAAAATTGCTGTTTGACATCCGGTTTCCTCTGCAACGTAAAGGGCTTTTTCCGCTCCGTCAAAAAACGCTTCGGTTAAATCCTCACCGTTTTTTGAATATACTCTGCCGTCCCTGATTTCGCTTGGTACTCTTGGAGTGGGCAGGCAAGCAAAAGTTTCAGGACAAATAGGAATTAATGTGTGCTTTTTCCCAAGTTTTATAACATTTTCATTTTTATTGTTGCCACCGTTGTATTTACAGTTCTCTCCAAGCAGACAGGCACTTACAAGAATTTTCATTTTTTTCTCCTTTTGCTTATAATTATAAAAAATCCTAAAACAAATAACACTAATATTATTGCAAAGATGAATACTAACGGCTTTGAAAGAAAGGGAATTTTACCCGCTAAGCCGATTAACCCTGCCAAAAGTAAAAATATAACTATAAATATGCTTACAATTATTGCGATTTTTTTATTTTCCATAATGTCACCTTGCTTATATTATCATATATTTCCCGATTAGTCTATACCTTTGTGTAAAGTGCTTTGCTTTACATATATGCAATATATACAAATATCATACCTAATATATGCCTTGTTTTTAATATAAACAAAGAAAATATTAAAATTTGGTGTCAAATTTAAAAGAATAGTTGCAAAATTTGTAATTTAGTAATAATATATACACACATTATTATTAAACATTATTTTCGGTGGTACAAAGTATGGATTCTTTAAAGCAGAAGATATTAAATGAAGGCGAAGTTTACGAGGGCAATATTCTTAAGGTAGACGGTTTTTTAAATCACAGAATTGATATTCCGTTTATGAGGGAAATCGCAAAGGAATTTCACCGCTTGTTTAAGGATGACGGCGTTAACAAAATCCTTACTATCGAAGCGTCGGGCATAGCTATCGGTGCGCTTGTTGCCGAGGAATTTGGCTGTCCGCTTGTTTTCGCAAAGAAAACAAAAACTAAAAATATTGCCGGCGATGTGTATACCTCTAAGGTTGAGAGCTTCACTCACGGCACTACATACGATATTATTGTGTCAAAACGATTTCTCGATGAAAACGATAAGGTCCTCATTGTTGATGATTTTCTTGCAATCGGCAATGCGCTTAACGGTCTTATCGCACTTGTTAATGACAGCGGTGCATCACTTGCAGGTTGCGGCGTTGTTATTGAAAAAGGTTTCCAGCACGGCGGCGATAAACTCAGGAGCAACGGTATTAAGGTTGAATCTCTTGCTATTGTTGAAAGTATGGACCATGAAACAGGCAAGGTTTATTTCAGAGATTAATCGTTTTTTTGTTTTGGTTATTCGGTGTCATCACCTTATAATAAATTGATTTATTTGTACGGAGGTAAGACAAATGAAACTTACAAAGAAAATTCTTGCAGTTGTTCTTTCAGTTCTCTTTGTTGTAGGCGTATTTGCCGGTTGTTCTTCAAAAGACGCAAATACAAAGGATACAACAACTAAGGCATCTGCATCATCAGACATGAAGGTAGGATTTATTTTCCTTCACGATGAGAACTCAACTTACGATAAGAACTTCATCACAGCTGCTGACGAAGCTTGTAAGACTCTCGGAATTGCTGATGAAAACAAGATTTACAAGACTAATGTTCCTGAAGGTCAGGAATGCACAGAGGCTGCTTTAGACCTTGTTGACAAGGGATGCTCAATCATCTTTGCCGACAGCTTCGGTCACGAGCCTTACATTATTGAAGTTGCTAAGAAGCATCCTGAAGTTCAGTTCTGCCATTCAACAGGTACAAGAGCTCATACAGAAGGTCTTGACAACTATCACAATGCATTCGCTTCAATTTACGAAGGCAGATATCTTGCAGGTATTGCTGCAGGTATGAAACTTAATCAAATGATTAAAGACGGCAAATTTGAAGCTAAAGATGCTAAAATCGGTTATGTAGGTGCATACACCTATGCTGAGGTTATTTCAGGTTATACTTCATTCTTCCTTGGTGCTCGTTCAGTATGCCCAAGCGCTACTATGGAAGTTCAGTTCACAGGTTCATGGTATGATGAAGCTGCTGAAAAGGAAGCTGCCAATACCCTTATTGCTAACGGCTGTAAGCTTATCAGCCAGCATGCTGACTCAATGGGTGCTCCTACAGCTTGTGAAACAGCAGGTGTTCCTAACGTTTCTTACAACGGCTCAACAGTAAGCGCTTGCCCTAACACATTTATTGTTTCTTCAAGAGTTAACTGGGCTCCTTACTATGAATATGCAATCAAGGCTGTTATGAACGGCGACAAGATTGATGCTGACTGGACAGGTACTCTTGCTACTAATTCGGTTCTTCTTACAGATGTAAACGAAAAGGCTGCTGCTCCTGGTACTCAGAAGGCTATTGATGAAGCTAAAGCTAAGCTTGAGGACGGTTCTCTTCAGGTATTTGATACTTCAACATTTACTGTTGACGGCAAAAAGCTTGATTCTTATAAGGCTGATGTTGACACAGATGATAAGTACACACCTGATACAGAAGTTATTAAAGATGGCGCATTCAAGGAATCAAAGTTCCGTTCAGCTCCATATTTTGACGTTAAGATTGACGGTATTAAGCTTCTTAACGAAAAAATGTAATTAAATAAATCTTAGTTATATTTTATAATTAAACCCGTGGCCGTACCCTAAAAAGTACGGTCACGGTAGTATTGTTTTAAGTGATATTAAATTTTTGCGGAGGAAAATATGAGTGATACTTTTGCAATTGAATTAAAAGGCGTCACCAAGGTTTTCGGGCAGATTGTTGCTAATAAGGACGTTAATCTGCAGGTTAAAAAAGGTGAAATTTTAGCCATTTTGGGCGAAAATGGCAGTGGTAAAACCACTCTTATGAATATGCTTTCCGGCATTTATTTCCCTGATGAGGGTCAAATTTTTGTAAACGGTGAGGAAGTAGTTATTAAATCACCGAAAGATGCGTTTAAATACGGCATTGGTATGGTACATCAGCATTTTAAGCTTGTTGATGTATTTACTGCTACCGAGAATATAGTTCTCGGTATTAAAGATAAAGAAAAATACAGCTTAAAGAAAGCTGAACAACGTGTAAAAGAAATTACCGACAAATACGGTTTTGATATTAATCTTGACAGCAAGGTTTATGAAATGTCTGTTTCTGAAAAGCAGACTGTTGAAATTGTTAAGGTGCTTTACAGAGGGGCGCAGACTCTTATTCTTGACGAGCCTACCGCTGTTCTTACACCTCAAGAAACTGAAAAATTGTTTGATGTTTTACGTCGTATGAAAAAAGACGGAAAATCAATTATTATAATTACACATAAGCTCCACGAGGTTATGTCGCTTACCGACAGAGTTGCGGTTTTGCGTAAGGGCGAATATATCGGAACTGTGGATACTAAATCTGCTACCGAGCAATCGCTTACCGAAATGATGGTTGGTAAAAAGGTATCACTTAATATAGAAAGAACGGCTCCTGTTAATCCGCAAAACAGAATTGAACTTAAGAATGTAACTACTCTTAACGCAGAGGGAGTTAAGGCTGTTGATGATATTTCATTTGATATCAGAAGCGGTGAAATTCTCGGCATCGCCGGTATTGCCGGAAGCGGTCAAAGAGAACTGCTTGAAACCATAGCAGGTCTTCAAAAACCTGAAAGCGGTGAGATTTTTTATCATTCCCCTGAGGGCGAAACGGTTGACCTTAAGGCTAAAACCCCTACTCAAATCAAAGAACTCGGCGTAAGGCTTTCGTTTGTTCCTGAGGATAGACTCGGTATGGGCCTTGTAGGAAATATGGACATTATCGATAATATGATGCTTCGTTCATATAAAAAGGGCAATTCCGCTTTTCTTGACAGAAAAAATCCTAAGAAACTTGCAGAAAAAATTATTGAAAGCCTTGAGGTAGTTACACCGGGCGCTACCACTCCTGTAAGACGTCTTTCGGGCGGTAACGTTCAAAAGGTACTTGTAGGTCGTGAGATTGCCGCTAATCCTAAGGTACTTATGGCGGCTTACCCTGTAAGAGGTCTTGATATTAACTCTTCTTACACAATTTATAATCTTCTCACAAAGCAAAAGGAAAACGGCGTTGCCGTTGTATTTGTAGGCGAGGACCTTGACGTTCTTGTTGAGCTTTGCGACAGAATTATGGTTATAAATTCAGGTAAAATTACCGGTATGCTCGACGGCAGAAATGCTACTAAAGAGGAAATCGGATTATTAATGACTAAAACAGAAAGGGAGGATTCATAATATGAGCAATAAGCAAAAGGTTCACGAGCCTCTCTTTCATATAAGCAAGAGAGCGTCTATGCCTTGGTATTATTCATGGCTTATTCGCCTTGTCTCAATTCTTGCCGCTCTTATCGTAAGCGGTGCTGTAACAATGCTTTTAACCCATCAAAACCCTATCAGCGTTTATGCCACTATGGTTGACGGTGCGTTTGGTACTTCAAGACGTGTTTGGAATCTTCTCCAAAGCCTTGCAATTCTTCTTTGCGTTGCGCTTGCGTTGACACCGGCATTTAAGATGCGATTTTGGAATATCGGCGGTGAGGGTCAGGTGCTTGTCGGCGGTCTTGCTACTGCGGCTTGTATGATTTGCCTCGGCGGTAAAATTCCTAATGCGCTTCTTATTATCGTAATGATTATATCAAGTATGCTTGCAGGTGCAATTTGGGCTGTTATACCTGCTATCTTTAAGGCTCAGTTTAATACTAACGAAACGCTCTTTACCCTTATGATGAACTATGTAGGTATTCAGCTTGTATCATACTTTGTTATGGTGTGGGAAGTTCCTAAAGGTTCGGGTAAGATAGGTATTATTAACCAAATGAGTCACGCCGGATGGTTGCCTCAGCTTGGAAATCAAGAATATTTACTTAATATTCTTGTTGTTCTTGCACTCACAATCTTTATGTATATTTATCTTAAATACAGCAAGCACGGCTATGAGCTTTCTGTTGTAGGTGAAAGTGAAAATACCGCTAAATATATCGGCATTAATGTTAAGAAGGTAATTATCAGAACAATGCTCCTTTCAGGCGCAATGTGCGGTATCGCAGGTCTTCTCCTTGTAGGCGGTACAGACCATACTATCACAACCACTACTGCAGATAACAGGGGATTTACTGCTATTATGGTATCTTGGCTTGCTAAGTTTAACCCTATTTATATGGTGCTTACTTCTCTTTTGCTTGTGTTTTTTGATAAGGGTGCAACAGAGATTGCAACCGTATACAGACTTAATGAATCATTCAGTGAAATCATTACCGGCATAATCCTTTTCTTTATTATCGGCAGTGAGTTCTTTATTAACTATAAGATTAATTTCCGCAAAGCGCATAAGGAGGGTAAATAATATGACTACATTAATTACTTTCATCCAACGTGCGATTATGCAGGGTATTCCGCTTCTTTACGGTTCGACAGGTGAAATCCTTACTGAAAAGTCAGGTAACCTTAACCTCGGTATTCCGGGTATTATGTATGTCGGTGGTATCAGCGGCGTTATCGGTGCTTTTCTTTATGAGGAGTCAATGGGCGTAAATGACCTTAACCCATTCCTTGCAGTTTTAATTCCGCTTCTTTGCACAATTATCGGCTCTCTTTTAACAGGCCTTATTTATTGCTTCTTAACGGTAACTCTTCGTGCAAATCAAAATGTAACCGGTCTTGCAATTACGACTTTCGGTGTCGGTTTCGGTAACTTCTTCGGCTCATCACTTGTTAAAATTACAGGAAGTGATATTCCGTCTGTTGCCCTTACAAGAACAAGTGCATTTTTTACTAAAAAACTTCCTATCGCTTCAACTACCGGTTGGTTTGGAAAAATATTCCTCGACTATGGTTTTTTAACCTACGCCGCTATTGTAATTGCTCTTTTGGTTGCGTTCTTCCTTAAGAAAACACGTGGCGGACTTCATCTTCGTGCTGTAGGTGAAAATCCTGCAACAGCAGATGCAGCAGGTATTGACGTTTCTAAGTCTAAATATCTTGCTACCTCAATCGGCAGCGTTATCGCAGGTATCGGCGGTCTGTTTTATGTAATGGATTATGCTAACGGTGTTTGGTCAAATGAGGGCTTCGGCGACAGAGGATGGCTTGCAATTGCACTTGTTATCTTTGCAATTTGGAAGCCTGATTTCGGTATTTTAGGCTCAATTCTTTTTGGCGGACTTTATATTGTTTACCTCTTTATTCCCGGTCTTAAAATGAGCACTCAGGAACTTTTCAAAATGCTTCCTTACATTGTAACTATAATTGTTCTTGTAATCGTAAGCGTAAGAAAGAAGAGGGAGGACCAGCCACCTGCATCGCTTGGTCTTTCATACTTCCGTGAGGATAGATAGACTGTCGATAAAGCGGCTAAACCGCACCAAATATAATAAATAAACCTCTTTGCCTCCCTTGCAAAGGGAGGTGGGTGCAACTTGTTGCACTCGGAGGGATTGGAAAAATGGCAAGGACATCGAGTCCTTGCCATTTTTGGCGCTTTCCGTATTTTGCTCGGGGGCAGTACCCACGTACAGCTCCCACTCGCAAAATGCGAAATTTATCTCACTTTCTCGAAGTCTATCTTCATATAAAAATTAAACATTACCTATGCTTGACATTTAATACTTTTTTTGCTAATATATTTGCATATTGTAACGGCTGTGAAAAAGAGGAGTAGCTTGCTTATTCTTTCAGAGAGTGCTCGTTTGGTGGAAGAGTGCAGATGCGGTAGGTGAAGGTAGCTTTTGAGCCGGCAAGGTGAAACTAAGTAGTCTTGTCCGTATATCTGCGTTAAGGATTTGAGTGGCATTATGTTTAATTAATGCAATTTGAGTGGTACCACGGAATTTTTCGCTTTCGTCTCAATTTGAGGCGGAAGTTATTTTTTTATAAAATTATACCATATTATAAAGGAGAACGTTATGGCAAAAGAACTTGCAAAGCAGTACGACCCAAGCGAGGTTGAGGACCGTACCTATCAGTTTTGGTGTGATAAAAAGTATTTTCACGCTAAAAGAGAAAAAGGCAAAAAGACTTATACAATAGTTATTCCGCCTCCTAATATTACCGGCCAGCTTCATATGGGCCATGCACTTGATAATACGCTTCAGGATATTCTTATCCGTTATCACAGAATGGCAGGCTACGATACATTGTGGCTCCCCGGTACCGACCATGCTTCTATCGCAACAGAGGCTAAGATTGTTGAGGCTATGCGTAAAGAGGGTATTACTAAGGATGACCTCGGACGTGAAAAATTTCTTGAACGTGCATGGGATTGGAAAAAACAATACGGCGGCAGAATTATTGAACAATTGAAAAAAATGGGCTCGTCCTGCGATTGGGACAGAGAACGCTTCACTCTTGACGAGGGTTGCAGTAAGGCTGTAAGAGAAGTATTTGTAGGCCTTTATGAAAAGGACCTTATTTATCGTGGTAACCGTATGGTAAATTGGTGTCCTCATTGTAATACATCTATTTCAGATGCCGAGGTTGAATATGAGGAAAAGGACTCTAATTTCTGGCATCTTCTTTATGAAGTTAAGGAAACAGGCGAAAAGCTTGAACTCGCAACTACACGTCCTGAAACTATGCTCGGCGATACAGCAGTTGCAATTAACGGTGATGACCCAAGATATAAGCATCTCCACGGCTGTCACGTTATTCTTCCGCTTTTAAATAAGGAAATTCCTATTGTATGTGACGAGCATGCAGATATGACTAAGGGTACAGGTGTTGTTAAAATTACTCCTGCTCATGACCCTAACGACTTTGAGGTAGGTCTTCGTCATAACCTTCCTATTATCCGTACATTCACTTATGACGGTCATATGACAGGCAAGGCTGATAAAGAGGCTGCCGATGAAATTATTAAAAGCGGTAAGGCTACTCAAAACGAGCCTGAGGTACTCGATTGCGGCAAATATGCAGGTATGACTACTCTTGAAGCAAGAAAGGCTATTCTTGCAGACCTTGAAGCAGGCGGATATATTAAAGAAATTGAGCCGCTTAAACACGATGTAGGTACTTGCTACAGATGCCACACTAATATTGAACCTATGGTTTCAAAGCAGTGGTTTGTTAAAATGGACCCTCTTGCAGGTCCGGCTATCGACGCTGTTGAAAACGGAGATATTAAATTCGTTCCTGAAAGATTTAAGAAAAATTATATGAGCTGGATGCGTGGCTCTCGTGATTGGTGCATTTCACGTCAACTTTGGTGGGGTCACAGAATTCCTGCTTGGTACTGTGATGATTGCGGCGCTACAACCGTTTCCAAAGAGGACCCTTGCAAGTGCTCGCATTGCGGCAGTGAAAATATTCATCAAGACTCCGACACATTGGATACTTGGTTTTCATCTGCTCTTTGGCCGTTCTCAACTCTCGGTTGGCCTGATAAGACAGAAGATTTAGAACATTATTATCCTACCAATACCCTTGTTACAGGCTATGATATTATCGGCTTTTGGGTTTCTCGTATGATTTTTTCAGGCCTCGCTTATACCGATAAAGCACCGTTTGATACCGTTCTTATTCACGGCCTTGTACGTGATGCTCAGGGCAGAAAGATGTCTAAATCTCTCGGCAACGGCATTGACCCGCTTGAGGTTATTGATGAATACGGCGCAGATGCATTGAGATTTACTCTTGCAACAGGTAATTCACCGGGTAACGATATGCGTTTTTCAGACGAAAAGGTTAAGGCGTCACGTAACTTTGCAAATAAACTTTGGAACGCTGCTCGTTTTGTATTGATGTATCTTACAGATGATTTCAAATATAACGGACTTCCAAGTGACCTTGCTGTTGAGGACGAATGGATTGTATCTAAAGTTAATGCCCTTGCTAAAGATGTTACCGATAACCTTGAAAAATATGAGCTTGGAATTGCTATTCAAAAGCTTTATGATTTCATTTGGGACGTTTTCTGCGATTGGTATATCGAAATTGCAAAAATCAGACTTCAGGGTGATGACGAAAAGGCAAAGGATACTGCTAAAAGTGTTCTTGTATATGTACTTACCGATATTCTTAAGCTTCTTCATCCGTTTATGCCGTTTATTACCGAAGAAATATATCAGGCTATCCCTCACGATTGCGAATCGATTATGATTTCAAAGTGGGTAGAATATGACGAAAGCCTTTGCTTTGCCGAAAATGAGGCTAAGATGGAAATTCTTATGAGTGCTATCCGTGCTATTCGTAACCGTAGAGCAGAGATGAATATTCCTCCAAGCAAAAAAGCTAAGGTTTATGTTGAAACTGAGAAAACAGAACTTTTCTCTGCCGGTGTTGACTTTATTAAACGTCTTGCTTCTTCAAATGATGTTGAGGTTAAATCAAGCTTTGACAATCTCGGCAATACCGTAACAATCGTTACCGATAACGCCAAGATTTATATTCCAATGGGCGATCTTGTCGATTTTGAGGCAGAGCGTAAGCGTCTTGAAAAAGAACTTGCTCAGGCGCAGGATAAGCTTGACTTTATCAATAAAAAGCTTTCTAATCCGGGATTTGTTAATAAAGCGCCCGAAAAGGTAGTTAATCAAAACAAAGAGGATGCCGCAAAGCTTGAGGATAAGATTGCAAATATTAAAAATTCTATTGATTCTTTGGGTAAATAAATGAATTACGATAACGCTTTGAATTTAATACTTCAAAAGCAAAGCCTCGGTATTAAACCGGGGCTTACTCGTATTTATGAGCTTTTGAATAAAATGGATAATCCTCAAGATAAGATAAATATTATTCATATTGCAGGTACTAACGGAAAGGGCACTACTGCCGCCGCACTTTCAAATGCACTTATCAAATCAGGCAAAAAGGTCGGTCTTTATACTTCTCCTTGGACTGAAGATTACCGTGAGCAAATAAAAATTAACGGTAATATGATTACCGAGGAAGAATTTGCATTCTATGTAGAAAAATATATCAATTGCGATGCTACCGAATTTGAACTTGTAACTGCTATTATGTATAAATATTTTGCAGACGAAAATGTGGATTTTGCCGTTGTAGAATGTGGAATGGGCGGTAAGGGCGACGCTACAAATGTTGAGAAAAAGAATATTTCGATTATAACATCGGTTGCAATTGACCATACAGCCTTTCTCGGCAACACTCTTGATGAAATTGCGGCTGAAAAATCCGGAATTATTAAGCCTGATTCAGTTTGTATTCTTTATCCCAACCCTAAATGTGAGCGCATTTTCGAAAAAGTGTGCAGTGATAATAATACAAAACTTATTAAAATCAATGATTTTGGCGATGTTTTGAAAAATGATATTGCTTGTGCTCAGGCGGCTTTAAATGAAATCGGCTTGGATATTGAGGCTAAAAATCCAAACCTTCCGGCAAGGCAAAGTAAAGTCGGCAATATCCTTGTTGACGGCGGTCATAATGAGGATGCGGCTCGTGCTCTTGCACCTAAAATTAATAATGAAGTCGCCGTTGTTGCAATGATGAAAGATAAAAATGTTGATGCTTATTTATCATTAATTGCACCTAAGTGTAAAGCAATTTATGCAACGCAGGTTGATAACGTTCGCTCAATGAGTGCAAGTGAACTTGCTTTAGTTGCAAAAAAATATTGTGATAATGTTTTTACGGTCGATAATGCCGAAAAAGCAATCACGCTTGCTAAGCAAAATAATCTCTCGCTTGTATGCGGCTCGTTTTATCTTTATCGGCAAATTAGAAAAGAATTAAATTAAATACAAATTTTGATAAATTATTCAATACCAATCTGTTAGTATTATCGCAGATTGGTATTTTTTTATTGGAGTGACAAATATGAACGTTACGATTGAAAGCAGCGGTAGTGTTGTTATTGCTTATCTTATCGGCGAAATAGACCACCATACGGCAGGCGAGGTTAGGGAAAAAATAGATGATACCCTTATGTTTGTAAAGCCGAAGACTTTAATTCTTGATTTTAAAAATGTCAGCTTTATGGACTCCTCCGGAATAGGTCTTGTTATGGGCAGATACAGATTGCTTCAAAGCATTAATCCCGCTTGTCAAATCGAAATTAAAAACGTAACCCTGCAAACTAAAAAAATTATGGAACTTGCAGGTCTTTCATCAATTGCAAAAATTAAGGAGAATGAAAATGAATACAAAAAAGCTAATTAATGAATTTAAACTTACAATCGACAGTAAAAGTGTAAATGAAGCCTTCGCACGTGTTGCCGTTTCCGCATTTGTAACCCCTCTTGACCCAACACTTGAGGAAATCGCAGATTTAAAAACGGCAGTCAGCGAGGCGGTGACAAACTGCATAGTCCATGCTTATAAGGATACATACGGCAAAATATTTATATCGGGAAAACTTTTTGACGACAATACAGTAAAAATTGTAATAAGGGACAAGGGTTGCGGAATCGTAGATGTTTCTCAGGCAATGACTCCGCTTTTTACAACAGGTGAGGGTGACCGTGCAGGTCTCGGCTTTACTGTTATGGAAAGCTTTTGCGATAAAATAAACGTTAAGTCTAAGCTGACCTTTGGCACAACCGTAACCCTTTCTAAAAAAATTGAGGGCAAATCAAAATGGTAACAGACCGTGATAAAATGATTGAGAATAATATCGGCTTGGTTCATTCTATTGCCAATCGATTTAAGGGCAGAGGGGTGGACTATGACGATTTATTCCAAAGCGGTTGCGTAGGCTTGATTAAAGCAGTTGATAATTTTGACGAAAGCCGTGGCTTTGCTTTTTCAACTTATGCCGTTCCCGTAATAATGGGCGAAATCAAACATATTTTTCGTGACGGCGGCGCAGTGAAAGTCAGCCGAAGCTTAAAGGAAAAGGCTATTAAGGCTCAATCACTTCGTGAAAAATTTATTAATGATAAAATGCGAGAGCCGACTGTCACAGAATTGTCTAATCTTCTTGATTGTCCGCCTGAGGAAATACCTGAAATTTTGGGCGTTATTGCTCCTATGGTATCGCTCAGTACTTCAAGCGATGACGGTGAATATACTATAGATGTACCAGTTGATGAGAGTGATGAGATTTTTAATCGCTTAATTGTTCACCGACTTTTTAAATTTCTTGACGATACGGAAAAGGCAATAGTTGATATGCGCTATTATAAGGGTTTTACTCAAGCAAAAACCGCCGCCGCACTCGGCATTTCTCAGGTGCAGGTTTCCCGCAAAGAAAAATCCCTCCTCCAAAAGCTTCGTAAATATGTAGAGTAAAATAAGACACTATGCTTTTTCCAACATAGTGCCTTTATTTTTTGTATATTAAATGTCCTCAACTCTGCATTCAAGTATTTCGCATAGGTCGTTGATAGTCAGCGTGCTTATTCCTTGATTTTTTCTAAGCCTGTTTATAGTCGAACTGCTTATTCCGTGCTTCTGTATTAATGTGTACGTGCTTATGTTTTTCTTTTTCAGCGTTTCCCAAAACGGATCATACGTTATCATTTATATCACCAATTAAATATTACGGTGTAGTCGCACTCTTGACAATAGTCGAAATAAGGCTATAATAAAAGTATGGTCTTATTTTGACTATAATATAATTAGAGCAAAAGGAGATTTTTATGAAAAAAGTTATTAGTTTATTTTTATCCCTTACAATGCTTTTGAGTATTGTTTCGGTAATCGATTTTTCAGCGTTTGCAGATACTTTAACAACAGGTAACTGCGGTGATAATGTAACATATTCATTCGATGAAAGTACAGGAGTTTTAACTATTTCGGGTACTGGTGATATGAAACAGTGGCCGGAATATGACTCACCATGGTGTGCTGATACTCGTATCAAAACTCTTATTATTGATGAAGGCGTTACAAGTATAGGCGACAGAGCGTTTCAGGATTGCCGTAATTTATCAAATGTTAAACTTCCAAACAGTTTAACCCTTATTTACAATGATGCATTTTCAAATTGTACAAGTTTAGCAAGCGTAATAATTCCTGATAGTGTAACAAGTATTGGTGATGATGCATTTTTAGGTTGCATAAGTTTGAAATCAATTGAAATTTCAGATAATAATAAAAATTACTCTTCTGTCGATGGGGTTTTATTTAATAAAAATAAGTCGGTGTTGGTTATTTATCCAGCTGGTAAAACAGATAGCGTATATTCAATACCAAACAGTGTAACAAGTATTGGTAATTCTGCATTTTCAGAATGCACAAATTTATCAAATATAACAATAACTGATAGTGTAATAAGTATCGGTGATTTTGCATTTTCAAATAGTACAAGTTTAAGAAGTGTAACAATACCTGATAGTGTAACAAACATTGGTGTTAGTGCATTTTACGACTGTAAAAATTTGATTAATGTAACATTACCTGATAGCATAACTAGTATTGACTATTCTGTGTTTAGCGATTGCACAAGTTTAACAAACATAACAATTCCAGACAGCGTAACTAACATCGGTGATTCTGCATTTGAGTGTTGCACAAGTTTAACAAATATAACAATTCCGGACAGCGTAACAAGTATTGGCAATGATGCATTTTACAGTTGTTATTTTACATTTGGTAGTTTTGTTAACAATTCTAAGTGCCAATATAATAGAGGAGAAACGATTGTTGATACCGATAGTGACGGTTTTTGCATAAAAGATAATGTGCTTGTCAAAATGCGTCCTAACTATGCAATCGATGAAGTATCAATACCGAATGGTGTAATAAAAATTGGCAATTATGCATTTGAGTATTGCACAAGTTTAACAAACATAACAATTCCGGACAGCGTAACAAGTATCGGTGATTATGCATTTGAATTTTGCGAAAGTTTAACAAACATAACAATTCCGGACAGTGTAACAAGTATCAGTGATTATGCATTTGAGTATTGCGCAAGTTTAACAAGTGTAACAATTGGAAATAGTGTAACAGATATCGGCTATGCTGCATTTTCAGGTTGCGACAATTTAAAGAATATATATTATAAAGGTTCGCAAGAAGAATGGAATAAAATAAATATTCGTGACAACAATAATAACTTAACAAATGCAACAATATACTATAATTTTATTGCTTGCACGCAAAATAATCACAATTATTTTGGCGATTGGACCGTAGTTAAAGAAGCAACATGTACCACTACCGGTTTAAAACAAAGAACTTGCAGTTACGATGGATATACTGAAACTATTGTAATTCCTGCAACAGGTCATAACTTTGGCAATAATTCTGCTAATTGCTTGGTATGCGGTACTGCTAATCCTAATTATGTTGCACCTACACAGCCGACACCAAACCCGTCACCCGCACCAACACCGACACCTACTCCGACTCAGCCTACACAAACCTCTAAACCTGTTGCTAAGCCAAAGTCTGCTAAAATCAAAAAGGTTAAACCGGCTAAAAAGGCAGTATCTGTTGAGTGGAAAAAGGTAAGCGGTGTAAAAGGTTATCAAGTTCAAGTTGCAACAGACAAGAAATTCAAGAAGAATAAGAAAACCGCAACCGTTAAAAAACAGAAAACAACGAAAGTAACTATTAAAAAGCTTAAAGCCAAGAAAAAATACTATGTTCGTATCCGTACATACAAAACAGTGAACGGTAAGAAAGTTTATTCCTCTTGGTCAAAGGTTAAGACGGTTAAAACGAAGTAAAAAATACCCCCGACACAATCAAGTGTCGGGGGTATTACTGTATACGATATTATAACTGCGCCAAATCATACGGCGTTTTTTGATAAACAAAATAATTAAGCCAATTGCTGAATATTATATTCGCCGAACTTTTCCAGCTCATAATCGGAACGGACTTGTCATCATCATTAGGAAAATAATTATAAGGCACGTCAATATCAAGACCTTTTTCCTTATCCCTAAAATATTCTTTGGCAAGTGTGTCTCTGTCATATTCGCTGTGACCTGTTACAAAAAATTGCCTGCAATCCATATCGGATATAATATGAACGCCAGATATTTCGCTGTATGAAATAACCTGAAGCTGTTTAACAAGCGCAATATCCTGAAGCCTCGTCTCTGTATGCCTTGAATGAGGGACATAGTAAACATCATCAAGTCCTCTCATAAGCGGATGGGTAATGTCAAGCGACTTGTGAGGGAATACGCCAAACATTTTCTTTTTTAGCGGATATTTCTTAATACCGTAATGATAGTAAAGTCCGGCTTGAGCACCCCAGCAAATATGAAAGGTGGAGTAAACATTTTTTTTGCTCCATTCCATAATCATACAAAGCTCGTCCCAATAGTCAACTTGTTCAAATTCAAGATGCTCAACGGGCGCTCCCGTAATAATCATTCCGTCATACTTGTTGTCTTTTATATCATCAAATGTATTATAGAATTTTGCCATGTGTATTCTTGAAACATTTTTTGCCTTATGGCTTTTAACTTGAAGAAAATCAATATCAAGCTGCAAAGGAGAATTACTTAGCAATCTCAAAAGCTGCGTTTCCGTTTCAAGTTTTGTCGGCATTAGGTTAAGTATAATGATTTTCAAAGGTCTGATATCCTGCATATTAGCCCTTGATTTGCTCATAACAAATATATTCTCTATTTCCAAGTTTTGCTTAGCCGGCAATTCATCGTCAATACGAATTGGCATAATATCAGCCCCTTTCTTTAAGCGTTTATACATTATAACAAAACTTAATGCAAATTTCAATATCTATAATAATGTATATTAATATTATCTGTAACAATTATTTATT
>ERZ779894.2554-NODE-2554-length-15875-cov-4.943300_pt1 | contig 15875 bp, 8 predicted proteins | sample MGYA00511587_ERZ779894 | MGnify/ENA primary metagenome ERZ779894 (study PRJEB29588, sample SAMEA2160490) | human gut metagenome | biome: human gut; feature: human-associated habitat; material: faeces | place: Denmark | collected 2008/2010 ... | reverse complement strand
TGATATTTTTAATATTGATAAAATTACATTTTTGCATTATTATATATGTAAGCATTACTAAGTGATTATACCTAAAATAAGACTCAATCAAGTGTAAGAGAGTGGCTTTGACCACTCTTTTATGCTTTTTTAGGATGACTTTTACCGGTCATCCTTATTTTTTATTCATTTCTAAATTTTTAAAAAATATGCGCGATAAATTATATAGAAGAAGTGTTACTGTAAGTGCAGAAACACTTATGTTAGCAAAAGTCCAATGGACTAAAAAATGTTAGGAGTGGATAGACTTATGAAAAAATCTATTAATCTCGTATTCAAACGTACTATTGCAGCCTTTCTAACAATAGTATTAGTGATGACATGTGCAAATTTAAGCGGTGTAGCAGACTTTGCAAAGGTTGCTTTTGCAAACACCGGCTCAGGACAAATTGATGTTGTAAAAGGTAGAAAATATGGTTTGAGTTGGCAAAATTTGTACGGTTCGTCACAAATCTCGACGTATAATCGTTCATTTGCAAAAGGTGTAAATGATACAAATGACTTTACTCATATGCTAAAAAAATACATAACAGACGGTAGCGGAGACAAAGAAAACCCAAAGTCAAAATATGTACCTATCTACAGACTTTCAAGAAATAACGGTTATACAAGTTCTGATGAAAGCAAAATAGTAACAGTTAAAGACTATATTGCGGCTGATGATTCAGAAACATTAAAGAAGAAAGCAAGCTATTTATCTTCTAAAAAGTCCGATATGATAAGAAAGGTATTATATTATGGCTTACCTCAATTTAAAAATAATTCCATAAATGAGAATTGCTATTTTATGGCAACTCAGGCAATTATTTGGGAAATTGAAGAAGGTAAAAGAACAGGATGGGGCAATGACGGTCAGTATAGTGGTACTAATAATGTAAATTATCTTGCTAACGCAAAAAACAAATTTGCTAAACGTACACCTGAAATCAAAGCTTCTTACCATGTAACTGAAAATAATAAGTCTTATGTTTTTTATTGGCACGATTGGTATTATACACAATATGATAAATGTTTTAAGGGCCGCAAAGATTATTATGAACAAATACTTAATGATTGCGCCAATTATGATAAAAAAGTTACAAATTTGGCTTTTACTACCACCAATGCTATTGCAAATTATGCTGAAAATTACAGCCGTACACCTAATCTTTTTTCAATGACATCCGGTAATGCAATATGTTATGAGGCTAACTGGGATGATGTCTATAACGGATATCTCTTTGAATTTAAGCTTGATAATTCATCAATCGGCAGTGCAAATGGTCAATATTCATTAGAAAATCTTAAAGTACAATATATGTATGATGGTTCTAATTGGACCAATTTAAGTAGCAATGAATATAATATTACTAATTCCGGCAAAAATGTATCGTTAGTTATTAAAAATAATTCTAAAACTAATGCAATTAAAAATTGCCAATATCGTCTTGTTTGGAAAGAAAACGTTTCAAACAACGACTATAACACAGCCGCATTTTTAAAGACGGCTGAAAGAGATTACGTAAACTGTGGTCGTTATGTAACGGCTCATACTAAATATCTCAAATTAATGACTTATGTATGTAATGTAAATTATATGTGTAACATTAATTCAGAATATTTAAGCTCAGAAATTGTTCACAAGGGAGATACACCAAAGAACGTTCCGTCACATTCACATTCTAACACTTCTTCTGTTGATTATGACGAAATTGGTTGGTTCAATGGTAGTAACAACCTTGGAACAGGACATGATGGTGAAATCGGTGTAAAGCAAACAAATGTTTATTATGATACTACTTTTGTAAAACAATATAATGTTACAAATAAATACAGCATTAGTGTTTATTGTGCATATTGCGGTCAAAATATTATGTTAAAAGATAATGTAAGAACCGACAGTGATATTTCATTGCCTTCTGATGAAGTTTGGAAAGAGCACTTTGAAAAATGCCATTCCAAAAGTGAAAAATATTCATCAATAGAAAATGACGGATGCTATTATTCATCTGCAACATTAAAAAACAAAAAGGACACAAATTCTTTTAAAAACGGTGGAAAAATCAGAATAAATGAAAACACTATTTTGTACGGTGGCTACAAATTATATGCTGATTTAACATTTGTTTGTGATGCTAAAGAAGCAGTAGATTTTTATAACAAAACAAATCTTACTGACTATGACAGCACAAAACTTGATTCAAATTCAATCGTTGCACAGTATAAGAAACAAGAAGTAAATCCGTTTAAAGCAGAAAAGATATCTTTACCGGACGAACATAATCACAAAGAATTCATAAATGAAGATAATCCTGTTATGTTTGTCGGTTGGGCTGAAAAGATTATTGATTCAGTAGTATATAAAACTGACAGTAACGGCAATATCGTATATGATAATACCGGTAATCCTATCGTTAAGGAAACAAAATGGCATTATGATAATTATTTGTCTCTTGATGATATAAAAAACAAGTCTGTTGCCTTAACAGAAAACAAGACTTACTATGCAGTATATATTGTTAATCAAAAGGTAAATATAGACGTTAAAATTGTCGATTTAGATGATTTTATTAACAATAATGGTGTTATTTCAAAAGTAAATGAATTAAAGAAATATGACACTATTAAAGCTAATGTCTATACAAATGCTGACACTATTGATTCAAGCAACAAAAATGCTAACAAACTATATTCAACAGCAACTTTTAGAACTTTTGAAGATGCAGACAAATCTTTTCAAAATGTAGTTATTAATATTTCTGAAATGCTTGGCTTAAAAAATGCATATACGCATAGTGATGGAAAAATTTATAAATACAAAGGCAAATATTATACCGATGCAATGCATGATTCAACAAGCTTTTATACTGACGTTTATTTTACAAATCATAAAGTTACTAAAAACGAAACGATATATCTTTTGTACCAAAAGAATTCAAAAGTTAATGTAACTGTAAAATGTGTGGATTTATCTGAATTTGTAAACAGTGGCTTTTCTTTTGATAAATTGACATCTCTAAAAGAAAGCACAAAGTCAATTGACAATCGTTCAAGTGTCTCTTCTAAATTGAAGACGATAGACCTTGTTAATCAGTTTGGCATTACAAATACTATTCCAATTGACGATACTAACTCTTATGTATTCTCACAAAAGTATTATACGAACAATGTTTTGTATAATCCGGATGCTTATGATGAAAACAAATCAATTGTATCGACTGCTGATTTGAATAGTTCTGAATCATTAAATGATGATTTCTTTAAATCACACAAAATTCTTTCGAACGAAACAATTTATGTATTCTATGAGAAAAAGGCAGCACTGAATTTAAACGTTAAATTTGTTGATATGGATAAATTTGTAAGCAACGGATATAAACTTGACGATTCAAGTGCTTTATTCCAAACGGATGCATCAATGACAGTATACAATGGTAAATCATATAATTTGATTAAAGATTTGGGCATTTCTACAGATTATGAGATAACCGGTGATAATAATGTGACAAATCAGTATAAATATAAAGACTGTTATTATTCAAGTGCTAACGGCAATGAAATAACATCACTTGATGATTTGTCAACAAGTAAATTGTCTTCCGATTATTTTACAAATCACAAAGTCTCAAAAAATGAAACAATTTATTTGTTTTATAAAAAAACACAAGTTTCCACTTTAAATCTTGATGTTGTTCTTGTGGATTATGATGATTTTAGTAAGAATGGTAACACTATTTCTTCGCTTGCTGTAATTGATTCGTATTCTAAAAAATATACGCTTACTAATGCTACAAGTAAAACAGTAAATGTTAATACCGAATTTAATTTACATGAACAATTTGAAAAATCTATCACTAACTCGGATTGTATTTTTGATGGCAGTAAAATATCATATAAGTATTCAATAAAAGGCTATTCACTTAATGATGCTTCAAGTTACAAAGATATTATGAATTTAAGTGGATTCAACAGTCATACTTTTTCTCAAAATGAAACAATTTATTTGTTCTATCAAAAAGAAGATGTTGAAACACCGATAAATACAACCGTCAATGTAATTGTTTTATCAGAAAATGAAAATAACCTTTACGGCTATTACAACAATTCAAAAAACAAGAGTAATTTACAAGGTTCTTTGTTCTATATGGATAAAGATGATAATGCAAATTATGATTGGGATGGAATAGATACTTCAAAAATTACATTAAGTACACCTGCTGCTTTACCTGAGAGCGAAAAGAAGGAACATTCTTGTTCTGAAATTGATGCTAAGTTTTATTCGTATTATCAATTGAAATACAATGCAAAGGACGATACCGAACTTGCTCAACTTCTTGAAGATGAACTTACTGTAAATGCAACTATTTCTGATGCCAACGGTAAATGTGATTATTTCCTCGCAGATATTAGTGAGTTTACAACGACAAACGATAAAACTTTAAATATTGTTTTCTATGCGGACAACGGTTCTAAAGTAAGATATCAGTTTGTTGATGAAGACGGTAATCCTTTACCTAATAGTGAAGTTGATACACTTGTAAATGAAGAAGAAATCGGCAAGTTATCAAAGAGCGCTAATGCTTATATTCATAATAATTGGTACAAAGATTCTGTTATAAACTTTAGAGACAAAAACTTAACCAATACGTATGAAGATGTATTTAGTAATACGTTGGAACAATTATCAACTTTTAATCCATATAACGATACCGGAAGTAAGGTTGATTATATTTCTCTTGAAACAAATGAAGATGGATATACAAATTCTATAAGTGTTCCTACAAGTGAAGAAGAAAAACCAAACGATTACTTTGGAAATAATTGGATAGTAAGTTATTTTGAAAAACTCGGAAAACTGAATAATGCAGATGATAATGACAGTAACAAGTCAAGATTTTTTGATATTGCTCTTTATACTTCTGGTAATTATGAAAACAATAATTGGGAGTTAATTGATGTTTCAAAAAGTAAAGCTGTTCAATTAAATGTTTTTGCTAAAGACTTTAATGATATTTCTAATGATTTAAGTGAAAACTACAACGTGGGTAAGGAAAACTTTCCTAATAACATTACCGTTAAAAACTGTTTCAGTGACTTAATCAGCGGTAATTTGTTAGTGAAAGTTACTGTTAAGGAAACTGTTCCACCTACAACTATTAATGTTCATTATCAAGATAAATTGTTTGAAAATGGTAATAATTTTAATACTTCTTCGTTTGATTTATATTATGATAGTAAACCTACAGACAAGCTTAATACTCCAAATTATAAAAACCAAGAATTGATTCCTGATCTTGATTCAAAAGGTAATTATACCGTATATCAAGGTGATACTTATACAAAAGTAACATCGTTTACAAGAGATGATTTGAACAAAAAAGGTAAAAATTCAAATTCAACTAAAATAAGTGTAAATAATGTTACTTGTGGTAATTTGGATAATAGAGATTCTACGTCTTTGCCTTACAAGTATAATATAAATAAACATACAGTTGATTTGTATGTAAAAAAAGAAGATAAAAAGTACAATGAAACACTTGTTTTTGATATCAATAATAATTCTTCATCGTCAAATGCCAAATTAAGAATAAATGATAAAAGTTTAACACCTTCTGTAGAGAAATTTAAGATTGAGGCTGAATCTATATTTGGTAACAAAGTTACAAAATATTATGAAAAAAAATTAAAAGATGATGGTATTACACATAAAGAGTCTGATTATACATTTACACAAAATTTCAACTATTCAGATTCAAATGTAAAAGGATACGATGATAGTAAGTTTTCGTATAAACCAATTACTGATAAATCTATTACAAATAACATTAATAATGAAGAGTCTGAAAGTAATATGTTACTTTCCAATATGTTCAGATCAGAACAAAAGGCTATAAGTACAAGAAAAAATGGCGATGTACGTTCATTATATAATGACCTTAAATTAAATACTAATTGGTCTTATGATGACTATAGTGTTGATGTAAAATATTATACTCCGACTATGCTGTATTACTATATTGAACAACATTCCGGTACAGGAAGAAATAGTTTCTTAACAAAGCTTAAAAACCCTAATATTTCTGAATCTGATGCATTAGATATTTTCTGTAAGATATTTAATGTAAAAGATGAAGATAAAACTTTCTTTAAGGAACATATTAATGATTTGCTGTTTTATGCTAACTATAAAACGTATTTACAGAAATCGGATATTATTTACGATTATTACTGTGATAGCACTGTTGGTTATAAAAGACATAAAGTAAAAACCGGATATGAATTTCAAAAGTCATACGAGTTTTATAATAAGGATTTTGTTAATCATCAAGTTGACAGCAATGTATATTCCTTTGTAAGAGAATTAGCTCGCAAAGGTTATGATTATAGTCTTGAAGCTAATAATACTGCTATCAGTGGAGAAAAAAATATAACTATTGATTTAGGCAGAGGCTTTTATAACACTATTGGTAATTTATATAGCAGTGATTCTCAAACTGATATTGAAAAAAATTTCGGTGATTCTTATTACTATGCTATGATTACTGTATCAGATGCACCAAAAGTTACATTTGATATGAATTTACCGTCAAATAATTTTACAAACGGTTGTTCAATTAAAGAAATATTAAGCGACGGAGATTTTGGCAATAATGTAAAAATTACTGATGGTCAATTTACTTTAAGCGCAGCTAATATGTTAAGTTTTGATAATATAACTGCGTTCAAACCTATTATAATTCAAGATATGTTTTCTTCGGAATCATCATCTGTTAATCCGGATGAATTAAATGAAAACGGTGATTTGATTGATGCTTCTGATGATTCAAATTGTGATGTATCTAAGTATCAAGCAATAGGTTGGGGTTCGTCACGAGACTTGACTAATGATAAGCATTTAATCTATATAAAATCAGACCAATCTATTGATTGGGATTGGATTGAACTTAAAAATGTACCTTCATATTTCCTCAAAGACTACGATGGAGACTTTGCTCATAGTTATAAGTATTCAGATATACTTTATGCGAATAAGCTCTTAAAAGCATTTTTGGAAAAGAATGCTGAAAAGAATTCTGAAAATCATTATACTCTTTATCTCAACTGGGTTGGTTTACCTGAAATGGAGAATAATGATAAGACCTATACGTTAGACGAAGCACAGAAACTTGATTTTTCAACTATTCTTAATCAAACAACAAAATTCACTGCTTCAAATACCCAAAATGGTATTGAAATGAAAAATGTAACTGCTTTAAAGAATTATTCAAATCAAAATGAATTTGATAAAGCTTTAAAATCTCATATCAAAGGTTTAACTGTCGATAACGAGAACGGTGCAGGACTTGAATTTGAAAGTGGTACTATTGCCGGTAAAACTTATACTTCAATTGAAGAATTTGTTAAACAAATAAATTCTATTGATGAAAATTATTTGAAGAAAAATGGTGAAGTCTATGTGGATGCTGCTAATAATGAATTCTATAAGATACCTTGTACTTATAACATTTATTATTGGGATGATGAACACAACGATTCATATAAATGGACCGAAGATGGTGAAAATAGGGAAGTAACTGTTAATTCTCCTAAGATGCACGCAGAAGCTATTACTTTTTGGGTAAGTGAACAAAAAGATAACGGTAAAGAAATCCGTTTCATTAGTGCAAAATACTTTGAAAACAGCAAAAAAGAACTCGTACCTTATGAGGACGGTGGCTTAAAAGAAGGAAGTAAGTGGAGAAACAACCAAACTTTACGTGATGAATTAAGAGAAATTCTTAATTTTAACAGTGAAGCAAAATCATCTCTTAAACCGCAATATGATTTTACTGTTTCTGAAAAGGAAATTAAGGACATGAAGAAATTTATCAGTAATTATACTGATAATAACGGAATTGATAGCTATTGTGATGATAAAATGCTCGAAAGCGTTTACAATACATATATAGTTAATCATTAAGTAAATCAGAAATAGCCTGAGTTTTACATTCATTCAGAAAAAAATAGAAACAGCAGCAGGATTTCTGCTGCTGTTTTCTTTTGCTATTTAATTGTAAAACATCTGCGAATTTGACTGTATTGACGTTGACACTCATTACTCTCTGCGGTATAATTAAAGTATAGAAAAGGAGATAAAACTTATGAAAACATTGAAGAAATTTTTAGCAGTCACATTGGCTACTTTAATGATTTTGTCAATAACACCTATTAATGCTTTGGCGGCTGAAAATTGCCAACATGAGTGGGAAACTCTATCGTCTGAATACATGGGCGATATCAAAATAGACGGTAAACACTATTGTAGACTTAAGCATACTGAGAAATGCAAAAAGTGTGGAACTATTACTGAGTCTGAAGAAAAAAGCAAACATACTTATATAAAAAAAGTATATCTTAATTTTAGCAATCCCCAAGAAACTTCTGCTCGTATTAAAAGGTATTATGATGATATTGTAGATACTGATCCTAATACAAACGTAACTTACGAATCTGTTTATGGAGTTATAAATAATCGTTGCAATAATAAAAATGGATATGAAGCATATTATTGGGTTTGTGGTGATTGTGGATTTGAGGATCCTGAAATAATTATGAGCTATGATAAACACAGCTTAACTTCTAAAACCAACGATGATTATCTTGCACCAACTTGTGTCAAGGAAGGTCATGAAGCAAGTGTCACACGGACTTGTACTGTATGTAGATCATCTTTTACTACACCCGGAAAAACCATTCCACCAACAAGTATACACACACCTTCAACAGCAAGGGATGAATTTGGAAAGCTTTCTTTAATTAATATTACACCAAACAGTTGTACTGAAAGCAGTAAGATTACTTTAACTGACAGTAAGGGCAATTCGTATAACGATAATGATAATTTTTGTATTGAGTGTGGTGAAAAATTAGGAATTACCGAAGATCCTGCTTTAGGACATAATTTATCTACTGTTGTTTCAAATGATGGTAAAACAACTACAACAACTTGCAAAAACAAAACTAATACGTATAAATTATACATTAATAAAGCCATTGAACAAGGAAATGAAGAAAACAAGGCAATTGAAAACGGAGAACCTTATTCGTCAGTTTTTGATTTTGATGTTTCGTTTGATAACATAAAAGCAACTAAAGCTACATTTCAATTTTGTTCGGATAATTCAAAAATTAATAGTGATGAAAAAATCATTATTAATAAGTATGTAATTTCTGATTATGTCGGATTTCAATTCTTTTCAGCAGACACCGGAAAAGCAGTAAAACTATTTCAGCTTAAGGTTGATAACCCTAACGATATAGAATATTCTGTAAGTGAAGAAGATATTCACGGAACTTATCAGACAACTATTACAATTACATTTAAAGAGCCGACAAGCACATTAAGGTATTCGTTAAGGAATAATAAATATTTCACTTCAGGTAATAATTGTATTTCAGTAGAATATGAAAACTGTAATTATAAAAAAGTTACCGAAACAGAACATAATTATGTTGAAACAGCAAGAAATGAATCTACTTGCACACAAAAGGGTAATGTAACATATACTTGCTCAAGATGTGGTGATACATATACTGATGAACTTCCTCTTGCAGAACACACACCTACAGTAATCAATAAAGTTGATGCTACTTGCTCAAAGGAAGGCTACACCGGTGATACTGTATGCTCAGTATGTAATGCAGCAATTTCAAAGGGAAGTACAATTGAAAAGTCAGCTCACGATTATGATAAACAAACAGTTGAGCCGACTTGTACAGAACAAGGTTATACGATTTATACTTGTAAGAACTGTAATTACTCATATAAGGGCGATTATACGGCAGTTAATGAAAACAATCATACTCTTAAATACAATGTGAATAAAAAGGCTGCTACCTGCTCAGAAGAAGGATATACAGGTGATACTGTATGTACTGCTTGTGGTAAAACGATTGAAAAGGGTAGTGCTATTAAAAAAATTCCTCATACTTATGTAACTACCGTTGTAGAGCCTAATTGTTTTGAACAAGGATATACACTTCATAAGTGCTCAGTATGTAATGATACATATAAGAGTGATTTTACACAGCCTGATGAAACAAAACACATTGAAGTAATTGATAAAGGATATCCTGCTACTTGCACAACAGCCGGTCTTACAGACGGCTCTCACTGTTCAGTATGTGGTAATATTATAAAAGAACAGAAAGTTATTAATCCACTCGGTCATGACATTAAAAAATTCCCGGCAGTTGAAGCAACATGCATCAGTGAAGGTAAAACAGCTGGTGAAAAGTGTATGAGAGAGGGTTGTGATTATGAAATTAAGCAGACAGTAATTCCTAAATCAGATTCTCATGTATGGGATGAAGGCGTAATCTCCACAAAGGCTACTTGCTCAAAGGAAGGTAAGATTACATATACTTGCTTGATTTGTAATAAAACTAAAACATTGACGATTGCTAAGCTTGAACATTCTTTCGGCAATAATAGCCCTCATTGTTTGGTTTGTGGTGCTGACAATCCAAATTATGTAGCACCTACCGTTCCTTCAAATCCGACTACAAAACCGTCACAGCCGACTACTAAGCCTATTCAACCAAGTGTAACACCAAGTACACCAAATAACAACGCAGTTGCTCCCACGCAGCCTACACAGGCTCCTACAAGCACTGTTATTCCAACAAAGGCACGTAAGGTGTCAAAGCCCAAAAAGACTAAAATCAAGAAGGTAAAGGCTGCTAAAAAAGCATTAGCAGTTACTTGGAAGAAAGTATCCGGCGTAAAAGGTTATCAAGTACAGGTTGCAACAGATAAAAAGTTCAAAAAGAACAAGAAGACTGTTACAATTAAGAAGCAGAAAACCACTAAGACAACCGTAAAGAAGCTTAAAGCTAAGAAAAAGTATTACGTAAGAGTAAGAACTTACAAAACTGTAAACGGCAAAAAGGTTTATTCTTCTTGGTCCAGCGTAAAGAGTGTTAAGACTAAATAACAACACAAAAGAGACGGCTTATGTCGTCTCTTTTTATTGTAAATAAATTGCTATTTTTTTGTAAATCAAAAGTCAAATACTATATATGATTTTCAACTGATAATTTACTGTATATAGTTGTTGATTTCTTGTAAGAAAAGGCATATAATATAAATAACAGAGTTGCCCGAAGTTTTTTACATTGGGGACCAGCCGAGTATAATACTTGGCTTTTTACTTTTTTGGATATATATAATTAATTGGGGTATATGTTTTCGGATATATACTTGATAGAGTCGGATTAATCTGGCTCTATTTTTTTGCAAATTTTAGCCACAAGATTATTTCTTGTGGCTTTTTTGTTTTTAAATTTAAAAATTATATGCGCGATAATAAATTTGAATGATAGTATTTTGTGAAGATTTTATTGAAAAAGTATTGATATTTATTCTTTTTATACAATTGCACCAAACTTGACAATCTACTGTGAAAACCAAGCAGTAGCAGACCTATTCAAAGACGGAACAAATTACAAATCAAGTATAACAAAAATTGTTGTTGATGCCACAAAATTTGCATAAAAATAGCACAAAAACAGCACAAAAATAGCACCGTTACTCATTTTTACGGTGCAAACAAAAAACAATTAACTTTTTGTGAATATTTCGATTATTTTTAAATTTTTTTGAAATATTCGCGATAAATAATATAGAGGTTGAAAAATCTCATAGATACCAAGAGTTATTTTGAAGAATATGGCACATTAAATTACAATATTGATTTTAATATTGTAATAATCATCGTAGCTATCATTAAATAATTACTGATTACTTCTAAATATTCTTTCATAATAAATAATTCCTTTCTTAATAGTTGAAAGGAGATAAGTACATGAAAATTATGCTCTTGGTATCCTTATTAAGTTTATCTTATTTAGCAATAAGTGTAAATACACAATTTGCTAAATTGGTAATGGAACAGATACCAAGAGCTATTTTTGAAGAATAAGCATTAACCATATTAGGCAAGTTCAAGGAAAATTGATTATCTTATTACAAATAATTGTAAAGTTTTAATTATCACAACAGCAATTTGTAAGTAAATTAAAACAATACTTAAATAGTTTTTCATAAGTTTCTCCTTTCTGAAAGGAGATTAGTACATGAAAACTTTACTCTTGGTATCCTTGTTAAGTTTATCATTTTAATTTATAAATGTAAATGATTTTATAAAAAACAAGAGGGGATATAAGTGAAAAAAATTGTACAAGAACAAGGAACAGTAATACTTGTAGTGTTATCAGTTATTTCTTTAATAGGAATAATTGTTTCTATAACAGCCGGTGATAACCCTTTAAAAGAAAATATATATGAACTTTTACATTCGATACCATCACCGGAAGATTAATTATTAACTGAAAGGAAAAAATTATGGACGATAAAAATTTGAATAACAATGAAACAAATGAATCCAAACAAGAAAACGAAATGGAAAAAATGGTCCGATTGCTTGAAGAACAAAAGAAAGCCGGCACAGTAAATGAAAAGAAAGATGAACCGATTGTCCGAGAAACACAAGAATCGGAAATAGATGTTCAAAGTGGTGGTTTATGTATTTTGTCAATGCTAATACCACTTGTCGGTATTATTTATTACATAGCCAAAAAGAAAAAAACGCCTAAAAAAGCAGCAGCTTGTCTTAAATTTTCTTTTATAGGCATTGTAATCGGAATTGCACTTACGCTTGTCGTTAATTTTGCTTCTAAGAAATTCAAGACTGTAAGCAATACAAAAAACAATATGTATGTAACTCAGGTTGATCCAACAATGTCAACAGAAAGTGATGATACAACCGATGAAGATGAAACCACTACTAAGGAAACTACAACAAAGGGTCCTGAAAAAATCGTTTCATCTGAAACCGAAAATTACAATAAAGCAATTATTGCAGGAAACACAATCACTTTTCCATGTTCTTTTGATAAATTCAAAAAGCAAACAGAATTTGAATTCATGTATAATTCAAACGCAAAAGATAAAGTTGACGGAACAACTGAGACTTGGATTACCGGCACAATAAACGGACAGACTGTAAAAATTTTATTTTACAACTCAAAACTCAGTGCTAAAAAAACAACCGAATGTGAAATTCTTGGTGTGTCAGCAAACACTGCTATTGCTTCAATCCCTGTATTAAATGGTACTGAATCAATTTCAGTAGGATATAATTTCGATTATTTATTAAAAAATATGCCTAAAGCAGAATTTAAGAGTGACCACTTTTCGGTATATACAGACAAAAATTATAACGAACTAAAAGTAACGGCTGAGAATGGCATTGTAACTAACATTGAATTAATAACGAATCAAAAATAGGGAGAATAAAAAATGAAAAATATAATTAAAGAGTTTGGCAAAGTTATTATAGTAGCACTTGTAATTATATCTATTATCGGTGTTACGGCAGGATTAAGCATAAATAATAATAGTGTTGTCAAAAGTTCTATAACTAATTTAATAAAAGGTTTACCTGACTCTGGTGGCTTAAATAACAGCGGAGGTAATTCCGGTGGTGGTAATTCAGGCGGCAATGTTAATTATGGTAAGCCTCTTATTGTAGGCGACTTATCGGCAACCGCAGATGATAATGTTAAATTTACATTATATGATTCGGGTGTCGGTGTTTTAAATGGTAAGGGTAATGTTATTGAAAATTCTGATTGGGCTGATTACGATTTGTCTTGGGATTATATAGCTATGTACTTATCTAATTGTGATGATTATGATGAATACTCAGAAAATGTCTATGATGACGTTCATGATGAGTTCAATATGCTTAAAACAAATAATTCTAATACTATTAACAAGTTAATAATTGATGAAGATGTCAATTTCCCAATCGGTCTTGTAATATCAGGACTCCCAATTACTGACCTTGAAATCAAAGGAAATGTATCTGCACCGTTTTTAGAAATTGCTGATGCTAAAAATTTGAAAAATATTAATATCGCTAATACAGTTAATATTGAAAGTTTTGCAGGATTTAACAATGGAACGGCTAAACCTACAATAGATAATATTGATTTCTTGCAAAATGATAGTTTTAAATATTGTAAAGGTGTGCCTGATGGCTATACTGGTTATTATGCAGATAATGGTCGATCTTATTTAGGAAATGTTGTTAATATTAATGTTCCTGATAAATTTACAAATAATACATTTGTTTCCCCATTTTTAAGTAAATCCAGTATTGTTAAAAACATAACTTATGGCAAAAATTTTAAAACAATTATGGATTATATATATTCAGACTCTATTGAAACGCTAAGATTCAAATCTAATGATAAATTCGTTTTTTTTGTTTATAACGACAAGCCATTGTGTTACAGAGCAACTTCGTTGAAAGATATTTATCTGCCTGAAAATATTGTTATAGCAAAAGATAACAAAAACTTATTTAAAATAAATAATACTGTTATTATTCATTGCCCTAACGAAAAAGTAAAACAAATTGTATTGGCTAACGGCGTTATAAATCCTGATAATGTTGTAATAGATTAAGGAGAAAGTATGTCAATAATTGATGAGATGTCGGTTTCAAATATTGAAATTGACAATAGATATAACGGTAATTTTTATAAGGGCTTATTGTGTTTAAACAATAAGCCTGTAGCAAATTTTGAGTATAGTGAAACTATGAAAACCGGTTTAGTTATGTTCAATTATAATGTATTAAAACTCGGTAACGCTTTAAATTATTGTTTAGAAAGTCCTAAACATATAAAAGAATATATGGCAGCTAAAACCAAAGACGAAAAAAATGAAAACAAGTTTTATAAGATGATTAACGAATATTTTGAAGAAAATAATCTTGATAAAAACAATTTAAGCTACATATATTCAATACTCATAAATAAATATTTTAAAGAAAAAGAGGTTGAAAATGGTTCTTCTTGTAAGTAATAAATGCGATTTAATGTTGAATTATTCAGATTGGGTGTTTAATCGTTTAACAAACGGTAGAATAAGTAGACCGGCTAAGAACGGCACTGAAAAAGCAGTAGACTTCACACCACAAAATGTGGATTGTGTTGTATTTAAAACGCGAAATCCGATTCCACTTTTAAACAAAGTAAGTTCACTTCAATATCTTAATTACAAGTGCGTTTATGATATTTATTTAAGCCCTTATGATGAAACGATAGAACAAAATATCGGAACAAAAAGAGAAATACTTTTTGCTATAAGGAAACTGTCTGACAAAGTTGGCTCAGATAAGGTATATTGGCATTATTCACCATTATTCTTATCAGACAAATATACAGTTGAATTTCATCAAAAGTCCATTAAAAGCCTTTGTAGAGCATTAAAAGGCAAATGCAAATCTGTTATTATTGATGCATTAAAGCCTACATATAAAACACAAGTTGATTTTAAATTAATTGACGGTCAAGAATATGCAAGATTTATTTTTAGTCTAATTAATATTGTGACTGCTGAGGGTTTTGACGTAATTGTAAATTTTGATGACCAAAGTGACAAACGAGGCTATTTTGTTGATATGATTTATGAAACTTATGGCATAGATACCTCAAAAAAAGCCTATATTGATTTAGGTATGGATGATGCTTGCTGTGGTAATTGTTTGTATTGCTCCAAAAGAGACAATTTTAAAGCAGAAAAGATATTGTCAACACATAATCCAAATAATTTGAAGCTTGACGGTTCATCAAAATTACTTCCAAGAAAATCAAAAACAAAAACTAAATATAACAGTAAAAATCAATATCAACTATCTATGTAATATAGTTGACAAGTGATGAAATTTGCGTTACTATAATTATAGTAATTATTATATTTTAATTTTATATTTGTAACATTCAGTAGTATATCCTCTTGGAGA
>ERZ779894.2552-NODE-2552-length-15885-cov-4.122931_pt1 | contig 15885 bp, 16 predicted proteins | sample MGYA00511587_ERZ779894 | MGnify/ENA primary metagenome ERZ779894 (study PRJEB29588, sample SAMEA2160490) | human gut metagenome | biome: human gut; feature: human-associated habitat; material: faeces | place: Denmark | collected 2008/2010 ... | reverse complement strand
ACTTCCCTGTTTTGTTATGAATATACATAAAAAAATCAAGCTCCCATTAGGAGGCTTGATTCAGCAGATATTTTATTAATACATACCGCCCTGTGACGCAGCCGCCATTGCCGCGGCATTCGCAGCGTCAGCCTTCGGATCTTTGATATCGGTTACGAGTGATTCTGTTGTAAGCACCATAGCTGCAACTGAAGCAGCGTTCTGAATGGCAGAACGTGTAACCTTTGTGGGATCAACGATACCGCTTTCGATCATATCGCAGTATTCATTTGTAGCAAAATTGTAGCCGTAGCCGGTTTTGTCGGAATTCTTGATCTTGTCAAGAATTACCGAGCCTTCCATTCCTGCGTTTGCAGCAATCTGGCGTACAGGCTCTTCAAGAGCTTTCAGAACGATCGAAACGCCGGTCTTATAATCCGCATCGTCGGTATCAAGAAGCTTTTCAACTGCGGGGATTGCGTTAATCAGCGCAACGCCGCCGCCTGCAACGATACCCTCTTCAACAGCAGCCTTTGTAGCGGCAAGAGCGTCTTCAATACGAAGCTTCTTTTCTTTCATTTCCGTCTCCGTAGCAGCACCTACCTTGATAACAGCTACGCCGCCAGCCATTTTCGCAAGGCGTTCCTGAAGCTTTTCGCGGTCAAAATCAGATGTGGAGGCATCAATAGCCTGCCTGATCTGGTGAACACGGGATTTGATATCGTCGCTGTTGCCCGCACCGTCAACGATGATCGTGTTTTCTTTTGTGACTTTAACCTGACGGGCTTTGCCGAGCATTTCCATAGTAGCGTCTTTAAGCTCGATACCGAGATCGGAAGTAATGACCTGACCGCCGGTAAGAACAGCGATATCCTGAAGCATATCCTTCCTTCTGTCGCCGAAACCGGGAGCCTTTACGCATACGCATGTGAACGTACCGCGGAGTTTATTCAGAAGGATGGTCTGAAGGGCCTCGCCCTCAACATCCTCAGCGATGATAACGAGCTTCTGACCGCTCTTGAGAACAGCCTCAAGAAGAGGAAGTATATCCTGAACGGTAGAAATCTTTTTGTCTGTGATAAGAATAAGAGCGTCATCAATAACGGCTTCCATCTTATCCGTATCGGTTACCATATACGGGCTGATATAGCCGCGGTCAAACTGCATGCCTTCAACTACTTCGCAAACAGTGTCTGCCGTCTTTGACTCCTCAACGGTGATAACACCGTCGGCGGTAACCTTTTCCATAGCGTCTGCAACAAGCTTTCCGATCTCAGGATCAGCGGCTGAAACTGTTGCGACTCTTGCGATATCATCTGAGCCTTTGACCTGACGGGAATTTCCTTTAACAGCGTCAACAGCAGCGTCAACAGCGGCTTTGATCCCGTTTTTAACGACCATGGGGTTAGCACCGGCAGCAACATTCTTCATGCCCTCGCGGACAAGAGCCTGAGCAAGCAATGTTGCAGTGGTGGTGCCGTCACCGGCGTCATCGTTTGTTTTTGAAGAAACCTCTTTAACGAGCTGGGCGCCCATATTTTCAAAAGAATCGTCAAGCTCGATCTCTTTTGCAATGGTAACGCCGTCATTTGTGATAAGCGGAGAGCCGTATTTTTTATCGAGCACTACATTTCTGCCCTTGGGGCCGAGTGTAATCTTTACGGTGTTCGCAAGCTTATCTATACCGCTCTGAAGCGCCTTACGCGCCTCCTCGCCGAAAATAATATCTTTAGCCATAACAAAAATTCCTCCTGATTGTATGCGGATTATTCAACGACTGCAAGAATGTCTTTAACGGAAGCGATCGTATACTCTTTTCCGTCGATCTTAACGTTTGTACCGCTGTATTTTGTGATGATTACTTTGTCACCGACAGCAACCGTCATAGGATGCTTATCCGTGCCGGGGCCTACTGCGGCAACATTCATAAATTCAGGCTTTTCCTGTGCCGAAGCAGCAATAAAAAGACCTGACGCAGTTGTTTCCTCTGCTTCCATAGGAGAAAGCAGAACCTTATCTGCAAGTGGTTTGATCGTCATAATAAATTTCACCTCTGTAAAATATTGTTTCCAGCCTTTTAGCACTCTATACCTCCGAGTGCTAAATACTATTTTAGCAAGTTTTTTTCATTTGTCAATAGTGTTTACAAATATTTCAAAAAATTATTCCAAAAAGTTGAAATAAAATAAAAAACGCCTTTATCACATATCTATATGCGATAAAGGCACCCGGCATTATATAGTATTACTTGCTCATATTTAATCAACATTCGTTTTTTATCCGTCGTCATCCTGATTGGGGCGAATAAACGGATATTCTATTTTTTTACTCAGAAGCGGACCGTACGCTTTTACTTTACGATAGGTATTCCCCATCATCTCATGCTCCCTGTAATGACGAATCGTGTCCATTTCAAACTCAGCATAAAACATACCTTCCGTAACTTCATCAGCCATCATCAAAACATTATCGGCGCAGTTTCCGTTTTCATCCCAGCAGATCGGGCTGAACGCACAAGAATTTCCGGCGTTTTTACCATTGGGATTTGCCATGGCAATTCCGACCATATTTTCGTAAGCACGGGTGGACAACGCGCATAAACGCGGCTTCATTATATCGCAGTCATTAGGAACAAGAATGATCTCCGCTCCCTTGAGCATCAAAACGCGTGCGCTTTCCGGATATTCCCGATCGTAGCAGATCATTATACCCAGCTTGATTCCATGAAAATCACAGACCCTGAACGCATCGCCGCTTGCAAAGCACGCTTCATCGGCAAAATCACAGGTATGTACCTTGGAATATTTCATAAGCACAGCACCGTTCTTACTGATAACATAAGCTGAATTCTGCGGCTTTGTGGCGCCTTTTGAAGCAGCGGTAAGCACCACGCCGATATTCAGTTTATCGGCGGCATCACAGATTTCCCGAATATACTTATCATCGTCCGCAAGTGCTTCTTCATTGCTTACAGGCAAATAATATCCAGTCAGAAAACATTCCGGCAAAAGAAGAATATCTGCATGATTTTCTGCCGCCTCTTTCATTTTATCGATCACGATATCCGTGTTCTTTCTGTATTGCCGAGCAAAGGATTTCATCTGTAAAACGGCTGTTTTCAGTATCATACCTTATCTCCTTAAACAGCGATTGATTTCTGTTTTGAACAAATTCGAATTCAACACAGGAAAAGAGCTGCTTGCCTTTTCTATCGCTTATGCCTTTTCGATGATACATACAGCATGAGCGCTTATCCCCTGTTTTGCCCCGGTAAATCCGAGTTTTTCTTCGGTGGTTGCCTTTACCGAAACACGGTCTTTCTCAATTCCGCAGACCGCGGAAATGTTTTTGCGCATATCGTCAATATACGGCGCAAGCTTCGGCATCTGCGCAATTACGGTTGAATCAATATTGGATACGATATAGCCTTTTTTCCCAATCAGTTCAACAGTGTTTCGCAAAAGCACAAGGCTGTCCGCTCCCTCAAACTCAGGCGAAGTATCCGGAAAATGCTTTCCTATATCACCGAGCGCTGCCGCGCCGAGCAGCGCGTCAGCAACAGCGTGAAGCAATACGTCAGCATCGGAATGGCCGAGAAGACCGAGTTCGCAGGGAATATCAACTCCGCCGATGATGCACTTTCTGCCCTTTTCAAAGCGGTGAACATCATAACCGTGCCCGATTCTTATATCACTCATCTGCCGTTTCTCCTTTCCGCATTTCAAGCAGACTTCCGGCAAGCGGTATATCGCTTTTCGTTGTTATCTTGATATTATCATACTCTCCGAGCACAACGCTGACCTTCGCCCCGAAGTTTTCTATCAGCTGGCAATCGTCTGTGTAATCCTTCCCCTGCTTTACCGCTTTTTCAAGCGAAGCCTTATACAGAGAAAAATCAAAGATCTGCGGGGTCTGGATGGATACGAGATATTTTCTATTCGGCGTTCCGGCTATATTCAAGTCATCGTCAACAAGCTTGATTGTATCCTTGACGTAAACACCGACAGCCGCCGCTTTATCGGTCTGTGCTTTATCCAGCGTTCTGATGACTGTGTCCTGCCTTATCAGCGGACGCGCGCCGTCATGGATAATGATATAATCGCATTCGTCAATCGTGTCCACAGCGTTTTTAACGCTTTGCTGACGTGTTTCGCCTCCGATAACAAAGGTTATATTTTCACCGGGAAGCAGTTTTGAAAAGGTTTCAAAATCACATTCACGGCATACAACTATGATCTCATCCACCTCTGCCATATTCTCAAAGACGGAAACCGTTCTTTCTATGACGGTCCTGCCGCCGATTTCAAGCAGCAGCTTGCTTTTGTCCACACCCATTCTTGTGCCGTTTCCGGCGGCAAGAATAACAGCTACGTTAAACAATTCTTTTTATCCTTTCCAGTTCAGCGGTATTCGGAGTAACATATTCCGTTTTATAGTTATCGTAAATAACCATCCCGGGCTTTGCGCCGTTTGGTTTTTTGACATTTTTTACAACTGTGTAATCCACAGCCACATTAGATGACGCCTTTGCCTTGCTGTTATGAGCGGCAAGCATCGCAGCTTCCCGAATCAGCGCGTCCGTAAATTCACGTCCGTCGTATTTAACGATGACATGTGAACCGGCACCGTCCTTTACGTGAAACCAAAGGTCTCGATTCGAGGCGGTTTTCAGTGTAAGCCTGTCATTCATAACGTTATTTCTGCCCACAAGTATCCTGAAACCCTGTGCGCTTTCGAACTCAAGTGGCTTGAGTGTTTTTACACTTTTCTCCTTAACTGCCGTTTTGCGTTTCAAAAAGCCTGTTTGAACAAGTTCTTCTTTAATGGCGGTTATTTCGCTGTCCGTCTCTGCTCTGGAAAGAGAATCGGCAACGGTATCAAGATATTTTGCCTCCGAAAGCGCCTGTGATATAAAGTTATTCAGCTTTGATTCGGCAGTCTGCTTTTTTCTGTATTCCTTATAATACTTTTGTGCGTTCTGAACAGGGGTCAGCGCAGGGTCGGCAGGAATGCGTATCGGATCGTTATTCTCATAATAGTTTTGAACCTCATAATACATGGAACCTTTTTGCAACGCGTACTGATTCGCGGTAATCAGATCGCCGTATATCTTATACTTATCTTTATCCCTGCACTCTTTCAGTTCATTCTGTCTGTTCAGGGCTTTTCGTACCGCTCTTTCCTGAAGGTTTGAAATCGTTTTGAAAAGCTCGCCCGAACGTTGTCTGATCCTGTCCGCCCTGACTCGCTCATGATAAAAATAGTCGAGCGCTTGAGAAAACGTGCCGAAACGTCTGATTTCGGCAAGATCCCCGTACTGCGTTACGGGCATAAACGCAAAATCGACAGGCTTATCCGTGATCACAACGGTCGGCTGCGGAGCAAGCGCGTATTCTTTGATCATTTCAAGTGAAACGCCGTTTTCATATTCGCGGCATACGATCGGGGAAACACCCATAACAGCATTTTGAAAAGCGCTTGCAGGATTTTTGTGAGATAAATTAATTCGGTTTTTAATTGCTTCGATATCATCGGTAAAAATATTCAGCTTATCCTGCGCAGGCGGAGACACATATTCTTCACCCGGCAAAACCGTGCGAACGTGCGATTTTCCCTCATCTACCCTTCGAAGAGCGTCTACAATCTTTCCGTTTTGGTCAATAAGGATGATATTGCTGTATCTGCCCATTATCTCAACTGCAAGCGTGTACGAAACAAGGTCGCCGAGTTCATTTACCGCCTGCATTTTGATTCTGACGATACGCTCCAGACCGTCCTGCTCAAACGCAAGTATTTTAGCTCCCGAAAGGTGCTTTCTTAGGAGCATGCAGAGCATCGGGGGCTTTGAAGGATTTTCTACAGGATAATCAGTGAAATAAATACCCGCCGTATCCGCACGGCAGGAGAGGAGAAGCTTTCTTGCCCCCTCTCTTGAGCGAATTGAAAACAGTAGTTCTTCTTTTGAAGGCTGATGTATTTTTTCTACCCTTGCCCCGACCGCAAAGGCGGATATCTCGTTTTTTAAATGATAAAGAAAAATACCGTCAAGCGCCATTACAACACCGCCATTACGGGATTTTTCTGATTGCCGCGTATAAATTCAACATCGGGAAACGCCTTTGAGATCTGGTCGCGCAGCATCAGGAAAGATTCCGATTCCGTTTCATAATGCCCGGCACTAATAACGCAGAAGCCCTCCTCAGCCGCTTCAAGCATCACATGATATTTCATATCGCCAGTTAAAAAGCAGTCGGCAAGCTGCATAGCCTGAGGCAGATACTCCTCACAGGCACCGCCGCCGACGGCAACGGTCCTGATGGGCTTTTCGGAATCGGTATATCTAAGGCCGCTGACCTGAAGAGTCTCTGCGGCAAACCGCGCAAAATCAGACGCCTGCATTTCCTTATCGAGTTCACCTGTAACAATAAAAGTTCCGTCTATCGGTTTTACATTTTTCAGAGAAAGTCTTTTACAAAGGTTTGTATTGATCCCCAACGGTGCGCGGTCGAAATTCGTATGCGCCGAAATAACGGAAATTCCGTATTGAACGCACTTATAAAGCGCAGTGCCCTTCATAAGGCGTTTTACGGGATTGAAAATAATCGGGTGGTGTGAAATAATAAGCTGCGCGCCGGCTTCGGCTGCCAGGGACACAACGTCCTTTGCTACGTCCAGAGCCATTACCGCCTTGGTAACGCAATCATCAGCGCAGCCGACAAGCAGACCGGCGTTATCCCATTCCTCCTGCGTTGAAAACGGCGCGGCATTATCTATGTAATTATAAATATCTTTAACGGTTGTCATAATCTTGCCTCAATATACTTGATTACATCCGAATAATCACATCCGCTTTTTTCCTTGTTTCTGAGAAATGCGAGGAGATGTTCAAAGTATTCGCGTTGTGAAAAATCATTTATCTTCCCCAGAAAATAATACCGGCGCGGATGTTCTTTTATTTCGCCGGTATAATACGCGTCAAAAACGTTATAAAAATAACTGCTTTCCCTTACGATGATATCACTGTTTATCTCAAATCCGTTCAGGCAAAGATATTCCCTTAATATCTCAGGATGCGTCATGGGATTAAAGATGAAATGCTTATCCCTGTCTTTGACCCATTCGCAGGACTCAAGTATATGAACAATCATCTCGCCGCCCATCCCGCATACGGCGATATCCTCCGCCTTATCGGGAGACACCTTTTCAAGTCCGTCACACAACACACATTCCGCCTTATGCTGCAAAGAACGCCTTTTTATCAGCTCGCGGCAGCGTGAAAGCGGACCTTCATGGATATCGGCAGCAATTGCCGAACGCACTCTGCCCTCTGTCAGCAAATGAACGGTCAGAAAACCATGGTCACAGCCTATATCGGCAAAAGCAGCTCCGTTTCTTACAAGAGACGCAACGGCACTGAGCCGCGGAGAAAGACTGCGCATTGCTTATTTATTGAGCAGCTTGTTTACTTTTTCCAGCAAAACGTCCGGATCGTTTCCATGAACGGCGCAAGCCTGCTCAATCGTTTCTCCTCTGGACGCAGGACAGCCAAGGCAGTGCATTCCGATCTCCAAAAACAGCGGAGCAGCCTCGGGGCAAATATCAAGAACGTCGCCGATGATCGTGTCTTTTGTTATTTCTTTCATTTTAATTACCTCTTTCTTATTCATTTTTTAATTATGTGTAATAAATTACGCAAATATTATATTATAAAACAAAATAGTTTGCAAGTGAGCTGATATTATGTTAATATATTTTTCAAATGAGGTGAAAATATGAGCAGTAACGAACAGGAAAACTTAAACTTCGACGCTTTGACATACGGAATCTCTGAGGGCGGACTGCGCTCGACTCTTGAGATAAACCTATTGATTTGCTATGTGGTGGTAAATTCAAAAGAGCGGCTTACGGATAAGGTTCTGACCGACACTTTGGTGGAGGGTGAAATCGCGAACTATTTTGAGACCGTAAACGCCCTTGAAAAGCTGAAAAGCAAAGGACTTATCATAGAGAATGAAAACGGTTTTCTTTCTCCGGGCAAGAACTGCGAAAGCTTGATGGAGCTTGTAGAAAACGATCTGCCGTATACGATAAGAAAGAAAAGCATCGAGCTTTCCGCCAAACTCGCGGTAAAAGAAATATACAGAGAAGAAAATGATGTTGAAATCAAAAAGGACGGCAGCGAATACTCAGTGACCATGCATATAAAAGACATGGGAAAAGATTTTATGACGCTGACGCTCAATCTGCCGACAAGCGCGCAGGCTGAAATGGTGAAAGAGCAGTTCTATTCAAATCCCGTAAAAATATACAACAATCTTATCCATTCTCTTTTTGAACAGGAAGAAGAGGAAGAATAAAGCAAAAAATCTTAGACCTCCGCAAAGCGAACGGCTTTAACGGAGGTCTTTATTTTTACCGTGATTTCCTGTTAAAGGCAGTAAAGAACAGCCTTCTGAATCTGAATATCACTTCGCCTGTTGAAGTAAACGGATAAAACTTTTCGGCTTTTTTCATGATTTCATTTTCAAATTCGGCTTTACCGTCTTCATCAAGAGCTTCAAGATAGGGGCGCAGACGTGTAGACCGTACCCAGTCGAGCAGGCTTTCACGGCTCGGCATAATGTGATAATAAACGGTTTCCCATATATCGAATCTGTCTGCACACTTGCTGAGTATCTCAAAGTATTCTTCGGGTCTCAGCACATCGTTCTTTTCAAAGATCACGTCGCTGAAATGCCATTTCGGGTCTGCGGCAACCTCCGAAATCGCGCTGAAAAGAGGCTCTGTGCGATTCATCGGTATCTGAACGGCAAGTACTCCGCCGTCATTGAGCCTGCTCATTAAAAAAGGAATGAGCGATTCGTGATCTTCTATCCACTGCAAGCAGGCATTTGAAAATAGAAGATCATACTTTCCGCTGATTTCCTGCGCGGCACAGACACTGAATTCCATATCGGGATACGTGGTCTTGGCTTTTTCTATCATAGCTTCGGAACTGTCCACACCCACAATACGGGCATTCGGAAAAGTTCTTTTTAAAACAGCAGTGCTGTTTCCCGGACCGCAGCCTATATCGGCAACAGTTGCGGGATCAAGCGCACAAAGCCTGTCGGCAAGGTCGATCGCGGGCTGCGTTCTCTGCTTTTTAAACATTAAATACTTATCGGGATTCCAGTCTGACATAAAACCACCTTATATAAATAGAAATAAAAAACATCAGACCCGCTGAGCAGATGCAACAGCGGGTCGAATATTTATATTACTCTTCTGTTTCCTGAGTGTCGTCAGTAACTGCCTCCGACTCAGCTTCGGGAGCGGAATCCTCAGCAGTCTCAGGCTCCTGCTCTTCATCAGACTGGAGAACAGAGATGACCTCATCGGGCTTTTCGGAAAGCTGCTTGATGGAAAGGCTTACTCTCTTCTTGTCAAAATCAATATCCGTGATAAGAACATTGACTTCTTCGCCCATCTGAAGAACATCGGCGGGCGTTTTGATTCTGTTCCAGCTGATCTCGCTGATATGGATAAGACCCTCTATACCGGGGATAACGGTGGCAAAAGCGCCGAAAGAGGTCAGACCTGCAATCTTTGCCTTAACAACAGTACCGACCGGGTAATCTCTCTTGAGAATCTCCCACGGATTGTCCTCGATCTTCTTAAAGCCGAGAGAAATCTTTTTGTTCTCCTGATCCAGAGCCTTTATGTAGACCTCCACCTGATCGCCTACATTAACGACCTCTGAAGGATGCTTGATACGGGTCCATGAAAGCTCGCTGATATGAATCATACCGTCAATGCCGCCGATATCTACAAATGCACCGTAGCTTGTGAGCGACTTAACGGTTCCGCTGAGCTTCATTCCCTCTTCAAGCTTTGCCCAAGCTTCTTCGCGGGCTTTTCTTCTCTCCTCGCTGAGAACCGCACGGATAGAGCCTACGGCACGGCGTCTCTGCTCATTGATGTCAATAATTCTGAATCTTGCTTCGGTGTTCTTGAGGATATTGAGATCCTCGCTCTTCGGAACACCTGTGAGAGAAGCGGGAATAAATACGCGCGTACCCTTTACCGACGCAAGGACACCGCCGCGCACAACAGCTATGATTCTGCCTTCAAGGATCTCATCGTTTTCCTTTGCCTTAACGATATCGTCCCAGCCTTTAAAGCTGTCTGTAAGCTTTTTGGAGAGCTTAAGGACGCCGTCCTGATCATCTGTTTTAAGAATAATGAGATCAAGCTCATCGCCTACGGACACAACATCCTCGCACTTATCAAACGGCTCTGCCGAAAGATCCTCGCGCGCGATAACGCCCGTCTGTTTTCTTCCCTTAACGTCTACAAAGACTTCTGTGGGAGTGATGTTTTCAACAACACCCTTAACTAATTTGCTGGTGTCGTTTTCGCTGAAAGATTGTTCGAGCATCTCTGCGAAGGTTTCACCATCAGCAGATGCTTCGACAGCAGCCTCAACGGCTTTATCAGCGGCTTCTGCTGTCTCCGCAACATCCTGTGTTGCTTCAACTTCCTTGTCTTTCATTTCTTCGGACATGGTTTTTAGTACCTCCTTGATAATTACCGAGGGCGTTGACGCCCCGGCAGTAACTCCAACTACATTGAAACGCGAAAAATCCATATCGGCAAGCTCCGCAGCAGTCTCTATCAAGAAAGTGGGTGCATATTCCGAACAAACATCTTTCAACTTGCAAGTATTGGATGAATGGCGACCTCCGATAACAAGCATGGCGTCGCACTCTTTGGCAAGAGCGAGGGCTTCAGCCTGCCTTTCGGATGTTGCATTGCATATTGTATCAAATATTTCACAATTTGTACATACCTTTTTAAGAATTTTCTCGCATTTTTTCCATTCTTCCGTGCTGAAAGTGGTCTGCGAAACGCAAATTACCGATTTTTGGGATGAAATTTCATATTTTTGGACAATTTCAGAAAGCTCTTCACTGTTTTTAAATACATAGGATTCGCCGCTGCAGAAAGAGCGGATACCCTTCACCTCGGGATGATCCTGATCTCCCGCGATCAAAGTAACAGTATCCGGCGCCGCGGCGCTGACGATTCGGTGTATCTTCAAAACGAACGGACAGGTTGCATCAACAAACGGTATGCCGCGAGATTTTATATCATTTACGACTTCCTTTTCAACTCCGTGTGTGCGTATCACGATCTTATATCCGCTCTCACACTCTGCGGCAGACGCGATATCGTTTACACCTTTGGATTTGAGATCCTCAACGAGCTGCTGATTATGTATGATCGGACCGAGCGTACATACCTTTTCGCCGTCTTCCACAAGCTTATACACAAGATTTACCGCTCTGTCCACACCAAAGCAGAATCCGGCGGTTTTCGCAAGCTTAATCTCGCGCATTTTTTTCAGCCTCCCAAAGCTGTATAATAGTATTCATAACGGTATTTGCGGCGTCTTTTATGTCATGAGGACCGATATCTTCCTTATCCAGCCCCATATCGGAGAGGGAGAGCGGCTTCCCATAGGAAATGACCACCTTTTTACCGGCTTTTATAGGTCCGTCACAATAAATGGCAACCGGCAAAACAGACGCGTTTGTTGCCTTTGCGATCAAGGCAACGCCTGATTTTGCTTTCTGCGGCACTCCGTTTTTATCCTTAACACGTTTACCCTCCGGGCATATCGCCATCACATGCCCTTCCTCTATGATCTTTTCACCGTATTCTATGGCAGAGGTATCGCCCTTTCCCCTTCTGACAGGAAAGCCGTAAAGGTGTTTTATTACCCAGCCGACTATCGGATTTTTAAAAAGCTCCACCTTCGCCATAAAATGCAGGGGCGGCACGTTTTTGGGCATAGAAACAAAAACGGGGTCTAATGCACAGGTATGATTGATAGCAACTATGTAGCGCCCGCCGCTTTCGGCGGGAACATTCTCAAGCCCTTTGAATTCCAGCTTATATATTGCTTTGAAGATCGGACCGAATACTTTTTTTACGAAGCCGTAAAACCTGTAACGCTTAACAACGGAATAATCAAAACGAACCATTTATTTTCTCCTCAATCATTTTTACTACCATATCAACGCTTTCCTCCAGCGCTTTGCCGGTCGTATCCGCCATAATGGAATCATCTGTTGGCTTCAGCGGAGCAATCTCGCGGTGGCTGTCCTGATAATCTCTGTCGTTTACATCTTTCAGAACATCTTCATACTTCACATCTTCGCCTTTCTCGATAAGCTCTTTATACCGCCTTTCGGCTCGGCATTCGGGCGAGGCAAAAAGGAAGATCTTCACATCGGCATCGGGCAGGACGACCGTTCCTATATCGCGTCCGTCCATAATGACGTTATTCTTTCTTGCTATCTCACGCTGAAGCTCAAGCAAAAATTCCCTGACCGCAGGTATCTGCGACACCTTTGACGCAGCCATTGATATTTCCGGCGTTCTTATAAAAAGCGAAACATCCTCGGAATTAAGATATACACGCTGCTCGCCTTTTTCATCAAATCGAAGCTCAACGGATATTGAATCAAGCATATCCGTGATCTTTTCTTTATCGCCAAGCACTCCGTTTCTCTGCGCCGAAAGCGCCACAGTCCTGTAAAGAGCGCCCGTATCAACATAAATATAACCAAGCTTTTTAGCAGCGCCGCGCGCGACTGTGCTTTTTCCCGCACCGGCAGGACCGTCTATTGCAACATTTACCAAGCTTAAAACAACCTTTCTTACATATTATTTCCGCAGAGCATACCCGTTGAAAAGGCGATCTGAAGATTAAAGCCGCCCGTGTATGCGTCCACATCCATTATTTCTCCGGCAAAATAGAGATTTTCAATCCGTTTTGACCGCATGGTTTTGGGGTCTATCTCCTTAACGTCAACACGGCCACTTGTTATTATAGCGGAATCGATGGTATAAAATTCCGAAATACCGATTTCCATATTTTTCAGAATATGAACAAGCCGCATACGTTCCTCACGTGTTACGGAATTGACCTTTTTATGTGGCGGTATCCCTGACAGCGATACGATTATCGGAATCAGTTTTTTCGGAAGCAGCTTTGAAAGCGCGTTGATTATATCTTTATTTATAAATTCGGAAAAATCACGCCGAATCCTTTTATCAAGAGAATCGATATCAAGCGCCGGCTTAAGATCAATGCATATCTTGTAGCCGCCTGTTTCCGGGCTATCCATATGACTGGAAGCGGAGAGTATAACGGGTCCGCTTATACCGTAATGCGTAAAGAGCATCTCACCGAAATCCGAATAAACGGTTTTACCGTTTCGGACAAGCTTTACCGCGACATTGCGCAGACTCAGCCCCTGAAGCTCGGGAATAAACGCGTCCTCGCTTTTAAGCGAAACCAGCGCGGGAGACAGAGGCGTTACAGAATGACCCGCGCTCCGGGCGAGCCGGTAGCCATCCCCCGTTGAGCCAGTTGCGGGATAACTCATTCCGCCCGTGCATATCGCAACGCTGTCACATTCTATTTTTTTACCGTTAGCAAGGCAAACAGCCGAAATTCTGCCGTTTTGAAATTCAAAGCCCTGCGCGGCCGCATGAATCACACGCACACCGCTGTCCGCGGCGTTTTTCACGAGTGCGTTCGCAATATCATGCGCATTGTCCGACACGGGAAAAACACGGTTTCCCCTTTCCACTTTAAGCGGCACACCCAGATTTTCAAAAAAAGCCATTGTATCATAAGGCATAAACGAGGAAAAAGCAGAGTACAAAAACCTCGGATTTCTCGGCACGTTCCCAATCAGTTTCGAAAGCTCAAAGCAGGCATTCGTAACATTGCACCTGCCTTTTCCCGTTATTGTAACCTTTTTCGCACAGTAAGGCATTTTTTCAATCAGCAAGGTGTTTTTGCCGCGCTTTGCGCACTGCGCGGCCGCCATAAGTCCTGCCGCGCCGCCGCCTATCACAACTGAATTACCCATATATCATCTCTGCAAACAAAAGGATTTCAACTCATTATAAATGAATCGGATATACTTGTCAATTCATCTGACTTTTCGGACCATTCGTCATAGAGTGCATCTCGTTTTTTTGCTTTTTCCCCAAGCGCATTGCTTATCACAAGATACTCTTCATAAGGCGGATTGCAGTTGAGTTTTTCCTCAAGCTGCGCGATTTCCTCCTCGATATCTTCGATATCGCTTTCAAGGCGTGAAACGGCTGTTTTCAGCTTTCTGACAGCGCTTGCGCGCTCTTTTTTCAGCTTATATTCGTTCTGTTTGGGCTGTTTTTCTTTCTTTTCGGCGGCAGAAGCAATAGATCTGTGCTCTGTGTAATCGTCATAATTGCCTATAAATTTATTTATGCCGTTCGGCGTAAGCTCCAGCACGCAGGTGGCAAGCTTATTTATAAAATATCTGTCATGAGAAACAATAAGCATTGTGCCGGTATAGGATCTCAGCGTGTTTTCCAGCTCTTCGCGCGAATAAGCGTCAAGATGATTTGTCGGCTCGTCAAGAAGAAGAAAATTATATTTTCCGAGCATGAGCTTCAACAGGGCAACACGGGCGCGTTCGCCGCCGGAGCATTCCGAAAGGCGCTTATACACATCGTCCCCTCTGAAAAGGAACGCTGCAAGCGCGTTTCTGACACTCGTTTCCGTCATCGCCGGGAAAGCCGACCAAACCTCGTCAAGCGCGGTTTTATTCAGGTCAAGCTTTTCCTGCACCTGATCAAAATAGCCCGTAAACAGATTCGCTCCGAATCTGAAGCTGCCCGAATCGGCATTGTGATCGCCCATAAGTATCTTAAGCAGAGTTGTTTTCCCGCAGCCGTTGTCACCGACAAGGAACACACGCTCGCCGCGTGTTATTTCAAAAGAAACGTTTTCAAAAATTTTTCTTTCTCCAAAGGATTTAGAGAGGTTTGAAACGCTTAAAACTTCTTCGCCCGAAACGCATTTCGGCGTGAAATCAAATCGTATCCGCTTCTGCAAGGCATCCGGCGCAACAAGCTGCGCTTTTATCCTTTCGACCACCTTTTCCTTGCTTTCGGCGGTCTTTATATTCTTTTCTCTGTTCCACTGCCTTTGCTGCGCAATGATGCCCTCAAGGCGCTCGATCTCCTTCAGATCGTTTTCGTATTTATCCGCAATCGCTTTCTGCTCCGCCTCTTTCTTGACGAGAAATTCCGAATAATTCCCCTTATATGAGCGCAGCTTCGCGCCGTCAAGCTCCATGGTTCTGTTCGTTATCTTATCCAGAAAATATCGGTCATGAGAAATCACTATAAACGCGCCGGAGAACCCGAGAAGAAATCCCTCCAGCCATTCAACAGCGTTGATATCGAGGTGATTTGTAGGCTCGTCCAAAAGCAACAGATCCGCTCTGGAAAGCAGAAGCTTGGAGAGAATGAGCTTTGAGCGCTGACCGCCTGACAGCTTACTCGTCGGCTTGCCGAAATCGGACTCGTCAAATCCCAGTCCGATAAGCGCGGAGCGGGTAAGGCTTTTATAAGTCGCGCCGCCGTTTCTTAAAAACTGCTCATTCAGAAGATCCTGCCTTGAAATAAGCTCCGGGTCTGCACTTTCTGTCAGTTTCCTTGAAATCTCCTCAAGCTCCTTTTCCTGCTCAACGAGATCCGAATAGACCGAAATCAGCTCATCATAAACGGTCTTATTATCCGAGCATGTATGCTGCTCCATGTATCCAAGTTTAATATTTTTTCCAATGAAAGCCCCGCCGGAAGACGGACTGTATTCACCCGTTAAAATTTTAAAAAGAGAGGTTTTGCCGACTCCGTTTGCGCCGACAAGACCGACCTTGTCCTTATCCCCCATCTCAAAATTTATATTTTGAAAAAGGGTCCTTTCGCCGAACGAGAGAGAAAGATTCTGGATATTCAAACAGGACACGACTTCACCGCCTTTCGCAATTACGTGATATATTTTACACTATT
>ERZ779894.2547-NODE-2547-length-15900-cov-9.029599_pt1 | contig 15900 bp, 21 predicted proteins | sample MGYA00511587_ERZ779894 | MGnify/ENA primary metagenome ERZ779894 (study PRJEB29588, sample SAMEA2160490) | human gut metagenome | biome: human gut; feature: human-associated habitat; material: faeces | place: Denmark | collected 2008/2010 ... | reverse complement strand
TCGAAGCTGCAGGTGGTAAGGTGGAGGTGGTCTGATTATGATCAAGACCGTCCGGGACGCCTGGAAGATCCCTGAGCTGCGCAAGAAGATCCTGTTTACCATCTTCGCACTGCTGATCTTCCGCCTGGGCGCCGCCATCCCTGTCCCCTATATCAACTCCCAGGAGCTGGAGGTCTATCTGGCCGCACAGAGCGGCACCATCCTGGGCCTGATGAACGCCATGAGCGGTTCGGCCTTCTCCATGGCCACCCTCTTTGCCCTGTCCATCCAGCCCTATATCAACAGCTCCATCATCATCCAGCTGCTCACCGTGGCCATCCCCGCTCTGGAGCGCATGGCCAAGGAGGGCGGCGAGGAGGGCCGCAAGAAGATCGCCTCCATCACCCGTTACACCACCGTGGCCATCGGCCTGATCCAGGGCTTTGGCTATTATAGCCTGATCAACAGCTACGGCCTGGTGGATACGGAGGGGCTGCCCGCTCTGTGGGTCGGGATCGTGATCGTCCTGTCCTTCACCGCCGGCTCCGCCTTCCTGATGTGGCTGGGTGAGCAGATCACCGAGTTTGGCATCGGAAACGGCATCTCCATCATCCTGTTTGCCGGCATCGTCTCCCGCTTCCCCCACATGGTCAGCGACGTCTACCACGGCGTCACCGCCTGGATGGACCCCCTGACCCAGGAGGAGTTCACTGCCATGAACTGGAGCGAGGCCCAGATTGCCGCCTACCAGAAGAGCCTGCTGGCCCCCTGGATGGTCGCGGTCGTGATCCTGGGTATGCTGGCCCTGGTGGTCTTCATCGTGTTCATCTCCAACGCCGAGCGCCGCCTGCCTGTGCAGTATGCCAAGCGGGTGGTGGGCCGGAAGATGTACGGCGGCCAGTCCAGCCACATCCCCATGAAGGTGAACATGTCCGGCGTCATGCCCATCATCTTCGCCCAGTCCATCGCCTCCCTCCCCGCCACCATCGGCGCCTTCGCCGGATGGACGCTGGAGAGTCAGGGCTTTGGCGGCGGCCTGATGCGGCTGTTCGACACCAGCAAGCCTTTTTACAGCGTGCTGTACTTCCTGCTGATTGTGGGCTTCAGTTATTTCTACGCCACCATGCAGTTCAACCCCATTGAGGTGGCCAACAACCTGAAGAAGAACGGCGGCTTCATCCCCGGCTTCCGTCCGGGCCAGCCCACCAGCCAGTTCATCGCGAAGGTGCTCAACAAGGTCACGCTGTTCGGTGCGATCTACCTCGGCATCGTGGCCATCGCGCCGCTGATCGTCGGCAAGGCTTTGGATAACTACAGTCTCGCCATCGGCGGCACCTCGGTCATCATCGTTGTCGGCGTTGCGCTGGAGACCGTTCAGGCTTTGGAGTCCCAGATGCTGATGCGTCAGTACAAGGGCTTCCTCGAGTAAGAAAGGCGAAAACATGAAACTGATTTTATTGGGCGCTCCCGGCGCGGGAAAGGGCACACAGGCCGCGATCCTCGCCGCCGAGCTCGGGATCCCAACGATCTCCACCGGAAACATTCTGCGCGCGGCCATCAAAAACGGCACGCCGACGGGAATGAAGGCCAAGACCTATATGGATGAAGGCCATCTGGTGCCCGATGAGGTCATCATCGGCATTATCACCGAGCGTCTTGCCGAATCCGATTGTGCGAAGGGCTACATCCTCGACGGTGTGCCCCGCACGATCGCGCAGGCGGAAGCGCTCGAGGCAGCCGGTATCCGGTTCGATCATGTCGTTTCCCTCGAGGTCTCCGACGAGACCATCGAGGAACGCATGAGCGGACGCAGGGTGTGCGAGCACTGTGGCGCGAGCTACCATATCAAGGCGGTTCCGCCCAGGACTGAGGGCGTCTGCGACGTCTGCGGCGGCAAGCTCGTCACCCGTAAGGATGATGCACCGGAGACGGTGAAGAACCGTCTTGCGGTCTATCATAGGGAGACGGAACCGCTCAAGGACTTCTATAAGTCCCGCAGCGTTCTGTACCCGGTGGAGGATATGGGCTCGGTCGAGGCCACCTCCAAGGCGATCCTCGCCGTGCTGAAATGAGAGGTGTACAATGATCACTTTGAAATCGGCACACGAGATCGAATTGATGCGCCGAGCGGGAAAAATTACCGCGGCTGCCCGTGCGTTAGCAGGGGAAATGGTAAAGCCCGGCGTAACAACCCACGAAATTGACAAAGCAGTGTACAGGTTCATCAAATCGCAGGGAGCCGAGCCGTCGTTCCTTAATTACAGCGGCTATCCGGCCAGCGTCTGCGTCAGCGTGAACGATGAGATTATCCACGGCATCCCGGGTCCCCGGGTGCTCAAGGAGGGTGACATCGTGAGCGTGGATGTGGGCGCCTACATCGGCGGCTTCCACGGCGACTGCGCGGCCACTTACCCCTGCGGAAAAATTTCCGCCGAGGCCCAGCGGCTCATCGACGTCACACAGCAGAGCTTCTTCGAAGGCATCCGATTCGCCCGCGAGGGCCAGCGCCTTTCGGACATCTCTGCGGCGGTGCAGAAATACGTTGAGGACAATGGCTACAGCGTCGTGCGCGAATATGTCGGTCACGGTATCGGCAGAAAGATGCACGAGAGCCCTGAGGTGCCGAACTTCGGCGCGCCGGGCCACGGTCCGAGACTGCTGCGCGGCATGACGATCGCAGTCGAACCCATGGTGAACGCGGGTGGCGCGGCAGTCCGGGTCATGCCGGACGGCTGGACCGTCAGGACCCAAGACGGTTCGCTTGCCGCACACTACGAAAACACGATCCTCATCACCGACGGCGAAGCGGAGCTTCTGACGCTTCCCGAGATCTGAGGACGTGCGGATGGACATTGCGAAGAGCGACCTTGTTTTAGCGACGGCGGGCAGGGAGAAGGGCAGGCTCTTCTTCGTTGTGGATGTTCAGAACGAATATCTTCTGCTCGCGGACGGCAAGTCCAGACGGCTCGAAGCTCCCAAGCGCAAGAAGTGCAGGCACGTTCAGCGCGCGGGAGCCGCGCCGGAGGAGCTCGCCGCAAAGCTCAGAAGCAGCGAGATCATTACAAACAGTGAGCTTCGTAAAGCCCTCGCCGTCTATCGCGGCGAGCACGGTAATCAAGACCAGGAGGGATCAACACTTTGGCAAAATCCGACATGATCGAAGTGGAAGGCACTGTCGTTGAGGCGATGCCCAACACCACATTCCAAGTAGACATTGGAAATGGACACACGATATTGGCGCATATTTCCGGAAAGCTCAGAATGAATTTCATCAGGATCCTGCCAGGTGACAAGGTCACGGTGGAGATGTCTCCCTACGACCTGACCCGCGGTCGCATTACCTGGCGTACTAAGTAATGGAGGTTTATCGACATGAAAGTAAGACCGTCCGTGAAGCCCATGTGCGAAAAGTGCAAGATCATTCGCCGCAAAGGTCGCGTTATGGTGATCTGCGAGAATCCCAAGCACAAGCAGCGTCAGGGCTAAGTAGAAAGTGGAGGTGCTTTAAAGTATGGCACGTATTGCCGGTATTGACCTGCCCAAGGATAAGCGAATCGAAATCGGTTTGACTTACATCTACGGCATTGGCAGAAAGAGCGCTCAGGACATTCTAGCGCAGACAGGCATTAACCCCGACACCCGCGTGAAGGATCTGACCGACGCGGAAGAGGCCAAGCTGCGTGAAGCCATCGACCACGGCTACATGGTCGAGGGCGACCTGCGCCGCCAGACCGCGCTCGACATCAAGCGTCTGAGCGAGATCGGCTGCTATCGCGGCACCCGTCATCGCCGCGGCCTGCCCGTTCGCGGTCAGCGCAGCAAGACCAACGCACGCACCCGCAAGGGCCCCAAGAAGACCATTGCGAACAAGAAGAAGTAAGGAGGGAGAATAGAATATGGCTACTGCTAAGGCTAACGGCAAGAAGGTTATCCGCCGCCGTCGCGAAAAGAAGAACATTGAGCGTGGACAGGTCCACATTCGTTCTTCCTTCAACAACACCATGGTCACGGTGACCGACTCTCAGGGCAACGCCCTTTCCTGGGCTTCCTCCGGTGGTCTCGGTTTCCGCGGCAGCAAGAAGTCCACTCCCTTCGCCGCGCAGAGCGCTGCTGAGACGGCGGCTACCGCCGCTATGGAGCATGGTCTCAAGACCGTCGAGGTCTTTGTCAAGGGTCCCGGTCAGGGTCGTGAAGCGGCCATCCGCGCCCTGCAGGCTGTGGGTCTCGAGGTCACCATGATCAAGGACGTTACGCCGATTCCTCACAATGGCTGCCGTCCCCCGAAGCGCCGCCGCGTTTAATCGAAAGAGGAGGTAACAAGCAATATGGCTAAGAATATGCAGCCGATCGCCAAGCGCTGCAAGGCTTTAGGCATTTCTCCTGCCGTTATGGGTTATGCGAAGAAGACCACGAACCGCAACCCCGGCAGCCAGATGAAGAGAAAAAAGAGCGAGTATGGCATCCAGCTTGCTGAGAAGCAGAAGGTCAAGTTCATCTACGGTATCCTGGAAAAGCAGTTCCATGATTACTATGAGAAGGCCGCTGCGGCTCCCGGCAAGACCGGTGACAACCTGCTCATCACCGTCGAGCGCCGTCTGGACAACGTCGTCTATCGCATGGGCTTTGCGATGACCCGCCGTCAGGCCCGTCAGCTCGTCAGCCACGCCCACTTCACCGTCAACGGCAAGAAGGTCAACATTCCTTCCTACCTCGTCAAGGCCGGCGATGTGATCGAGGTCGCAGAGAGCAGCCGCTCCGCCGAGTGCTTCAAGCGCCTGATGGGTCAGGACGCGCCCGTGTTCCTGCAGCCCGTGTGGATGGAGCGCGAGAAGAATGCTCTCAAGGGCACCATCATTCGTCTTCCCGCCCGCGAGGAGATCGACGTTCCTGTTGAGGAGCACCTCATCGTTGAGTTGTACTCCAAGTAATCGGAGGATACCCTCAATAATGATAGGAATTGCCGGCGGGGCGCAGCAATGCGCCACCGCAATGAGAAGATGAAGGAGGGTAACTGCATGATTGAAATTGAAAAGCCCCAGATCGAGTGTATCGAAGACTCCGCAAACAGCTCTTACGGCAAGTACGTTGTCGAGCCTTTGGAGCGTGGATACGGCATTACGCTGGGCAACGCCCTGCGCCGCATTATGCTCTCTTCGCTCCCCGGCACCGCAGCTACCGCCATCAAGATCGCCGGTGTGCAGCATGAGTTCTCCACCATCCCCGGCGTCAAGGAGGATGTGACGGAGATCGTCCTCAACGTCAAGAGCCTGATCACCAAGCTCCACAACGCGGAGGGCACCAAGACGGTCTTCATCGAGGCCACCGGTCCCTGCGAGGTCAAGGCCGGCGACATCAAGTGCGACAGCGAGGTCGAGGTCCTCAATCCCGACCTGCACATCGCAACGCTCGACGCCGGAGCGACGCTCAACATGGAGCTGACGCTCAGCCACGGCCGCGGCTATGTCCCCGCTGACCGCAACAAGCCGGCGCAGACCACGATCGGCCTCATTCCGGTCGATTCGATCTACACGCCTGTTTACAAGGTCAACTACACCGTGGAAAACACCCGCGTGGGCAACATGACCGACTTCGACAAGCTGACGCTCGAGGTCTGGACCGACGGCACCATCTCGTCCCGTGACGCGGTGTCCCTCGGTGCCAAGATTCTCTGCGATCACTTCGCTCTCTTCACCGACCTGTCCGACGCCATGGGCGGCAAGTCCACCGTCGTCGAGAAGGCTGAGACCCAGCGCGACAAGGTGCTGGAGCTGACCATCGAGGAGCTCGATCTCTCCGTGCGCAGCTTCAACTGCCTCAAGCGCGCCAACATCAACACCGTCGAGGACTTGATCTCCAAGACCGAGGACGATATGATGAAGGTCCGCAACCTGGGCCGCAAGAGCCTCGAAGAGGTCATCAACAAGCTGGCAATGATGGGTCTGTCCCTCGCCAGCGACGACAACAACTAACAGGGGTTGTCGCCTGCGGCAGCGCCGCAGGACGAAGACCCGCTAACTTATCCTGATAAGGAGGAAAACCAACATGCCCGGAACTCGTAAGCTCGGTAAGACTACCGATCAGCGTATGGCGATGCTCCGTCAGCAGGTCACCGACCTTCTGGACAACGGCAAGATGGAAACGACCGTCACCCGCGCCAAGGAGATCAAGCCCCTGGCTGAGAAGATGATCACCCTCGGCAAGAAGGGCGATCTGGCGGCTTATCGTCAGGCGATGGCTTTCATCACCCGCGAAGACGTCTGCAAGAAGACCTTCAAGGAGCTGGCCCCCGCCTATGCTGAGCGCAACGGCGGCTATACCCGCATCGTCCGCACCGGCGTTCGCCGCGGCGACGCTGCCGAGACGGCCATCATCGAGCTGGTCTAAGCATAACAGCGTAAGTAAAAAGTCCTTTTGTATGGCAGATCGCGAAGCCATACAAAAGGACTTTTTATGCTTCTCTGCCGCATGGTCGGAAACGCCCGTTTTCCTTGCAGCGCAAAACGCCCTCTGTTGCACGCCGCAGTGCATCGGAGGGAAAAGAATGATCCGCGGCCCGTCCCGCAGGGATAAGCGCGCCGCCGGGCGCATAAGCTCCTCCGAGGGGGCGATGGAATGACAAGGAAAAAGCGGCGGGCGCTGCTGTGTATGCTCGCCGTACCGCTGCTGGCGCTTGCGCCGCGTTCGGAGGAAAGCCTGCCGGCCTCTGCCGCTGAGCCGGCGGCTATGCCGGAGAAATATGTGGCGCTGACGTTTGACGACGGCCCATGGCCCGAGACCACCGAGCAGCTGCTCGACGGCCTCGCGGAGCGGGGCGCCAAGGCGACCTTCTTCCTGATCGGCGAGCAAATCGCCGGGCACGAGGACACCGTGCGCCGCATGGCGGACGAGGGGCATCAGGTCGGCAGCCACACCTTTACGCACATGGATCTCAGCCGCGGCGACCCCGCCGAGCGCCTGCGCGAGATTGCTGCGACCGACGAGACGCTGCGCGCGCTTCTTGGCGACGGAGTCTATTGGCTCCGCCCGCCGTGGGGCTTTCTCGCCCCGCAGACCGCCGCGGCAGTCGAGGTGCCGATGGTCTACTGGTCGCTGGATACGGAGGACTGGCGCAGGCTGGACGCCGACGCCGTAGCGCATGACATCATCGACCATGCCCGCGACGGCGACATCATTCTCCTGCACGACCCTTACGCCACAAGCGTCGAGGCGGCGCTGCGCGCCATCGACGCCCTGACCCCGCAGGGCTACCGCTTTGTCACCTTAGAGGAGCTCTTTCGGCAAAAGGGCGTCGAGCCGGAGCCGGGAAAGCTCTACATCCGTCCCGACGAGCTCAAGCGGATCGCGTGAGACAGAGAAAAAGAGCTGCCGAAGCGAGGCTTCGGCAGCTCTTTTCGATTACAGTTTGTCGAATATGCGCGAAAAATTACAGCATGTTGAGAACGAGCGTCAGGACGATGAACGCAGCGCCGACCCACTTGGTCGCGCGAGCGAGCTTGGCGTCCATGCTCTTGGCCTTGTTCTTCGCCATAAAGGAATCGGCCACGCCGCCGATGGCGCCGCTCAGGCCGGCGGACTTGCCGCTCTGGAAGAGCACGATGCCGATGACGATCAGACCGCAGATGAGCTGAAGAATGGTGATAAACAGTTCCATAACAGGAGACCTCCAATCAGTTGATAAACGCAGAACGCGCTGTATTCACAGGATGTAATCATACCACAGTCCCGGACAAAAAGCAAGCGGAAATTAGCAGTTTTTCACCCAAAACGCAGCGAATGTGCAAAGCCTCAAGGGACCTTGCACATTCGCAGTAAGCTCCGGCGGGAAGGAAGATCGGGATGGGGGGGTGCCGGAGTTTCCTCGGTAGCGGGTAAATATGAATTTATATTCGCGAATCAAAATGATGACATAGTATAAGAGGATATTCATGCAAAGTCAATCGGTTCGATATTCAAAATTCACACACAATAATTAAATTTTCTTATGCAAAATGACAAGAATCCGTTGCAGATGCAAAAGAGACTTGCAATTCAAAAAGAAAAGAGATAAAATACGAAAAAATTGAGCAAATACCGAATGAAAATACGCAAAACGGCTGTATACGCCGAATGAAATCTCAAAAGTACAAGGGTGCATCTCGGCTCGTTCGCGAGGTGCGCGGGAAGTGAGGATACCACATGAATACGACCTACGGAGTGCTCAATAACTCAAGCCTGATCATTGATACCGACAAGCTGCGCGAAAACGTGCGCACGATCCTGCGCTCGCTCCCGGCGGGGACAAAGCTCATCCCCGTCGTCAAGGACGACGCCTACGGCATGGGAATGGTCGGCGTCGCGCGGACGCTCAGCGCCTTTCCGGAGATCGGCTGCCTTGCCGTCGCCAACGTCTCCGAGGGCGTGACACTGCGCCGTGAGGGCATCCGTCAGGACATCCTGATCATGGGCAGCACGCTGCCGTTCCAGTATGCGCCTGCGGTCGAATGTGACCTGACCGTGACCGTCTCGCGCCTCGGCATGGTGCCGGAGCTTGCGGAGGTCTGCAAGGCGCAGAGCAAGCCGCTGAACGTGCAGATCAAGCTGGAGACCGGTATGCACCGCATCGGCGTGGAGCCGGGCGAGGAGCTCGCCGCGCTGATCGGGGAGCTCAAGGCGGCGCAGGAGTGGGTCCATGTCACCGGCGCGTTCTCTCATTTCGCGTGGCCCGGCAACGCCGAGGTCTGCGAGGCGCAGTATAAGAAGCTGCTTGCCGGCGCGGAGCAGCTCAAGGCGGCGGGCATTCCGGTCCCGATGTGCCACATCAGTGCCTCGGAGAGCTCCGAGCTTTTCCCGCAGTACGCGCTCGACGCCGTGCGCATTGGCCGCCGGCTCTATATGGACCATCCGAAAAAGCCGCTCGGCAACATTCAGGAGGTCGTCTCCTGGCGCAGTTATCTCACCAACGTCAAGCAGCGCCACGCGGGCGACTCGCTCGCCTACTTCGGCAAGTACGTTCTGGATAAGGATACCGTCGTGGCGACTGTCGGCGTCGGCTACGGCGACGGCCTGAACGAAAAGCTCGTGGCGTGCCACGCGCCGGTGCTCGTGGGCGGCAAGCGCTGCCCGCTGCTGGCGTGCTGCATGGACCAGTGCTTCGTGGATGTCACCGGTGTAGAGGATGCCAAGGTCGGCGACGAGATCACCTTCTTCGGCTATGACAGCGACGGCAACTTCCTCTCCTCGCAGGAAACGGCGAACCTCATCGGCGACGACGAGGGCTGCGGCCTGACCTCCGCGCTGATGCACCGCGTCGCCCGCGTATTCCACTGATTTCCGCGCGGCGTGTGCCGCATGTGCCAGTGAACGGTTATTTTTGCATACATCGTTGCATAATTTTTGATATTACAGTATAATAGTCGCAGAACCACGCATGAAATAACATACGGTGGGGGTAGGCTATGAAGAGCAAGCGACAGGAGAAGATCCTTGAACTGATCGCGCAGTACGCGATCGAAACGCAGGAGGAGCTGCTCGAGCGGCTTTCCGAGTGCGGCATCCCCAGCACGCAGGCGACCGTTTCCCGTGACATCAAGCAGCTGCACCTGTATAAAGAGCCGTGCGGCGGCGGACGCTACCGTTACGCCTCCTCGGCGCGTTCGACGGGCTGCGACTTTAACGACCGGCTCCAGCGCATCCTGCGCGAGTGCAGCCTGAGCGTGGACTACGCGCAGAACCTCGTGATTCTCAAGACCATGCCGGGCCTTGCCAGCGCGGCGGGCGCGGCCTTCGACGCGATGGACGATCTGCCCGCCATGATCGGCTGCGTCTGCGGCGACGATACAGTGCTCGTCGTCATGCGGGACGAAGCCTCGGCGCAGAGCTTCTGCGAGGAGCTGAGCGGACTGTGCAAGTAAAAAAACGATCGGAAAAGGCAAGGCATTCGCCTTGCCTTTTCTCTTGCCCTGTGCTATAGTTTTCCGAGAATCTCAGGAAGGCAGGTCACGCCATGAAAGCAGAAAGAGCCTATCCCCGCTTCACCATCACCGCCAAGGGAACCCGCTGGGTCGAGGGCGGCCACCCGTGGATCTACGCGCAGGAGATCGTCTCCGCGCCCGAGGGCGTGGAAAACGGCGCGCTCGTGGACGCGGTGAGCGAGAAAGGGAAATACCTTGGCAGCGGCTTTTTCTCCCGCGAGAGCAAGATCCGCATCCGCCTGCTCTCCCGCAACGCGAACGACCGCTTCGACGCGGACTTCTGGCGCCGCCGCATCCGCTACGCCTGGGACTACCGCAAGACCGTCATGGGCGCGGACGTCTCCTGCTGCCGCGTCATCTTCGGCGAGGCGGACGGCTTCCCCGGCCTGACGGTGGACCGCTTTGAAAACCTGCTCGTCACGCAGACCCTCTCCGTCGGCATGGAGCGCATCAAGGAGATGCTTTTCCCGCTGCTCGTCGAGGTCCTCGCCGAGGACGGCGTTGTGACCGACGGCGTTTTCGAGCGCAACGACGCGGCCATCCGCGCCCTTGAGGGTATGGAGCAGGGGAAGGGCTGGTTCCCGCTCGAGGGCAGGGACGTGCCCGCGAGTGCCGTGACGGAGATCTGCGAGAACGGCGTCTATTACCGCGTGGACGTGGAGAACGGCCAGAAGACCGGCTTCTTCCTCGACCAGAAGTATAACCGCCTCGCGGTCGCGCGCCTTGCCCGCGGCCGCCGCGTGCTCGACTGCTTCACCCACACCGGCTCCTTTGCGCTCAACGCCGCGCGGGGCGGCGCGGAGCACGTCACCGCCGTGGACATCTCGCAGAGCGCCATCGACATGGCCCGCGCGAACGCCGTGCGCAATGGGCTGGAGGGCCGCATGGACTTCCTGACCGCGGACGTGTTCGACCTTCTCACCGAGCTGGAGAAAAAGGGCGGCAAGCCGTATGACTTTATTATCCTCGACCCGCCGGCCTTCACCAAGTCGCGCAAAACGGTGAAAAGCGCCGAGCGCGGCTATAAGGACATCAACCTCCGCGCCCTGCGGCTGCTACTTCGCCACCGCCTCGTGCAGCCACTTCATGCCGAGCGAGCTGTTTGAAAAAATGCTGCGCTCCGCCGCGCTGGACGCGGGCGTGGAGCTGCGCCAGATCGAGGCCCGTCAGCAATCCCCCGACCATCCGATCCTCTGGAACGTGCCGGAGACGGACTACCTCAAATTCTACCTCTTTCAGGTGGTGTAAAGGAGAAGCGCCATGTACCATTGCTTTCGCCTGCATCGCGGCGACGATCTGTATGAGAGCATCCAACGCTATGCCGACGCGCATCATATCGCCGCGGGCGTTGTGCTCTCCGCCGTCGGCTGCGTCTACCGCTGGGAGCTGCGCGACGCGAGCGGCGTCGATGTGCAGAGCGGCACGGAGGATGTGGAGATCGTCTCGCTCATGGGCACGGTCAGCGAGCACGGCAGCCACCTGCACGCGAGCCTTGCCCGCCGTGACCTGAGTGTGTTCGGCGGACATCTGCGCCCCGGCTGCCTTGTGAACACCACGGCGGAGATCGTCCTCGCCGAGCTGCCGGACACCGTCTTTACCCGCGAGCGCGACGAGGCGACCGGCTACGAGGAGCTGGCGATCCGGAAATTGATAGACAATTCTAATTGATCTGCATCTTCGATAGAAAACTTAAATACATCGCCAAATCCTGGCGCGAAAAAGAGAAAAATTTGGCAAATTTGAACAATTCCCGAAAAAGAGAAAGAAAACGGCTGCTTTGCGGCCGTTTTCTCCTCTCTCCGTTCAGAGCGCGTTAAAATCCCTGTTGACAAGCGGCGAAAAGACGGGTATCCTGTCCTTAGTTCGTAGAAGCCCCTTGAATCCGCAGGGAGACTGGGGGTGGAGATGGCTCTGGAAAATCTCAGCAATGAGTGCCGAAGGTGTAAGGCCCCGCGCGGGTTGAATCTCTCAGGCAAAGAGGACAGGGCAGGAAACCGCTATGCGGTTTTGCTGCGCTGTTTTTTCATGGATGGGAACTTGGATCAGGGCTGTCGATTTCTTCGGCGGCCCTGTTTTTTGCTTTGTCTGCAAAGCGAGAGGAGGAAGAAAAGCGGGGCACAATATTTTTAGGAGGAAATTTCCCATGACTGAAACACTTCTCCCCATTGTGCAGAAGATCAACGGCTACCTGTCCGACTACATTCTGGTCGCGCTGCTCATCGCCGTTGGTCTGTGGTACTCCATCAAGACCCGCTTCGTGCAGGTCCGTCACTTCAAGGAGGGCTGGAACAGCGTGTTCGGCAGCCTCAGTCTCCGCGGCGGAAAGCAGGAGAGCGGCATGAGCTCCTTCCAGGCGCTCGCCACCGCCATTGCGGCGCAGGTCGGCACCGGCAATATCGTCGGCGCGTCCGGCGCGATCCTCACCGGCGGCCCCGGCGCCATTTTCTGGATGTGGGTCATCGCCTTCCTCGGCATGGCGACCATCTACGCGGAAGCCACGCTCGCGCAGGAAACGCGCACCGTGGATAAGGACGGCAACGTCCTCGGCGGCCCTGTTTACTATATCACCACCGCCTTCAAGGGCGGCTTCGGCAAGTTCCTTGCGGGCTTCTTCGCCGTCGCCATCATTCTGGCGCTCGGCTTCTTCGGCTGCATGGTGCAGTCCAACTCCATCGGCGAGACCTTCTCCAACGCCTTCAACGTGCCGACGTGGATCATCGGCGTGGTGCTCGTCGCCATCTGCGGCTTCATCTTCCTCGGCGGCGTGCAGCGCCTCGCCTCCGTGACCGAGAAGATCGTGCCCATCATGGCGGCTGTTTTCCTGGCCGGCGGACTGATCGTCCTCATCGCCCGCATCAAGTACGTCCCCGCGACCTTCGGCATGATCTTCCGGTATGCCTTCGCTCCGCAGGCCATCATCGGCGGCGGCTTCGGCGCGGCGCTGAAGATCGCGCTCTCCCAGGGCGCGAAGCGCGGCCTGTTCTCCAATGAGGCCGGTATGGGCTCCACGCCTCACGCCCACGCGCAGGCCAACGTCAAGAATCCCCACCAGCAGGGCGTCGTCGCCATGATCGGCGTGTTCATCGACACCTTCGTGGTCCTCACCCTCAACGCCCTCGTCATCATCTCCACCCTCTACACCGAGGGCGGCCCGCTCCACGGCTGCGGCGCGGCTGCGGCGCAGGACGTGCTCAAGAAGACCAACCTCGCCCAGACCGCCTTCGGCGTCGTCTTCGGCGAGAGCGCGGGCGCGATGTTCGTCGCGGTCTGCCTGTTCTTCTTCGCCTTTTCCACCATCCTCGGCTGGAACCTCTTCGGCAAGATCAACATGGCTTATCTCTTCGGTCAGAGGTCCACGGTCGTCTACACCGTCATCGCGCTGGTGTTCATCTTCCTCGGCACGCTGACCTCCAGCGACCTCGTGTGGGAGCTGAGCGATATGTTCAATAACCTCATGGTCATCCCCAACGCCATCGCCCTCTTTGCCCTGACGGGACTGGTCGTCAAGCATGTGAACGGCACGCCCGAGGCGGACCGCTGGGAGTAATTTCTCCCGAAAACAGCAGATAAAGAATCGCTTCCCGATCAGGGAAGCGATTCTTTTGCGTTATTTCACCACGCCGAACTGATAGAGATGATCGCGCCATTGCACATAGTAGGGCGCGCGGACATGAACGCCGTCGCCGGAGTAGTCGGCGCACAGCGCGCCGTTCTCATCGTCGAAGAGCGGATTGAGGTCGAGGTAGAAGATCGTTTTGCCGTCCGCCAGCTGCGCGATGGCGGCGTTGCGCTCGTTGATGACCTCGTTTTTGAAGTAGGAGCTATCCGACTTCTTCTGCGTGGTGTGGAAGATGGACTGGATGAAAATGACCGCGTCGGGCTGCTTTTCGCGCACGAGATCGAGCAGCGATTTGTACTGGGCTGCCCAGTCCGCGGCGGTGTAAGCGCCGATCTCGTTGATGCCGAGAAGGATATAGACCTTGCCGAACTGCCTCGTGCCGAGCGCCTCGGCGAGCGTGACCTTTTTGCCGTCCAGCTCGATGAAGCTCTTTTCCATGGCGTCCTTTACCGTCAGACCGTTCTTGGTGAAGTAGGTCGCGTTGCCCAGCCCCGCGTAGTCGTGGAAGCCGTCGGTGTGCGAGTCGCCGAGGAAGAGCGCGTCGTCAAAATAGCTCGCGTCCACCGTGGTAAATTGGCTGACCGGCTCCTCCGGCTCGCTGGGGATCACCGGATCGACCACCTCGGGCGGCTGGGGCAGGAGATCGGGCACGGGGCTTGGGATCGGCTCGGACACGCCGGGGATCGTCCACGGAAAGACGCCGCTCTCGGCGGCATCAAAAAAGGCGGCGATGGCGGGCGTATTCTCGCCCAGCGCGTCGAGATACTGCTCGTAAGCGCCGGTGGGGTCGAGCGCGGTGAAGGAATTGAGCGCTGCGGCGCTCACCGCGCACAGCCACAGCAGGGGAGAAAAGTGGGACATGGAAAGACCTCCTTCGGAAAAATTCAGAAGCGGGCGTAGAGGAACGGGTTGCCCGTGCCGGTTGCGATGAGATAGAGACACAGCCAGAACACCGCGAACAGCGGCAGCCAGACGAGCGGCGTCGCGCGGTATTTTTCATAGAAGCGGCGCGGCCACGGCGTGGCGAGGAGAATGCCGAGAGCAAAGAGCCACCAGTAGCTTTCCAGCTGGCGCAGAAGATCGCCGGCAAACACGCTCTCGCCGCTGCTGAGGAAGGGATAGAGACGGGAGAAGTAGTCCCCCAGCTCGCCGAGATCAGAGATGCGGAACACCACCCACGTCTGCGGAATAAGAAAGAGAAAATAGAGACGCGAGAGGAAGCGGTGACGCTCTAAAAAGCCGCCGATGCAGAACTTTTCCAGCGCGATGAACACAAAGAGCACGAAGCCCCACAGGACGAAATTCCACGCCGCGCCGTGCCAGAGACCCGTGAGCGTCCATACAACGAACAGGCTCAGAAGAAGCCGGCGCTTGCCGTTCCGGCTGCCGCCGAGCGGGATATAGAGGTAGTCGCGGAACCAGGTGCCGAGCGTGATGTGCCAGCGCCGCCAGAATTCGGAGATGGAGCGTGAGCAATAGGGCAGGTCGAAGTTGCGCGGGATCACAAAGCCGAGCATACGGGCAAGCCCCATCGCCATGAGCGAGTAGCCCGCGAAGTCATAGTAAAGCTGCAGGCTGTAGCCCACCGCGCCGAACCACGCCAGCGGCGCGGAGAGATAGGCGAAGCCGATACGTTCGAGCGCCGTCCACAGCGAGGCGAGCTGGTCGGCCAGAACGACCTTGCAGCCAAGCCCAACCACAAAAAGCGAAAAGCCGCTCTCGACCGCCGCGCGGGAGAAGGGACGCTTCGTGTGCAGCTCCGCGCTCACATCGCGCAGGCGCAGGATGGGACCCATGACGAGCTGAGGGAACATCGCCTGAAAGGCGGCGTAGTCCAAAAGGCTGCGCTCGGCCTCGGCGTCGCCGCGGTAGACGTCCGCGACGTAGGCGATGCTCTGAAATACATAGAAGCTCACGCCGAGCGGCAGGGCGACGCGGAAAAAGGAAAAGTCGGTATTCGTCAGTCTGCCCAGATTTTCCAGAAACCAACCCATGTACTTGAAATAAAAGAGACTGCCCACATCGCACGCGAGCGCGAGGATGAGCCAGGCGCGCCGCTCGTCGCCGTGCGCGTCCTCGATCAGCCGCCCCGCGGCAAAGTTGACGAGAATGAGCGCGACCAGCACGAGAAGCGCGCCCGTACCAGCGCCGAGCCAATAGAAGAGCAGGCTCCCCAGTGCGAGCACAGCGTTGCGGAAGCGGGCGGGGACAATATAGTATACCGCCAGAAAGGCGGGCAGAAAATAAAAGAGAAACGGTAAGGTCGAAAAGCTCACGGTGGATGCTCCTACAGTAAAATGAAAAAGGAAGAGTGGTTTACAAACGGCGGAATGCGTGCTACAATATCCGCGC
>ERZ779894.2544-NODE-2544-length-15903-cov-4.549407_pt1 | contig 15903 bp, 10 predicted proteins | sample MGYA00511587_ERZ779894 | MGnify/ENA primary metagenome ERZ779894 (study PRJEB29588, sample SAMEA2160490) | human gut metagenome | biome: human gut; feature: human-associated habitat; material: faeces | place: Denmark | collected 2008/2010 ... | reverse complement strand
TAAAAATATCAATTTTGACTCATATATATTATTTCTTATTGAAATTACATGAAATATGTCAAAAAAACCAACATTTTTTCGTTCACAAACAACCCGTCGCCCATTATTTGCGGCGATTCTCTTGGGAGGTGATACATCAAGAAAATGATCCAACGGTGAGTCGCAAGCCTCTAACCCCTTACATCAAGGAAGAGAAACTCGATGAAATGCCCAAAGATCCTGTCCCTGCTGCTTATGATCCTGCTCTTGTCGACCGGCTATGCCTCCGCTGCCCCGAGCCAGACATTGAAAATCGCCGCTGGTGATCCTGAAGATTCCGAAATGGGCGTGGTCGGCAATGCCTTTAAGGAATACATCGAAGAAAAGACGAAAGGTGACGTCGAGATCCAGTGCTTCTACAGCGGCTCTCTCGGCGACGAAAGCGAATGCCTCCGCAACGTGCAGAAAGGCACGCTGCCCATGGCGATGGCCGGCATAGCCAACCTCGTGCCTTTCGAGAAAAAACTCGGCCTGCTGACCCTGCCCTACCTGTTCTCCAACATCGACGAAGTGGTAACGGGCACCAACAGCGCTCCTGCGGAATTGTTGAACAGCTATGCCACAAAATCAGGATTCCGTATCCTTACGTGGACCTATACGGACTTCCGCTACATCTCCAATGCCAAGCGCCCCATCACCAAGATGGCCGACATGCAGGGCCTGAAGTTCCGCGTGCCCCAGAGCGCCGTGCTGATCGCCGCCTATAAGGCCTTCGGCGGCAGCCCGACCCCCATCTCCTGGGCCGAAACCTTCACCGCCCTCCAGCAGGGCGTCGTGGACGGGCAGTGCTACGGCTACATCGGCTTCAAGGCCATGAAGTTCAACGAAGCCAACCAGAAGTATCTCACAGAGGTGCATTACACCTATCAGCTGCAGCCTCTGGTCATCAGCGAACGCGTGTTCAAAAAGATGACCCCCGAAATGCAGAAGCTCATTGTTGACGCGGGCAAGTACGCTCAGGACACCGTCCTGAAGTTCCAGCTCGAAAACGCCGAAGCAGCCAAGAAGGAACTCATTGCCGGCGGCCTCGTGGTTTCCCAGCTTGAAGACGAAGATCAGTGGAAGAAGGCCGCCATCGAAAAGGTGTGGCCCGAAATGGCTGACTTCGTGGGCGGCAAGGACGCCATCAACGAATACCTGAAGGCTTGCGGCAAGGACGCCTGGAAGTAATTCGTCATGAAGACATAGGGTCGGGTCTGCGGGGGCGGACCCTGCCCTCTTGAGTACGGAAGGAATCCGTGTAGCGCCGCTGGCGTCGGTCTGTTCTTGCGGAACGGCGTCAGAGGCAGGGGAACACGGATTCCTCCTGTACGGAATGTCTTCTTGCCGCGGGTTCCGCCTTTTTCCGGCCCGGCACCCGTTCGGGGAATGCCGTCCCGCGCTTTTTAAGGATTTGGGAGGAGGAATAGCAAACGTGAAAAAAATAGTCCTGGCCCTTCTGGACCACTTCGAAAGCTATCTGTGCCAGTTCCTGCTGGTTTTCTTTGTCGTCGTCATTCTGCTCCAGATCGTCCTGCGGCAGATCAACATGTCGCTGCCGTGGACGGAAGAAATCGCCCGTTTCGCCTTTATCTGGTTCATCCTGTTCGGCGCATGTTATGCGACGCGCCTGTGCGCCCTGAACCGCGTGACGCTCCAGTTCTCCAGAGCGCCCAAATGGGTGGGCAACCTGTTCCTGTTCATCGGGGACATCATCTGGCTCTGCTTTTCGCTCATCATGGCGTGGGAAGGCTATATCGCCGTCCTCGACCTCGTGGAGTTCCCGTACGCAACCCCGGCCTTGGACTGGGATTTGGGCATGGTTTACCTTGTCTTCCCCTTGAGCTTCCTGCTGATGGCCATCCGCATCGTTCAGGTGAACGTCATCAAGTACATCCTGAAAGAAGAGATTCTTGACCCGGATCAGGAATCCATCAAAGAAAGCCAAAAGACGCTCATGGCAGAAGGAGACAAGGAATGATGGAAGCCCTTTCCCCCGCGAACATCGGCCTTCTGCTGTTCGGCATCTTCTTCGTGCTGCTCCTTATCGGCAGCCCGATCATGGTCGCCCTCGGCGTTGCGACCATGGCTTGCTTCATCGTGCTCGACATTGACCTCAGCCTGATGATCGAACGTGCCTTCGCCTCGCTGACGGCCTTCCCGCTCATGGCGTTGCCGGCATTCGTCCTAGCGGGCTCACTCATGGAAGCGGCAGGCGTGTCCAGACGTCTCGTGCATGTCGCCGAAAACATCGTCGGCCCCACGCCCGGCGGCCTCGCGATCTCCACGACCCTGTCCTGCGTCTTCTTCGGCGCCATTTCCGGCTCCGGCCCCGCGACCACGGCCGCCGTGGGTATGCTCATGATCCCGGCCATGGCCAAGCGCGGCTATAACGTAGGCTATGCGGCCGCCGCCACCGCCACCGCGGGCGTGGGCGAAATGCTGGGCATGATCCGGGCGGCATCGGCATCATCATCCCGCCGAGCATCCCCATGGTCATCTACGGCGTATCCGGCCAGCAGAGCATTTCCAAAATGTTCATGGCCGGCATCATCCCGGGCATCCTCATCGCCATCGGCCTCAGCGTCATGCACTTCTTCCTGTGCCGGAACCTCAAAACGGAAGGGCTGGACTGGTCCATGAAGACCTTCATCCACTCCCTGCGCGACGGCTTCTGGTCCATCCTCGCCCCGGTGATCATCCTTGGCGGCATCTACGCCGGTATCTTCACGCCGACGGAAGCCGCCGTCGTGGCCATTTTCTACACCATCCTCGTGGGTATCTTCATCCATAAGGAACTGACGCTGAAAAGTTTCATGGCGTCCCTCAAGACCACGTCCTGGCTGACGGGCCGCGTGCTCGTACTCGTCTTCACGGCAACGGCTTTCGGCTACCTGCTCACCTCGTACCGGATCCCGGTGGAAATCGCCAACTGGATCCTGTCCTTCACCAACAATGTGAACCTGGTGTGGTTCTTTGTGGTTATCCTCTTGCTGTTCCTCGGCATGTTTATGGAAACCCTTGCCATCATCATGCTGGTGACGCCGGTTCTGCTGCCCATTATGACAGCATACGGGGTTGATCCGATCCATTTCGGCATCATCCTCATCTGCTGCTGCGGCATCGGGTTCTCCACGCCGCCCTTGGGCGAAAACATGTTCATCGCCTCCGGCATCGCCAATGTTTCCCTTGAGGAAATATCCCTCAAGGCGCTGCCCCTCGTGGCGATCAACATCGCCGTCATCGCCATTCTGGTGATGTTCCCGGATATCGTGCTCTTCCTGCCCAACCTCATGGGTACCGGGCTGCAATAACTGCCGGGCGGCGGGGCCCTCCCGCCGCCTTCGCTTCACACAAGCCAATCAGAAAGAAGAGAATGCTATGAGCTGCAAAACCATCGTTTCCTTGCTGATGGCGGGGTTCTTCCTGTGCGCCGCCTCCGCTTCCGCCGCGCCGCACACGACGCTGACGATCGCCATGGGCGATCCCGAAAGCTCCGAAATGGGCGTCGTGGGCAATGCGTTCAAAAAATATGTGGAAGACAAGACCAACGGCGCCATCCAGGTTGTCTGCATTTACGGCGGCTCGCCGGGCGACGACGAAGGGGAACGTTTCCGCAAGGTCCAGAAGGGCACGCTCGACATGGCCCTTGGCGGCATCGCCAACATCGTGCCCCTTGAAAAGAAGCTGGGACTTCTGACCCTGCCCTACCTGTTCGCCAACCTGAACGAGGTCGTGGCCGGGACCAACGGCGCCCCTGCGGAACTGCTGAACAAGTACGCCACCGAAGCCGGGTTCCGTATCCTGACGTGGACGTACACGGGATTCCGCTTCATCTCCAACGACAAGCACCCGATTACCAAACTGAGCGATATGAAGGGGTTGAAATTCCGCGTGCCTCAAAGCGCGGTCATGATCGCCACCTACAAGGCGTTCGGGGCTATCCCGTCCCTCATCCCGTGGTCCATGACCTTCAACGCCCTCCAGTCCGGCGACGTCGACGGCCAGTGTTACGGCTACATCGGCTTCCGGGCCATGAAGTTCAACGAAGCCAACCAGCGCTACCTGACCGAGGTGCACTACACCTACCATCTCCAGCCGCTGGTGATCAGCGAGCGCGTTTTCGAAAAACTGACGCCCGAAGTCCGTCAGATCCTGATCGATGCGGGCAAGTACGCGCAGGAAAAATCCCTGCTGTTCCAGGTCGAGCAGGCCGAGGCCTCCAAGCGGGAACTCGTGGCCGGAGGGCTCAAGGTTTCCCAGCTCGAAGACGAAGAACAGTGGAAAAAAGTCGCCATTGAAAAGGTGTGGCCTGAAATGGCGGACTTCGTGGGCGGCAAGGATGCCATCAACGAATATCTGAAGGCTTGCGGCAAGCAGCCCTGGAACTAAACGACATTCCCCCACAAAAAAGCCCGGACGGTTTTTGTCCGGGCTTTTTTTGCGGGAAGAGGGAAAACGCCGTTGCCCGTCTGCGGAAAGGCGTCAGGCCCGGCCCTGCTTCCAGCACCATACCTTTCCGAGTGCCATCGCGGGAATCATGGACAAGGCAGGGATAAGCGAAACCAGCGAACCCGCGAGGATAAACAGGACGCCCACCACCATGCTCACCGGAATGGCTTCCTGCAGAAAAAACAAGGCCAGCACGGGCGCGAGGGCGGGCTTGAAGAAGAAGACCAATGAGGCGGTGATCGGAGAGGTCGCCTCCATCGCCATAAAGTAGCAGGCAAAGCCCGCCCCGGTCACGCCGACGCAGATGTACAGCATCATCAGCGCGCTGAACGGGGTATACCCGGAAAGCAGGGGGATATCCGCGAAAAGGCCGAGCCCGATGTCCGCGAGAACCCCGGCGACCGCCGAGAGGCGGCTGACCGCGACGATGGCCGCCATTTCAAGGCTGGCGAACAGGAAGCTCCCGCATGTCACGACCACGCCGGAATACTTGGCGCACATTTTGGTCCCGAGCACGGCATACAGGGCGAACACCGCCGTGGACAGCAGGGTGAACGTGATGCCCGCCGTGCTGATGGACGTATCCAGAGGATTGATCAGGATAAGGATGCCGAGGCATTCCAGCACCAGCGCCATGACGTGCTGGCGCAGGATCTGCGTGCGCAGGATGAGCCCGGCGAAAACGAGCACGAACACGGGATTGCAGCTGAACAGGACGGCGACGACCGAGGCGTTCGTGTTCTCCACGGCGAGCTGATACAAGGTCATGCTGACCACAATCCCCAGAAAGCCGAGCCCGGCCAGTTTAACGAGGCTCAAGCCGTCGATCCGGACACCGCGCTTCCTGAGCATCCGCCTGGCGAACGGGATGAGGACAAGGCCGCCGATGAGAAACCGCGTGAGGTTCAACTGGACAGGATTAAACAGTCCGGCAACTTCCTTGAGCGCGATTTCCATCGTGCTGAAAAACAGCGTTGCCAGTGCAATAAACAGGTAACCTCTTTTCATAATGGCATATCCCCTTACTGCAAAACCGGCGTCCCCTCGCGCGACGGCCATTCTGGCCGTACGCCTCCGCAACGTGGGCGCCTCCTGCCTCCCGTTCGTACGCTACGCCCATTCATGCGTAAAATGAAATATACTCATGAGAAACATGCCATTAAGTTAATGATTCGATCAGCCTGGACCACACTTTTCCCGCGGTTGCTCACCTCCGGCCTCTTCAGTTTCTTTTCCGGTCAGGCAACGTATGAAGGCATGGCCCGCGTGTGAAATCTGGCTTCGCTTTCTGGTCACCACCGCAATGGCCCGCTCCGGTATCTTATGCGTTGTCTGGAGCTCGAAGACGCTTCCCGCCCTGAGGCTCTCCTCCGCAAATCGCCGCACGGTTATGCCCACCCCCAACCCTCGCTCCGCAAAAGGCACGATCAGCACCGTCGTCGCCAGTTCGCATTCCGGGTCAAGCACAACGCCGTGCGACTGGAAAAATGCATCCAGATACGCCCGGGTGCTGGTCCCCTTTTCCGGGCACACGATAGGGAGCTTGGCAACCTCATCCGGCGAGAGCACGGAGCCTTCCAGATGGCGAAATGTGTTACCCGCGATAAACGTATCCTGAACCGTGCAAACGGGGATTATGTCCAGATCCTCGTTTTCTTCCACTGGCGAAAACACGACGCCCAGATCGATCCGGCGGGCCCGCAGCGAGGCAATCGTTTCAGGCGTCGATGCCGTGATGGTGCTGATGCGGACCTTGGGATAATCCTTATGGAACCGCTCCAGATACGGGAGCAGGAAGGCATGCATGATCATATCGGAGGAACCGATATGGATGCTCCCCCAGTCCAGATGCAGCATGGCCTGAATCTTCTTTTCCCCGATGGCGATCTGCTCGCAGGCCTGCGCAACGTGCTGGTAGAGCACTTCCCCTTCAGGCGTGAGCCGCATTCCTTTGTGCATCCGATAAAACAACGCGCAGCCGAGTACCTTTTCAAGCTGCCGTATGCACTTGCTCACCGCCGGTTGCGAAAGGAACAACGCCTTGGCCGCAAGGGTAATGCTCCCGAGCCTCGCCACGTGATAAAAGACCTTGTAGTATTCAAACGAGACGTTCATGCCCACCATCCTTGTTCAGCCGATTCCCCCTGCATTGACATGCAACAGCCCGGCAAGGCAACCCTTTTCGACAGATTGAAGGAAAAGCGCGTCTTTCCGCCGCTGCCCACCCTCCTCTAACGTGCGGATCAAAGCGGCTTCCCCCAAGCGCTGGGTTCCGCGGCCCCCAGAAAAGACCCCTCAGCAGCCGAAACAAACAGATTTCTCCTCCCCTTCCATAGCAAGGAATGCGGCTCCTCCCCACTCGAGCCATCCGTAACGCCCGCAAAGGGAAAAAGGCCGGGACCCCATGCGGACAGGCGAAAAAATTTCACTGAATCGCAAAAAAAAGCTTGCCAGCCGCCTCTGTTTTGCATATACCTCTTTTCGCGCCGAGGTGGTGGAATTGGTAGACACGCTATCTTGAGGTGGTAGTGGGAATTCCTGTGCGGGTTCGAGTCCCGCCCTCGGCACCACATCGAAGTTCGGTAAAGCCCGTTAAGGTTCACAAAGCCTTGGCGGGCTTTACTTTTATGCTGTTTGCATGTTCATAGGTGTTCGCTGGAGTCGTGTACATCCGCCCTTTTTGCTGGTATTCTCGCTGGCATCTTTCCATACCAGCAAAAGCCGCAAAAACGGATACCAAGCTCAGAGCGTTGAAGCCCTCCGGCAAGATTCAAAAGCTCTCGGACTGTGACGGGCTGTACATCCATGTCTCACCTGCCGGGGGAAAGCTCTGGAGGCTCTTCTACCGTTTTGACGGCAAACAGAAGACTCTTGCCCTTGGCAAGTACCCAGAAGTCAGCCTTGCCGAAGCCAGAAAAAGGCGTGACGAAGCACGGGCTCTGAATGAGTCCTGCCCCTAGCTCTTCCTCTTCCGTTGTTCTCTATCTCCACAAATAAAAAAGAGTTGCGGCCTCATTCCACAACTCTTTTTTTCAATCCCATTCCGGATGCCGCAGGCATTGACGGAGCAATACCGCCACATCACGGCCGGTTTCCTTTATCATGTTCCAGCCAGTAGTGCAGTGCCGCGCAAATGGAATCCATATCCACAGGCTTGTTAAAATGCGTGTTCATGCCGCACTGCAGGGATCGCTGGATGTCGTCCGCAAAGGCGTTCGCGGACAGGGCGAAAATCGGAATACGCCGCGCGTCTTCCCTTGTCATGCCGCGTATGTGCCGTGTGGCTTCAAGGCCGTCCATGACCGGCATACGGACATCCATCAGGATAGCGGCGTATTCCCCCGGTTCGGATTCCGCAAAGCGCTCCACCGCAACCTTGCCGTTCTCGGCCCAGACGACGGAGAGATTCCTTGACTCCAGAAGCGTTTTGAGGATCTCGGCATTCAGATCGTTATCTTCGGCAATCAGGATCTTTTCACGGTTAAAACGGACTTCCTCCGGCATGGCCGGAACATCAAAGGCGTGCCTATGATGGGTCACCACTAAGAGCATATCACGCAGATGCTCCCGCAATACGGGTTTGTTGATAAAATAATCCACGCCGGCGGTACGGGCAGGGGCTTCCATCCCCCTCCAATCACAGGCCGACATGGCGATGGGGGTCGTGGCCTTTCCAACGATTTCCCTGATATGCCGGACCGTTTCCATATCGTCCATGCCCGGCTTTTTCCAATCGATCAGGATCATGCCGTAATCCCGCCGCCTCTCCCTGGCTTGCCGAACACAGACGACGCCCTCTTCGCCGGAAAGCACGAAGGACGCTTCAACCGCCATACGGCGCAGCAGTACCGCCGTATGCTCACAGGCAGCCCTGTCATCGCCTATGACCAGCACTCGCACGCTCTCGGATTGTTCCAAGGCGTCCTTATCCCATCCGTACAGCGCCCCCTCGAACAGCCCGAGCGGTATGTCCACGGAAAAAGACGACCCCTTTCCTTGCTCGCTCTCCACGCGAATGGTCCCGTCCATCAGCTGGACGAAGCTCCTGACAATGGCCAGGCCAAGCCCTGATCCCGAAAGGCCCCGCTGATCCGTCATCTCCTGCTCGAACGGCTGGAACATCCTTTCCTGAAAGCTCTTGCTCATGCCGATCCCATTATCGGAAATGACGAACCGTACGAGTTCCCGATGCCCGACTTTTTGGACTGGCGTGATGTTGAATTCGATACTGCCCTTTTCGGGCGCAAACTTCAGGGCGTTGGACAGCAAGTTCATCAAGACTTGCTTGATGCGCAGGGGATCGCCGACATAGATCTTCTCAAGGAGCGGAGAGGCAAACAGGTTGAATATTATGCCCTTCGCCACCGCGCTGCCGTATGTGAACGAGCTGACGGAGCTGACGAGTTCATCAAAATCAAACGGTTCGGAAGCCAAGCTCATCTTGCCGCTTTCGATCTTGGCGACGTCCAAGACGTCATTGATGAGCGACAGCAGGAAACGGGACGACAAGGCGATATTGTTCAGGCACTCGCTGAGCCGTTCGGGGTTGCCCACGTTCATGCCCGCAATGGCCGCCATGCCGATGATCGCGTTCATCGGCGTTCTGATGTCGTGCGACATCCGGGAAAGGAACTCGCTTTTGGCATGGTTGGCCTGTTCGGCGGCAACGAGCGCCATACGCAACGTAGCCTTCTGGCGCTCCTCTTCCTCAACGTCTTTGGCGCAAAAGAGGAGCATCCGCCTTACGGGGTCAAAAAGATACGCCCGTAAGCAATGCCACCGGGCTTGCCCGTTGCCCATGAGCACACGATACTTGAGCTCATGGGACAGCCCCGGCGTGCCGTTTTCCCAGGCAAGGCGTTCCGGTTTGAAAAAGGCCCGGTAAGCCTCCACATCATCAGGATGAACGACCGTTTCGCTCCGGAGCCGCACCAGCTCGCTGAAAACGCCCTGCATCCCGCTTCCGATCATGCTGTTCCGACCCGAAAAAAAGTACTCGTACCTGTCCGCCGGGATGTCGACCAACAAGATCCATTCGTAGTCGTGGTTGACCGTGAACCTGCAAACATCCTGGACGGTTTTGGTCTTTTCCTCCATGTTTTTCAGGTCGGTGCAGTCCGAGACGTAGCCGTACACGATGGTCCCGTCCACCGTTTTGACAAACGAACACTGCGTGAGGAGCCAGCGGACCTTGCCGTCCCGCCTGATGACTTTCATCTCGAAGCCGACGGAGGACTTTCCGTCTTCATAGGCCGTCCTGATCAAGTCGTTAAAGCGTTGGAGGTGGTCGGGGTGAATAAGCTCGCTCCCCCTGATATCCGGAGCCGTTTTCATCTGGTCCTGCGTATACCCGTGCATCGCGCAAAACCCTTCCGAAACGTAAAAAAACGAGAAGTGCTCGTCCATGACGAACTGGAAAATACCTATGGGCGCGTTGCTTTTCAGGAATTCGAGCATTTCCTTGTCCCGGTACGTGGACGTCACGTCATGAATCCGGGACAACTCGAGCATACCCGATTTGGTATGAAACCGGCTGATCCCATCGACTTCATAAAAATGCCCTTCCCGCGTGAACAGCACAGGGGCCTTGCCGCTCCTGTTGAACCGTGGGCGCCGGGAAACGGATAGGAGGGACGCGAGTGGTTTACCTATGCAGGCATCTTCGGCTTTCCCTACAATATCCAGCGTGTGCCCGTTCGCAAACACGAAACGCCCGTCCTCGTCCGTGATCACCATCGGGACATCGGCCATATCCACAACGAACTTGAGAGCATCCAGCGAGGAATCATGCGGCGAAAGCTTCATTTGCCCACCCACTCCGACAGGAGGATCTGCTCCCCTCATAGGGACAGCGCTGCATCAATATAAAAGGGACAGCCAGCCTTTTGTCCCTTCTCAATTCCCTTCCCCACACCTCATTTTTCCTTGCAGAAGGAAACCCCATCACCCTTCGCACAAGAAGGCATTCAACCCGCCGGGCCGTCATCCCCTTTTCTTATGGCAGGACGCCGCGATCATGGCGTACAGCTTGTCCGGGTCGAACGGCTTCGAAATATGCCCGTTCATTCCCGATGCCTCGGCCTTGATGACGTCGTCCGAGAACACGTTGGCGGTCATCGCCAGAATGATGGCAGTCTTCGCATCATCCCTGTGCAAGGAACGGAGCGCGGCAGTCGCCGTGTATCCGTCCATGACGGGCATCTGGATATCCATCAGGATAAGCTGATAATACCCTTCCTCCGACCGAGCAAAGATGTTGAGCGCTTGTTCCCCGTTGTCGGCGACGTCAACGGACGCCCCTTCCATCAGGAGGAGTTCTTTAGCTATTTCTTGATTGATTTCATTGTCTTCTACAAGCAAGACATGCAATCCGTCCAAGCGTTGACCTTCGGGCCTGGGCACAGCCGAGGCGTGTCCACATCCCCGATCCTCCGCAAAATTTCGCAACAGGTGCACCATGTTGGATTTGAAAAGCGGCTTCATGATGAAGACGTCCACGCCCGCGGCGAGGAAATCCGCCCCCACATCCGAACAGTCATAGCCCGACAACATGATGATGGGGAGATCCGGCCCGACCCTGCGGCGGATTTCCCGGGCCGTATCGAGCCCGTCCATATCCGGCATTTTCCAGTCCAGGATGACCGCGAAGTAGTCGTCCCTTTCCTCATGGGCGCGCACAATCTCGGCGACGGCTTCTTGCCCGCTCAAGACCCAAAAAGCCCGCATCCCCACTTCCTTGAGCAACAGGCTCGCGTATTCGCAGACATCCCGTTCGTCATCCACCACAAGCACGGGAAGATCGGTCAAAACAGGGGGTTCCCCGTCTTCGGCATCCCGGAATTTCAGCGCAACGCTCACCGTAAACCGGCTCCCTTTTCCCAGCGTGCTGTCCACGGTGATCTCGCCGTTCATCATATGGATGATGTTCTGGCTGATCGCCATGCCAAGGCCCGTTCCCTGGATTTTGCTGATCCGGGAATCCTCGGCCCGGGAAAACGGTTCGAAGATGCGCCCGACGAACTCCTCGGACATGCCGATCCCGTCGTCTTCAAACGTAAAGTAGAAGACACTGGCCCCTTCGGCATGGGTTGGCTTTTCCTCAATGCTGAAATGCAGACGCCCGCCCGCCGGGGTATACTTCACGGCGTTCGACAAGATGTTCACCAAAACCTGCTGGAGGCGGCTCTCATCCCCATACAGGCCCTCGTGCCTCACCTTGCTGATGTTCATGGTCAGGTGATGCCCCTTTTCAATGATCATCGGCCTGCACACGTCGAACACGTTCTGCACCAGATTGGAAAGGCTGAAATCGTTCGCCCGCACATCCAAGCGTCCGCTCTCGATTTTGGACATATCCAAAACTTCGTTGATCAGATTGAGCAGATGTTTGCTGGACGTATTGATCTTCTTGAGGCAGTCCCTCACTTTCTGGGTATCCTCAATATGGGCGCCCGCAATCGCCGTCATCCCCACAATGGCGTTCATGGGGGTCCGGATGTCATGGGACATCCGGGAAAGAAATTCCGTCTTTCCCTGGTTGGCGTGCTTCGCCACCCGACAGGCGTCTTCCAGCGCCTGTTGCTGGAGCCGCTGCCGCTCGACCGTTTCCGTCACGTCAATGCCCAGGCTGTAGTAGGACGGTATCCCATCCTCGCTGTCCTTCCCGTCCATATAGCTGAACGTGATGGTCAAGTGACGGATTTTTCCAGACCGGGTCACGATCCGGCCCTGCATGATGCTGCTCCGCCCCGTTTCCTTCGCCTCGTGCATCGCCGCCTCGGCCTGCTCCATATCCTCCGGATGAACATACAGGCACTGGCTCTGCAGCTCTTCTTTAAACTGCTCTTCCGTGTAGCCGATGATCGACAGGAATTCCGAACCATACCACAGGATTGTGCGTTCATCGCGCGCGTCGAGCCGGGCGATACCTCCCGGAAGGCTCCGCAGCATCGCCGCCTGCTGTTTTCCCTGCTTGTCCAGTTTGTTCTTGTACTTGGAGACATCAAAAACGAACTCGATTCTGGATTCCCGCCCGTCCCACAGTACCTTCCGATCTTTCAGGAGATACGTTTTCCCCAGCTGTTCGTTATAATGCTCCCACTCATAAAATCCTGAATCTTTCAGGTAGTTGTTGGTACAAAAAGGACAAGGCGTATTTCTTCCGTGGAATATCTTATAGCAAAGGTGCTTTTTTCCAGAAAAGAGTTCTTCCCAAGAAAGATGGAACATATCAAGACCTGCTCGGTTCACATACAGCAATTCATAATTGTTCAGATCGCTGACATAAACCATATCGTCATATTCTTCGAGTATCCAGTTCCATTCCATATTTCTCTACCTTCAGGATCATTATAGATCGTATAACGGATCAAAAATGATAATAGAAAACTGGGTTATCGGCTCAAGATGTATTTCTGCTATCTTTTCTAGCGAATCCCGATACGGAAATGCCGTAATACAATATCAGGAAACCATCCCAGCAGAATGGAGAGCCTTTCCAGCATACATTTCGATGGCACATGAGCCTTAACGTTTTACACTAAAATATTTAATATAATATTTTATAGGCTTCATTTAATGTGACACGTATCATAAACCTATTCAAGATGTTTTTACAGCGAAATAAAACTGCATATACCTGTATAAACACATTCAAAACAGAGAAACAAGAAGAAAATATGAAAGGTAACGCGTCATAAAGAACAAAAACCATCATAAAAAACGAAATATCCGTTATGTTACGCGACTCGTGCTTTAAAAAGAGATCAGTGCAGAAAAGAAAAAACGGCGCAGCCTCCCCGGTCCCTTCCATTTGGCCGGGCATTTCCTCCCCGCATGGGAATGGCGTTACCGGAAAAGCGCGTCATCTCGCCGTGAGTGCCGTTCATGAAAAAGGCGAACCAAGAAAAGGTCGCCCCATCGGACATAAAAAAAGGCATCCAAAAGGATGCCTCCGTCTTGGGGCGGACTATTTGGGAAAGGTTGCACCTTTCAAAGCCTCACCCTGCCGAAAATATCGTTTTCGTCAGAATCCACACCGTGTTGCGACACGCAGGGCATACGTTCGGCGTCAGAGCTTTTCAGAATGGATGTGCCTAATACCTGTCGTCTTCAATCGAGACGACGACGTCCATGTTTTGCTCGATCCACTGTTTGATCCGCTCATGGGCCGCTTTCCGGTGGGAACGTTTTTCCTTGAGCATTTCCCGATCGGCTTCCACGAGGATCGCGGAGGCTGGGATATCGGCGGATTCGGCACAAGCCAGCCCAAAAGAAACCAGCGCGGGCATCTGATCGGAACAGGCGTTGTGCCGATCAAAGTTCCGCCGCAACTTGGCAAGAATCTCCTCGCCAGCCTCACGTGGGCATGTGGGCAGCAGGATAACGATCTCGTCCCCGCCCATCCGGGCCACGCAATCCGATGTGCGCACGCTTTCCTTGCACAAGGCCGCCACGGTCTGGAGCAACTTGTCTCCGACAAGATGCCCCATGTAATCGTTCGCCAGCTTCAATCCGTTGACGTCACAAGAGATCACGCACAACGGGCGGATCCCTTTGTTCTCGATGTTCGCCAGCTTGATATCAAAGTAGGTCCGGCTGTGCAGGCCCGTCAGCGCATCGTTCTGGGCGAGCTTTTCGAAATAATCCCTGTCCGCCTGGGAAGCCGTGATATTGGTGTGCAAGCCGACGATGCGGGTGGCCCGCCCCTTTGCGTCGCGGTGCGTCACGTAACCCCGCCCGAGGATCCAGGCATAGCTCCCGTCCAGGCGCTTCAAGCGGTACGTACACTCGAACGTGTCGCCGTATTTCGGGGAATCCGCCAGCTTACGCTGCGGTTCCACGATTTTTTTGAGATCGTCCGGATGGATCTTCTCTTTCCACGTTTCGAGGCGCCCGGGGAACTGTTCCGCCGTGTACCCGAGCATGGAAAGCCAGCGCGGGCTGTAATACACTTCGTCCGTAATGGGGTTCCAGTCCCACAGGCCGTCCCCGGCTGCATTGAGCGCGGAAAGCAGGCTGCCGTTTTCCGGCGTCCGTTGTTCGTGGCGTTCCTCAACAAACCCAAAAGGCTGCCAGGTGCCCGACATGCTGACGGCGTGACCATCCGCATCACGGCTCAGGATGGAGCCCCGCACCCATATTTTGACATACGAGCCGTCTTCCTTGCGGACCCGCAGATCATCCGTAAGCTCGTCTCCGAACAACGGCTGTTCGATGATGAGCTGATAGCGGCAATCGGTGCCTTCTTCGGGGTGGAGACGCTCTTTCCATTCATCAAGGTTGAACACACGCGGTATGGCCTCGGCATACCCGAGCAGGCGGGAGCCGTTGGCATCGACCCACAGCGTCCTCTTTTCCAGCGAACAGTTCCAGAAACAGATCTGCGCCTGCCCTTTGGACACGGTGCTCACCGGAGGCAGATAGGCCATCGTGCCGGGAGCGATCTCAAATTGCCCGGCGATGCGGATCGCCCGGCCTTCGGCGTCCCTTTCCAATACAAACAGCCGTTCTCGGACAAAAAAGTTTTCGACCGGATACGCCGTCTCCAGAAAGCCCCTGTCCCCGCCGATAACGCCTTCACGCAGCTCGCAAAGCGACTGCAGGCAACCTTCCGGGATATGTTCAAAAAATGCCGCCATTGTGGCGGGGCTTTCCCCATCGGACAAGCCAAAGGCCAACCTGGTTCCCTTGCTGAAGAAAAGCCGATCCGAAGGGATATGCCATTCCCAAAGTTTTTCAGTGGAATCGAGAGGAATTGAAGGGGAAAAGGCAATAGGGTCGGTCTGGATCATGTGCGTTCTCTCTAGAATGACAAACTGGACTTGAAAAACACACCGTCAGAGCGTGCCCCTGCGTGATATTCATGCGACATCCCGGGGCTTCTCCCGCAATCAGACGAAACGCCGCAAGCGGAAACAGAGCCGATCAAGACCAGCCTGGAAGGATTTCTCCCGTTTTTCATGTGCCGTCTTGCGGCATCATATAGAAAAGAAGGAAAAGCCGATAGTCCTTTCTTTGAGGCATCTTTTGTTGCTCATGAGAAATCTCCGATCGAGAGGAAGACGCCGCTTTCTCTCTGCGGGCGCATATCGTGCATCACTCCGGCGTTGCCTCCTTGCGTAACGCCTCCTTCTCCCTTCCCGCTTTCACAATACACTCCTGATCCATTCCCTCCATATTCCCGGCCGTTTTGGAGCGCCGCCTTGTACAGCCCCATGCTTCAGGTATCCGCCGGGGCTCTTGCCCAACCCCGGATACCTCCTCGGGGCTTTGCCCCTTTGCGTCACCAAAAGGAAACTGGACGAGCGCCCCACTTTGGGGTAGGAAGTCCCCCCTCAAAAGGAAACGCCCATGCCATTCATTCCATTATTTCAGTCCCCCAAGAGTTTTTACCGGCTCGCCGTGGCAAGCTTCTTTTTCCTGCAAGGGCTG
>ERZ779894.2537-NODE-2537-length-15945-cov-3.651605_pt1 | contig 15945 bp, 17 predicted proteins | sample MGYA00511587_ERZ779894 | MGnify/ENA primary metagenome ERZ779894 (study PRJEB29588, sample SAMEA2160490) | human gut metagenome | biome: human gut; feature: human-associated habitat; material: faeces | place: Denmark | collected 2008/2010 ... | reverse complement strand
CTGCCCATATCGCCCAAATGGAAGAAAAGGAACGTTTGCAGCGTGAAAAGCTGCTGGAAGCCGAGCGCAAACGGGTTGAACGAGACAAGAGACAAAAGAAATTATCCCGAAAGGAGCTGAAAGAAGCCGCCAAAACAGACCCGGAAGCCGCTAAGGCGTGGGAAGCTCTGAAAGCCAAGGAAGCCATAGCCAGACAGCGCAAAAAGGAGCGTGAGAAAGCGAGAATGGCGGCTGACCCCGAATATGCCGCTATGATGGCAGAACGGAAAGCGGAGTATGTCCGCACAAGGACTGCCAGGCGCAAGGCCGAACACGAAGCCCTTGTGGAGCTTGCCAAGACCGATGGAGAAGCCGCAAGGAAACTGGCTGAGAAGCGGAAATATCAGAGTGAAGCTACCGTCAGATGCTATCAGAAAATGAAAGCCGATGCGGAAGCCGGAGCCCCCGAAGCCATCCGGCGATATGAAGCCACCCTTGCCAAGCGCAGAGATGAGTACCACAAAAAGAAAGCAAGACAGGAGGAAGTACCAGCATGAAAGAATTGAAGCCAAGAATCCACGAAAACGGCATCGACTACATTCTCGTAGGCGATTATTATGTGCCGGACTGGAAGCTGCCGGAGGAAAAACGCCCTGTCGGGCATTGGGGCAGGCTGCATCAAGCCTACCTGCGGATGTACCGTCCCGGTTTTTACAGCGAACTCGTTCTCTCCTGCAAGCTGCACACCTACCTTGCCGATCTGAACGAGCAGGCAACGGAAAGATGCAGTCTTATCATTGAGCAGATGGCAGAAGCCGAGGGCGTGGACGAAGCCCTGAAAGCGTCCGACCAGATGCTATGGGTGCAGTCCATGAACTCCATCCGCAGCCGAGCAGAGGAAATTATCAAGCATGAGTTGATTTACTGCTGATATTCCAAGTCCAGACCCGCTAATTTCATACCGAAGTAAAAGCGACAGGTATTTCCTTGTGAAGTCCCTGCCGCTTTTCATTTATCAAAAATCAAGGAGGAAAACACTATGAAGCTGAACATCAACGAGAAGAAAGCCCTTTACACCTTCGGTTGCCCCAACCACAGGGCAACGGTTGACCGTCTGCAACTGCTGGCGGCTATCACACCCGACCCTGTTGCCGGAGAGCTGTTCAACGACCTTGCAATCAAGTTAAGCGCCGAGGAAGCACACGATTGGTATCGCCGCTTCTACCGCACACTCCGCATGGAAATGGACGGCTACTATGAAGCGGAACTGACTTTGCGGCTGGCAGAAATCAGCAGTTACGATATGGAGGACGATTATGGCGAAGCTGACCAAGTATGAAAAAGAAACCATTATCCTGTTCAATGAGGGCGAGGACACGGCAAGCATCTACACCTTCAACGCCGGATTGAAAAAGCGGCTGGCGCTGTTCGCCAAGAAGTACCCCGACCTCTGCCGACAGGAAAAGACCTATGATCAAGGCGGCGTTTCCTATGTGCTGGACAAATCCCGGCTGTCCATCCGTCTGCAACCGCCCATGAGCGAGGAACGCAGACGAAAAGCAAGCGAGAACGCCAAGCAAACCGGGTTCAGTAGCAGGACGGAATAATGTAGCGTTTAGGGGCGATATGCGGTCAAAATGTCGGGTCTGTACTCGATGCTTTGACCGCTATTACATAGCAAGGTATAGTTCTATCGTTTTTCTCATTTTTAAGGCTATACAGATTCAAAACGATTAAATCAAGATATTTCATCCCGACTGCTTGAAAAATTCACATTATCGTGATACAATAGACAAGGATATTCTTAAATCGGGAGGGTACTATGGCTGTTACATATAAAAAACTATTTCATCTGTTAATCGACCGTGGTATTGCAACGGCTGAATTGACAGAACAAGCAGGCTTTAGTGCCAACATTTTAACCCGACTTAGAAGAGACCAATATGTTTCATTGGAGAGCATTGAAAAGCTATGTTTTGCCCTCGATTGCGGCGTTGACGATATTCTGGAATTTATACCGAATGAAAAGGAGAACGGAAACAATGATTGATACAAAGAAAGAGCAGGAGCGTGACGAGCTGCACCGTGCGATATGGGCAATCGCAGATGAGCTTCGTGGAGCTGTGGACGGTTGGGATTTCAAAAACTATGTCCTTGGCACGATGTTCTACCGATACATTTCCGAAAACCTGATAAGCTATGTCAATTCCGGCGAACAGGAAGCTGGCAATACCGATTTTGATTATGCCAAAATGCCCGATACCGATGCAGAAGAAGCTCGTGATGGCTTGGTAGAAGAAAAGGGCTTCTTTATTCTCCCGTCCGAGCTGTTTTGCAATGTCAATCTCAAAGCCGACAACGATGAAAACCTGAATGAAACCTTGGAGCGTGTATTCAACCACATTGAAAGCTCTGCAAAGGGCTCCTCCTCCGAAAGCAGCTTTGCCGGATTGTTCGATGATTTTGACGTGAACAGCAACAAGCTCGGCTCTACCGTTGCAAAGAGAAATGAACGCCTTGCAAAACTTCTGCATGGTGTAGCCAACATGAACCTCGGCGATGTAAAGGATCACGATATTGATGCCTTTGGCGATGCCTATGAGTATCTGATGACCATGTACGCATCCGGGGCAGGAAAATCCGGCGGCGAGTTCTTTACCCCTGCGGATGTTTCCGAACTGCTGACCCGACTTGGCACGGTGGGCAAGACTGAAATCAATAAAGTCTATGACCCTGCCTGCGGCTCTGGCTCCCTGCTTCTGAAAGCCGAAAAGGTTTTGGGCAGAGATGCCGTCCGAAATGGTTTTTATGGGCAGGAAATCAATATCACGACCTACAACCTCTGCCGTATCAATATGTTCCTGCATGATATTGGTTTTGATAAGTTTGACATTGCCCGTGAGGACACGCTGACCGCACCGCAGCACTGGGACGATGAACCGTTCGAGCTGATCGTTTCCAACCCTCCCTATTCCATCAAGTGGGCTGGTGATGATAACCCTTTGCTGATTAACGATCCTCGTTTTTCTCCGGCCGGCGTTCTCGCACCGAAGTCTAAAGCCGACCTTGCCTTTATCATGCACTCCCTTTCATGGCTGGCAACAGGCGGCACGGCAGCGATCGTCTGCTTCCCCGGCATTATGTACCGTGGCGGCGCAGAGCAGAAAATCAGAAAGTATCTGATTGACAACAACTTTATTGATTGCATTATTCAGCTGCCGAGCAATCTGTTCTTCGGAACTTCTATTGCGACCTGTATTATGGTTCTGAAGAAAGGCAAAGCCGACAACAAAACCCTGTTTATTGATGCTTCTGCTGAGTGTATCAAGGTAACGAACAACAACAAGCTGACACCGGCGAACATCGAAAGAATCGTGGATCCCTTTGCCAATCGAGCCGAGGAAGCACACTTCTCTCATCTGGCAAACTACGAGGAAATTGCGGACAATGACTATAATCTCTCCGTTTCCACCTATGTGGAAGCCGAGGACACCAGAGAGAAAATCGACATTGTGGAGCTTAATGCCGAGATCGAGAAAATCGTTGCCCGTGAACAGGTTCTTCGTGATGAGATAGCGAAGATTATTGCAGAAATCGAGGTGGGATGATGAAGAAGGACAAGCGTGAAATCAGCATCGTTCGTTCCTCCGCTGCGGAATATCTGACATTTGTTGCCTCCACAGGTGCAGACGAAAAAAGCATAGAGATGCGTTACGAGGACGAAAATATCTGGCTGACGCAAAAGATGATGGCTGCTTTGTATGATGTGGATGTACGTACCATCAATGACCATATTAAAAAAATATATTCTGATTCAGAATTGGAACAATCGGCAACTATCCGAAAATATCGGATAGTTCAAACGGAAGGTTCCCGTCAGGTTGCCCGTGAAGTAAATCATTATAATCTGCAAATGATTATTTCGGTTGGCTTCAAGGTGAATAACGAGCGAGCGGTGCAGTTTAGAAAATGGGCGAACCAGATTGTAAAAGATTACACCATTCAAGGCTGGGTTATGGATGATGACCGTCTGAAAAATGGTGGAACCGTGCTGACAAAAGAATATTTTGAAAAGCAACTGGAAAGAATCCGTGAGATTCGTCTTTCGGAACGAAAATTTTATCAGAAAATTACCGATATTTATGCCACAGCTCTGGACTATGACCCTTCCGCGGCGGCTACAAAACGCTTTTTTGCAGCGGTGCAAAACAAATTGCATTATAGTGTTCATGGGCAAACAGCAGCCGAGGTTATCTACAACCGAGCAGATGCAGAAAAGGAACACATGGGGCTTACCACATGGGACGGCTCGCCAAAAAGTAAAATTCATGCCTATGACGTTGTGATAGCGAAAAACTACTTGACCGAAAAGGAACTTTCCCAGCTGGGACGCATTGTTTCGGCATATCTGGATCTGGCAGAAGCACAGGCAGAGCGGCACATTCCGATGACAATGGCAGATTGGGAGAAGCGGCTCGATGGCTTTCTCACCGTGTGGGACAGAGAGGTTTTGCAGGATGCCGGAAAGGTATCCGCAGAGCTTGCCAAGGCTCACGCCCTGAGCGAGTTTGAAAAATATCGCATCGTGCAGGATCGGTTGTATCAAAGCGACTTCGACAGGATACTGATGGAAGAAGCAGCGCAGAGCTTGCCGGGAGCGATTGAAACGGAAACCGGGAAGGAGGATGAGGACGAATGAGCAATGAGCAAGTAGCAATGAGCAATGAGAGAAAACAGAGCAAGCTGGATGAACTGATTCAGCAATACTGCCCAGATGGGATTGAGTTTGTTCCGCTGTGGTCAGTTACTATTTGGGACAAAAAATTCAATAGCGTTGATAAAAAGAAACAGCCGAAAGTAATTTCCTATCCATATATTCTCGCCAAAGATATGTTTGCTCTTGAGCAAGAAAATGGCGATGTATTTTTACTTTCAACTGGTGAGCAAACCGGATGGACGACTGAGGATATAGCTGGCGATTTTCTGTGTGAAGGCGAAGTAGTATCAATACCTTGGGGAAAATCCAGAAAAGTTTCTGAGGTTATGAAATACTATAACGGAAAGTTTGTTACAGCAGATAACAGAATTGCCACTTCTTCTGATACAAGCATCTTATCAAACAAATATCTTTATTACTGGATGTTGAGTCAAGGTGATCTGATTGATAGCTTTTATCGTGGCTCAGGATTAAAGCACCCAAGTATGAAAGACGTACTTGACATGAAGATGCCCCTTCCACCGCTTGAGGTGCAGAGTGAAATTGTCCGTATTCTGGACAATTTCACGGAGCTTACAGCGGAGCTTACAGCGAGAAAGAAACAGTATGAGTTTTATCGGGATAAGCTGCTGACCTTTGGCGATGTCCAAGGGGGGGCAACAGGTGATGTTGTGTGGAGGACGCTTGGAGGAATCTGCAAGAAGGTCGTTTCTGGCGGAACCCCTCAGGCGGGAAATCCGGAGTATTACGGAGGTACTATTCCATAGCTGCGCACTCAGGAAGTTGGCTGGAAAGATATTACAGATACGGCTGTGAAAATTACCGAAGCAGGGCTAAACGCATCGTCAGCAAAATGGATTCCGGAAAATTGCGTCATTGTCGCGATGTATGGAGCTACAGCAGCAAAGGTTGCCATCAACAAGATACCTCTTACAACCAATCAGGCTTGTTGTAATTTGGAAATCGATGAAAAGCAAGCGCTGTACCGTTATGTCTTTCACTGGTTATGCAAAGAGTATTTTTCGCTAAAAGCATTGGGACAGGGATCACAATCGAATATCAATGCTCAAACGATCAAGCAGTATAAGATACCTGTCCCGTCATTGGAAGTGCAGGCAAAAATTGTCAATGTTCTTGACAACTTCGATGCTATCTGTTCCGACCTGAAAATCGGTCTCCCTGCGGAGATTGAAGCAAGACAAAAACAGTACGAATTTTACCGGGACAAACTACTGACTTTTAAGGAGAGTACCAATGGACAAAAAGAAACATTGTAGAAGAAATGTCATTAACTACCCATCTGCAGAATTGTTACAATCTGCTTGCTATGAGGATTACAAACGGCTTATCGATACATATGACAAGATATATGAGAAAATCAATATTGCGCTCGCTTTTTGCGGCATCATTCTTCTTGTAATATGGGACAATTTTGATTACAGAATATTCTTTTCGTGCACCGCCGATTCATCAAGAGGTGACCTGTTTACTTTGTTTGTGCAAATAATTTGCTCTTGTACAAGTGCGGTGTGTATAACTTGGGCAGTAATTCAACTATTGATGCTTGTCAAAAGCAAAGAAATTACGGTTTTTGATTCAGTGGCGATAAGAAATGATGAAATCTATAATTTACAGCCTAATGAAGCGGCATTGTGGTTAATAGATAAATACACATTGGCAATTCCTGAGCTTAGAACGATTATCCACAATAAGCAAAAGGCGTTTAATTCTGTTGTGGTAAAAATCATCATTTCAATATTAACTTATTCAGTACTGCCGATGTTAACAAAAGGAGTGTAATAATGGCTGATAAAGATAAGAGCTTAAATGACATAAAATCCGGAAAGGGATTAAAACCAATACCAACACAATCAGCCAGTGCGCAATCTGGCTTAACAACGGAGCAAAGAGATCAAGGGTCAGGTTTTAGAAAAGATATTTTTACATTACAAGAACCTCCCAAAACTTCTGGAGAGAATGGGAAATGAATATCAATCACAAGGAGGATGCTGCATGAGCGCTTACAACATCATTGCCGCAAGCAACGAGAGCACCGTAGTGGCTGAATATACGCCGGAGAGCGCACGCTCTGACAGTTTCCAGAGCGAAGCAGCGCTGGAAAAGGAGTTTATCCGCCTGCTCTGTGAACAGGGATATGAGTATCTTTCTGTTCACGATGAAAGCGGCTTGATTACCAACCTGCGGCGGCAGTTAGAAGTGCTCAATAACTATACCTTTACTGACAGCGAGTGGAAACGCTTCTTCACGGAGATCCTTGCCAACGCTAACGATGGCATCGTTGAGAAAAGCCGCACCATTCAGACCGACCATGTAAAGGTGCTCCGCAGAGATGACGGAACTTCCAAGAACATTCAGCTCATAGACAAAAAGAACGTTCATAACAACCGCTTACAGGTCCTCAATCAGTACGAGGAAAGCGAGGGCAACCATGACACCCGCTACGATGTGACCATTTTGGTGAACGGTCTGCCCCTTGTCCATGTGGAGCTGAAACGCCGTGGCGTTGCAATCCGTGAAGCCTTTAACCAGATCAAGCGCTACCAGAGAGACAGCTTCTGGGCGGCGAGCGGGCTATATGAGTATGTGCAGATTTTCATTATCTCCAATGGAACCCATACCAAGTATTACTCCAACACCACCCGAAGCAGCCACATCAAGGAAATGGGCGAATCTGCAAAACAGAAATCGAAGAAAACCAGCAACAGCTTTGAGTTTACTTCCTTCTGGGCAGACGGCAACAATAAGGTGATTGCCGACCTGATTGACTTTACCAAAACATTCCTCGCCAAGCACACCATTCTGAATGTGTTGACGAAGTATTGTGTTTTCACAACCGAAGAAATTCTGATGGTTATGCGTCCCTATCAGATTGCGGCGACAGAACGCATCTTAAATCGCATCGAAATCTCCACCAACTACAAAAAGACCGGAACGATTGACGCAGGCGGCTATATTTGGCATACCACAGGAAGCGGAAAAACGCTGACTTCCTTCAAGACCGCGCAGCTTGCATCCGCACTTCCTTATGTGGACAAGGTTCTGTTTGTGGTGGATAGAAAAGATCTGGACTATCAGACCATGAAGGAATATGACCGCTTCGAAAAAGGCTCTGCCAACAGCAACGCTTCTACCAGAGTATTGCAGAGACAGCTTGAGGACAGGGACGAAAAAGACGGCTATCATCCGTATAAGATCATCATCACGACCATCCAGAAGCTGGACAACTTTATCACGAAAAACAAAGGACACGAGGTGTTCGGCAAGCACTGCGTTATCATCTTTGACGAGTGCCACCGCAGCCAGTTCGGAGATATGCACGCTAAGATTATCAAGGCGTTCAAGAATTATCATCTGTTCGGTTTTACCGGCACGCCGATTTTCGCCGCCAATGCAGGAAAAGGCAAGCACATGGAGCTGCTGACCACGCCGCAGACCTTTGGCGACCAGCTCCACACCTACACCATCGTGGACGCTATCAATGACGGCAATGTGCTTCCGTTCCGTATCGACTATGTGAATACGGTCAAGGAAAAAGAAAACATCAAGGACAAGAATGTTTCAGCAATCGACATTGAACGGGCGATGGGTGCGCCGGAGCGTATTCGGGAAATCGTCAAATACACGCTGGAGCATTTTGACCAGAAAACCAAACGCAACAGCTTCTATTCCTTGAAGGGCAAGCGTATGGCGGGCTTTAATGCCATGTTCGCTGTCAGCTCCATCCCCATGGCGATGAAATATTATACGGAGTTCAAGAAGCAGCTTGCCGAAAGTCATCGACAGTTTACGATTGCAACCATTTTCAGCTACGCCGCGAACGAGGATGACCCCGAAGATGTTCTGCAAGAGGAAGGCTTCGACACCGATGCACTTGACCAGACCTCCCGTGACTTCCTTGAAAGCGCAATCCAGGATTACAACACTGCGTTCAACACGAACTTTGATACTTCCTCGGATAAGTTCCAGAACTACTACAAAGACTTGTCCATGCGAGTGAAGAACCGTGAAGTGGATCTTCTGATTGTTGTGAATATGTTCCTCACAGGCTTCGATGCTACAACGCTCAACACCTTGTGGGTGGACAAAAATTTGAAAATGCACGGACTGATACAAGCCTATTCCAGAACCAACCGTATTCTGAACTCCGTCAAGACCTACGGCAACATTGTCTGCTTCCGTGATTTGCAGAAGGCTACGGATGATGCAATCGCTCTCTTTGGAGATAAGAATGCAAGCGGCATTGTTCTGCTCAAGAGCTTCAATGATTACTGGAACGGCTATGAAGATAATGACGGCAAGTATCATCCCGGCTATGTAGATTTGCTTGAAAAACTGGAAGCTGAATATCCTCTCGACACTCAAATTATCGGAGACCAGGCAGAGAAAGATTTTATCAGATTGTTCGGCACTATCCTCAGTATGAGAAATATTCTCTCGTCCTTTGACCAGTTTGAGGAAATGGACAGCATTGCCGCAAGGGATTTGCAGAATTATCAGAGCATCTATCTTGACCTCTACGACAAGTACCGCAAAAAGGGCGATGCAGAAAAGGAAGATATTACGGACGATATCGAATTTGAAATCGAGCTTATCAAACAGGTGGAAATCAACATCGACTACATACTTATGCTGGTCGAAAAATACCATGACGGCAACTGCAAGGACAAAGAAATCCTTACCTCCATCCGCAAGGCGGTAGATGCAAGTATGCAGCTTCGCAGCAAGAAAGAGCTCATCGAAGCATTCATCAGTCAGGTCAATGTTGATACGCAGGTTACTGACGATTGGCGCAGATTTGTTCTGGAGCAGGAGGAAACAGACTTGACCGAAATCATCACGAGTGAAAAGCTGAAGCCGGAAGAAACCCGAAAGTTTGTTGCCAATGCGTTTCGTGATGGGGCATTGAAAACTACAGGAACAGAGATTGATAAGCTCATGCCCCCTGTATCACGCTTCGGCGGTGGCAGCAGAGCCAAAAAGAAGCAAGGCATCATTGAGAAGTTGAAAGTGTTCTTTGAGAAATACTTCGGGCTGGGAATTGCGGAACTTAAAGCAGAGGAAGAGAAACAGAATTACCCTGAATGATTAAAATTCGCAAAAACTATAATGACTTGTGTGAACAAGCCACGTTCGATTACAAAACAGGAAAGAGAACAATGGAGGTTATTTATGGCGAAGCAAAAATACACATTAAATCCCGGAGAAAGAATAGTCTATAAGGTATCCTGTGTTCGGCACGGATTTTGGGGAGCATATACACACACCCTAACAATTACAAATCAAAGTGTGATTTTAGAGAAATACGGTGTGTTGAACATTTTCAAGGGAATTGAAAGATTCGATTACTCCGCTATCAATCAAGCCATTCAGGGTGAGGCTTCCAATGGTGAAAAACAGTTGGAGCTATACATAGGTGGTAAAGTGGAAGTTTTCGCTTTGCAGTCAGGCGATGAAAACGAATTAAAAGTTTTGGTTATGGCAATCAACGACCAAATGGGGCCTGATGCCGAATACTTTGATTTCACTTATTACCAAAGTATAATAACAGAAACAAAAGACGCTGATCGTATTCTGGAGCTTAGAGCAAAAGCGCAAGAAGAATCTCCGGCTGCTGTTGGTTCGGGGCTGGGAATTGCAGGAGCTGCGGCAAAGAGTTTGCTCAAATCAGGAGATTTTAGTGCCAAAGGTATTACAAAAGTTGCAACCAAGGCTACTGGCAAGCAGAAGAAAGGGATTTTTTCTGGGATGATGGATGAATTTTTGGATGACATCGGCGTTAGAGATATTCAGGATGAATTTACCGAGATTGGCAACGAATTCAGAGAAGAAGTTGGTTTGAAGCCAAAGATGACATATGCCGAAAAGAAAGAACTTGAGGAGCTAGAAGCAAAGCAGATAAAGCAAGAAATCCAACGTCAGAAAAATGCAATGATTCAAGATAGAGTTGCACAGCAGAAAGCGAAAATCGACGCTCAGAGAGGTAGAGCAGCGGAAACAGCCACCCAAAGCACAGGTTCATCCAAATTGACTGTTAAGGAACAGATGGAATTATTGCAACAAATCAAGAGTTTGCTGGATGCGGGCGTTCTAACACAAGATGAATTTGAAAAAAAGAAGCAAGAAATTCTGAACAGCTAATCTGATAGTGGCTAAGTTAAAGCCGGCCAACTGTAAAAGTTGGTCGCTTTTTTTCCGTTATCTGAAGGTAGCTTTGCTCATGAGCGAGAAACTTGAAAACTGAAACGCAGACAGTATTTTGCGGAGAATAAGCTGACCGCAGCCAAGCACAGGGAAAAGCTGCTGAACAGCGAAATGAAGCGGTTCAAAAGAAGCTGAATCTGCTGATTGAGCGCCGGAGAGAAACGCAGGAAGCGGACGAGGGCGAAAACCCTTGACGGAGACAAGGGCGCAATTATACACCTCGTCGTGGCAAGCTCCATATCATTCGTTTCGCCGCAAGCGGCAAAACTCATTCATTCTGCTGCCCCTCCTCTCCCCAAAAAGTTTTGCAACTTTGCGGGGACCCCATGAGGTGATTGCGTTCTGCCGAAAGCCCCTTGCAGGGAGCTTGATGATTTCCGCAAAAGTCTTTTGCTCCAATCATCCAGAGGAAGCTACACTTCCCCTGCGCTGGCTTTGCCAGCTACCCTATGCAGATGCGCAGCATCTGCTGTGGACATTGCGCCGAAACGATCGCAGGGCAATCGAGATTGTCCGCAATCATTCCCCGACAACAAGTGAATATCCCCCGCCCGACCGTACTGAAAAGTATCGGTCTTTTTTTGTACCATCAAAAGGAGGTTCAATCAAAGATGCCAGTACCACATTTGGAAATCCGCATCGTCCAGCGGAGCAAGGGCAGCTCTGCCGTTGCCGGAGCTGCCTACCAAGCCGGAGAAAAACTGTTCTCCGAGTATGACCAGAAATCCAAAGACCATCGAAGAAAACAGCCGGAAGTCCTTTACACGGAAATCATGTTTCCGGCAAAAGCCCCACCGGAATACGCTGACCGGGCAACGCTCTGGAACGCCGTTGAGGAAGTAGAAAAGCAATGGAACTCGCAGCTTGCCAGACGATTCATTCTTGCCCTGCCGAGAGAAGTCCCGACCGAAATGTATCCGCAGATGATGCAGGAATACTGCCGGGAGCATTTCGTGTCCAAGGGAATGTGCTGTGACTTTGCAATCCATGACCCAGATCCTCCCGGACACAATCCTCATTGCCATATCATGCTGACCATGAGAGCCATTGACGAAAACGGAAAGTGGCTGCCCAAGAGCCGCAAGGTTTATGACCTTGATGAGAACGGCGAGCGCATCAAGCTGCCCTCCGGCAGATGGAAAAGCCATAAGGAGGACACCGTTGACTGGAACGAGCAGTACCACGCCGAGGAATGGCGGCACGGCTGGGAGATTGTGCAGAACCGTTATCTTGAAATGTCGGGAAGCCCCGAACGAGTGGATATGCGCTCATATGAAAGGCAGGGACTTGATATTGTCCCGACAGTCCATATGGGAGCCGCCGTTTCTGCGCTGGAACACAAGGGCATTGAAACCAACATCGGCAATCTCAACCGAGATATTAAAGCCGCCAACCGTATGATGAATGCCATACGCAGCACCATCAGAAATCTGCGAAACTGGATTGCGGAGATTATGGAAGCCACCAAGGAAGCCTTTGCAGAAACGGAAGCACGAGCAAAAAGCACTTCGCCCGATCTGGTTCTTCTGCTTCGTGACTATCTGAACTTGCGAAAGGCAGAACGCAGCGACTGGTCAAGATACGGGCAGCAGAAAGGCACGACCGATGATTTGAAGGCAGTCTCCAAAGCCATCATCTATCTGAAAGAGCATGAGCTTTTCACGCTGGAAGATTTGGATGCAGCCCTGCAAGGAATGAGCGAGAAGTCCAAAAGCATCAACGCCGCCATGAAGAAAGCATCTGCCCGCATGAAGGTCATTACCGGCATACAGAACGCCGTAGCGGACTGCCAGACCCACAAAGCGGTTCATGACAAGTATCTAAAAATCGGTTGGAAAGCACGACAGGCAGCGTTTGCAGAAAGCCACAAGGACGAGCTGGACAGCTTCAACAAAGCATTCCGCTATCTCAAAAAGCAGGGCGTGGATTTGAATGTCAATCTGGATTCCCTGCAAGCCGAATACAGCAAGCTGCAAGCGACCTACGCAGAGCTTGCCGGACAGCTTGCCGCCGCCAAGGAGGAATTGCAGCCGATGAAGGATATTCGCTATTGGGTCAGCAAAGTCCTCACACCGGAGCAGTCCGAGGTCGAGAAGAAGCCCGAACCGAAGCACTCCGTCACGGAGAAGATGAAGTTTCTGCAAGAGCAGAGCAGCAATCAGCAGGAGCAGAAAACCCCGCAACAGAAAAAACAGAATATGGAGCTGTAAGGCACTTGCCGTTTTCGACTTTGAAGATAGCGGGTGCTTTTTCGTTTCTGCGGAAAGAAAAATGCACTCGGCGTTTGTACCGAGTGCATTTTCTTACTTTCCAAATAAATCGCGGTGCGTTCCTGTTCGGGATAATGTCAGCACCAGTAAATCATTCTCAATCCGATAGACCAGTAACCAATCCGGCTGAATGTGGCACTCACGATGCCCGACCCAGTTTCCGGTTAAAGCGTGGTCTTTATTTTTCTCCGGAAGCTGTTCGCCGCTTGCCAGTTTGCGAATGATGTTGTCAAGAAGCTCAATGTCCAAGTGACGTTTCATTGCCAGCTTGTAATCCTTCTTGAACCGGTTTGTCCAAACGATGTCTAAATGCTTGCTCATTCTTTTAACGCTCTCAGTGCTTCTTCTACATCGGAGTAGCGTTTTGCAGACGGATCACGGGCAATGCGTTCTGCTTCCAGCATTGCCGCCATAGTCTCCTTGTTCGGCTGTTCCATGCGAACATCAAAAGGAAAACCGCCGACACGGAGCGACTGGCGAAGAAACACATTGATAGCGGTGGTAAGGTTGATACCTAATTCACCATACATTGCTTCGCACTGTTTCTTAATGTCGCTGTCCATACGGACACTGAAATTAGTCGTGGTAGCCATGAATGTCAACTCCTTTCCTTGCTGCTGCACTTATATTATACGCATTTCGCGTTGCATAGTCAATCTATTAGACGAGAAATTCACAAAAAAGATAAAAATATTTTTGGAGGAACTGATGATTGAATGTATTTGAAGCAGTAAAAGGTAAAGTCACCGCCCGACAGGCGGCAGAGCTGTGCGGCATCCGGGTCAACCGTCACGGCATGGCAGTCTGCCCGTTTCACAATGACAAAAATCCGAGCATGAAGCTGGATATGCGTTTTCATTGCTTTGCCTGTCAGGCTGACGGGGACGCAGTTGATTTTGTTTCCCGTCTGTTCGGACTGCCCGGCAAGGAAGCCGCTATGAAGCTGGCGGACGATTTCTCCATTCCCTATGACGCACGGAAAAAGCAGCGAGGTGAAGCGGATGAACGTGTTTAACCTGCTCCATTCCCTATGACGCACGGAAAAAGCCGTCTATCAGGCCCAAGATAAGAGCGCCTACCCCGGAACAGAGATACCGGCAGGAAGAAAACAGGTGCTACAAGGTGCTGTCCGATTACTTCCATCATCTCAGGACATGGAAGCAGCAATACGCACCAAAGCAGCCGGAGGACGAGTGGCATCCGCTGTTCGTGGAAGCCCTGCAAAGAGAAAGCCACATCGAATATCTGCTTGATGTTCTTCTGTACGGCAGTGACGAAGAAAAGAAAGCCCTTGTGACCGGGCAAAGAAAAGAGGTGATAAAACTTGAACGGCGAATTGCAGGACACACAGCCGAATATGACCGTGGAGGAAGTCAGAGAAAGTCTGGACTTGTGACCGATAAGAGAGCCGTCAAAAACAGCATACGGAACTGCCTGACCGTATTTCAGAACGACCCCGTTCTGCAAGGTGCTGTCAGGTACAATATTCTCACGGAACGCATTGATATTGTGAAGCCCCTTTGGTGGAGCAAGCCGACAGCGACCCTGAACGACACGGACTTGAACTATCTCATGCTCTATCTGGAGGACAAGTACGGACTGACCAGCGAAAAGAAGATTGAAAAAGCCATTTCCATTGTAGCCGACTGCAACAAGTACCACCCCATCCGTGATTACCTGAACAGCCTGAAATGGGACGGCACAGAGCGCATCCGCTATGCCCTTACCCGCTATCTCGGCGCAGAGGACAGCGAGTACACCTATGAATGTCTGCGCCTGTTCATGCTGGGAGCCATCAACAGAGTGTTCAAGCCCGGCTGTAAATTTGAAGTCATGCTCTGTCTGGTCGGCGGACAGGGCGCAGGCAAGTCCACATTCTTCCGGCTGCTGGCGGTCATGGACGAGTGGTTTTCCGATGACCTGAAACGGATTGACGACGACAACGTTTACCGCAAGATGCAGGGACATTGGATTATCGAAATGTCAGAGATGATCGCCACAGCCAACGCCAAGAGCATTGAGGATATTAAGTCCTTTATCAGCAGGGCAAAGGAAACCTACAAAGTGCCGTATGAAACCCATCCGGCAGACCGACTGCGGCAATGCGTGTTCGGCGGCAGCTCCAATACGCTGGACTTCCTGCCCCTTGACCGAAGCGGCAACCGAAGGTTCTTGCCCATCATGGTACACGCAGAGAACGCCAAAGTTCACATTCTGGAGGATGAAGCCGCATCGAGAGCGTATATCGATCTGATGTGGGCGGAAGCCATGTTCTTCTATCACAACTTCCCCGTAAGGCTGACCTTATCCAAGGAAATGAACAAGGAGCTGAAGGTGCTGCAAAAGCAGTTCATGCCGGAGGACACCAAGGCGGGGCTGATTCAGTCTTTCCTTGACAATTACAGCGGCACACAGGTCTGCTCCAAGCTGATCTATGCGGAAGCTCTGAACCATTCCTTTGACGAGCCGAAGCAATGGGAAATCCGGGAAATCAATGAAATCATGAACAACAGCATCGAGGGCTGGACAGCCTTTTCCAATCCCCGCATCTTTGCCAGGTACGGCAGACAGCGGGGCTGGGAACGAGCCGCTTCCGGCAACGAGCCAGCGACAACAGGCTCAATTTTGCCGGACGGCTTTCGTGAGCTGACCGAGGAAGAAGCCCACCAGATGGAGCTTCCGTTCTGAAAGGCAGACCGCGTTGCCGACCCGGTTGTCGGCCCGTTGCCGACCCCGTTGCCGAGCTAACCCCTTGAG
>ERZ779894.2530-NODE-2530-length-15980-cov-4.169922_pt1 | contig 15980 bp, 7 predicted proteins | sample MGYA00511587_ERZ779894 | MGnify/ENA primary metagenome ERZ779894 (study PRJEB29588, sample SAMEA2160490) | human gut metagenome | biome: human gut; feature: human-associated habitat; material: faeces | place: Denmark | collected 2008/2010 ... | reverse complement strand
TGGGATACAGAACAGACAGTGCATATAAGACCGGCGAAAACCTTCAGGATGACCAGAAGAAATTCCTGGAAGATCATCCTGATTTCGATTATGACCAGGATGTAAAAGATGCGACCAAAGTGGCAGATGCCATGAAGGCAGAGGGATGGGAATTCGCAAGCCATACCTGGGGCCATATCCGTGTCGGCGACAAACCGATCGAGACGATCCAGGCGGATACCGAGAAATGGCTGACGTATGTTGCACCGCTCATCGGCGGAAGCGATATCATCATCTTTGCACATGGACAGGATCTTTCCGACTGGCACGATTACACGATGGACAATGAGAAGTTTGCTTACTTAAAGAGTCAGGGCTTCAACATCTACTGCAACGTAGATTCCTCCCAGTATTTCGTTCAGGTAAGAGACAATTACCTGCGTATGGGACGAAGAAACCTGGATGGATACCGTCTGTACCAGAACCTCTACGGAGGCGGCGAGGATAGAACAAGCGATCTGTTTGATTCTGCCTCTGTTATTGATCCGCAGCGGCCGACAGATCCATCTCTTTACAATTTAGGTTAAAGAATTTTGAAAATGAAAAAGATCTCACAGAACTTTTTATTATTTATAGAAGAAAGTCTGTGGGATCTTTTTTTCAGCAGGGCGAACCGTTTACAGATATTTTTCTACGAGCGGAAATGGCAGAGGCCCGAGACGGAGCAGTTTTTCATGGAAACCGATCAATGAGAATGAGTCACCTTCCTGTTTCTGCACTTCCGAGAGGAGCTGCGAAAACGAGAGCGATCCGACACAGTATTTCAGATAGTTCGCCGGTGTCTCGAGAATATACTGATATAAAGAGGCAGCGGCCGACGCATCCGTGATGCCGAACTGCGCCAGAAAGGCTGACGCATCCGCGAGGAGCCATCCCTGGCTGTGGATTCCGAGATCCAGCAGCGAGCAGAGGATAAGATGCACCGAGCGGTTCAGATACCAGAGACGGCAGAGCGCCTGCGTGTTTGCATCGAGATTACGTGCGGCGTAGCGGCAGGCATATGATTCAACGTAGGTTGCCCATCCTTCCACATAACCCGACGGCGCGTAGAGATGGCGGATCAGAAGCGGGTCGGAGCGCGAGAACGAGACGGTCTGGTACAGATGGCCGGGAAAGCCCTCGTGGGCAAGTGTGGAATACAGCTCGATGCCGGTCATTTCATCCGCGGGATTCAGGTAAATGGAGTTGGGTGAATTGACATCGGCGGGCGGTGTGAGATAAAAGGCGGGGCTTAAAAAATCCTTGAGGGAGTCATCCACGGTCTTTACTTCGTATGCGATACCCGAAAGAACGGGAAAATCTTCAGAAACGGCATTCTGCAGATCGGCAAGCATTTCCTCCGGCGTGGAGAACGGCAGCACGAGCGCCTGCTCGGAGAGGGAGAGCGACGGATTCTGATCGAGAATGATCTGCATTTCGGCACACTGGTCCGCAAGCTGCTGTGTTAAAAGGCGGGTCAGCTCCTCCGGTGAAGCGTCAACACCGACGCGGCTGCGGAGAAGATACGCATAGTAGGAAAGTCCGCCTTCCTGCCGGGAAAGACCGCCGGCGTTCTGCGTTCCTTTGCCGCGGAGTGAAGAAAGCGCATCGGAAAGAGAGCGGTAGGCGGGAAAAACACAGGAGGTAAGGAGTTTTTCATGCGTCTGCAGACAGAGATTCCTTTCCGCCTCAGAAAACAGTGAAGACGCCTGCAGTTTATTCTGAAAAACGGTGTGGAGCAGATGGCTTTCCGGTGTATCCGCGTCGGCGAGAAAAGCACTGCACTGGCGAATAATGCCATCGACCGCAAGGTCATTCTGAAACACGCCCTGCCGGGATTTTTCCTGCTCGAGTGCGATGAGGTCGGAGAAATAGCGCGGGAGATCCTGCAGAAGATGGAGGTAGTCGGCGATATCCTGCTGTGTGCGGAACGGGTACTCTGCGAGCAGAATGGGAAGCTGTGCCTGAATCCCGAGCGACGGACCGAGCGGTTCCGCAAGAAGGCTGGTGCTGCCCGGCATTTTCTCGCAGTCCAGCTCGTAGAGCAGAAGATCGAGCGTGATCTGATTTTCCGCGGAGAGGCGGTTTCGATGAAAGGATGTGAGCGTTGTTTCCACACTCTGCAGCAGGGCATCATACGAGGTGCGGTCAGGGATGGAAACCGTGCCGAACGAGGCGGTGCCGGGGGCAATTCCGCGGGAAGCCGGATCAGCGAGGGTATAGTGGAGCGTGATGGCAGAAGAGGTTACCTCGGAGTGGAACCGTTCCTCCACATACGCGGAAAACCGGCGGTTCTCACCAGGGGAAAAGAACGGGGAAAAATACCAGAACAGCAGGGCGAAAAGAAGTCCGCCGCACAGAAGCAGAGGGAACAGGATGCGGCGGTGCAGAGAAGCTGGTTTCATAGAATAGGCTCCGGTGCGGACAGTTATCATAAAGTATGTAAAAAATGCTGATTTTATGCGCTTTTTCCGTGGCCTTTCATTTGACTTTCCAAAACGGCTTTGCTATAATCAGTAACGAATGAAATAAGGGACTTTTCAGTGCAGAACGGATTTGAAAAAGAATCCGCGAAGGTAAAAGAGAATCAGGTGGAAATCCTGAGCGATCCGGTCACTGTAAGCAGGGAGTGTTAGCTGCAGAAATGCCATTGTGCGAAATGCATGAGAAGGCGCGGCTGCCGTGAAGATCTGCGAGTCAGGAAACCTGCTGGAAAGGTTAGTGAATCGCTTCCGATGAAAGCATATATTCATGGAAAGATGTACGAAGTAAAATCGGACATCTGCTTTTTTGTCGCCATGCGTCCGAAAAAGAGCTCCGGTGGAGAAACTCTTTTGCAGAAAAAGCAGATGTCTGTTTGTCTTTTCGCAGAAAAAATGTGTCCTCAAAAACAAGATTACTTGCAGGGAGACATCATTGACGGGGACAGGCACCGCCCAGCTGCCTGAAAAAGTCAGACGGAATCCGGAGCAGATGCGCGAAGGATATCCGAAGAAAAGGAGAAGTTATGAAAGGAAATTCAAGCAAATTTCTGGCACTGCTGCTGTCGGCGTCCATGATCATGAGCCCGACTGCCAGCGTATTAGCAGATACGCAGGAAAAAGCAGCACAGACAGAAAGCAGCGCAGCCGCAGAGGAAGCGCCGCAGAGCGAAGAAACAGCAGAGACGGCAGAACCGGAAACAACACCGGCAGAAACCGAGAGCAGTGAAAGCACTGCAGAGACTCCGGCAGAAGAGCCGACGGAAACACCGGCCGCGCCTGCAGAGGATCAGACACCGGCAGGATCTGACGAGACCGAGACACCATCCGCAGATGAGGATGCTTCGGAAGATACTGCAGAGGACACTGCAAAAGACGGTGAAGAGACTGCCGATACCACAGAAAAAGAGCCGGAAGCAGCAGATGAGACTTCCCAAGATGCTGAAAAAGAAACACCGGCAAAAGAAGAAACCAAAGATGCTGTAAAAGAGAATACCAGTCCGGCGGCAGAACAGCCGAAAACGGAAGTAAAAGAAACGACCAAAAATGAGGCATCCAATACAGCCGAGAAGAAAGAAACAAAAGCAGCGGAAGCAGCAAAACCGGCAGATGGTGAGTATGAGACTTCTGCAGAAGCAACCGGAAGCATGTTCCGTGTGATTTCTTCCAGACTCATCGTAAAAGATGGAAAACTGAAAGCATCCATTCTGCTGAGTGGAACCGGCTATGATTACCTGTATACGGGAACAGCAGCAGAAGCTGCCGCAGCAGATGAAAAGAGCTGGATTGCTCCGACAGGAAGCGAAACCTATACGGATACGAAGACCGGTGCAGAAAAGACCGGATATCGTTTTGAAATTCCGGTGGAAGAGCTTGACAAACAGATGGATGTTGCCGTTCGCTCAGCCAAGAAAAAAACATGGGCTGATAAAACCGTTACGATCCACAGCACCGATGCAATCCCGACGGTAACACCGGAACCAACCGAGACTCCAAGCGAAAATCCAGGTGAGGATTCCTCGAATAAGCCAGCCAGTGTAGAAGCACCGGTTACCAAAGAGGACGGCAGCATATTCAAAATGTTCGTCATCTCCGAGGCAACAATGATCAACAAGGGCGATAAACTCGTTCTTACACTGAAAACAAACAACGTATCATTTGATAAACTGTATCTTGGAAAGAACGATGACCTTGCAAAAACACCGGCTATCCAGGGAATGCAGGAAGCAAACGGCGGTTATTCCTTTACATTTGAAGTAGATGCGGACAAAGCCGGCACAACCGTTCCGATCGTTCTTGGAAAGAAAGACGGAACCTGGTACACCAAACAGCAGCTTTATCTTGCAGTTCCGGGAAGTAAAACACCGGAAGTAACTCCGATACCGGAGCCGACCGAGACTCCGGTCCCGACTGCAACCCCGACTCCGAGTGAGACTCCGGTTCCAACCGCAACTCCAACTCCGGAACCGGCGAAAGTAGAAAACGGTATCTACAGCGGAACCGCGGAGACCGGCGCAGCTATGTTCAAAGTAGTCGGCGTAGAGCTGACCGTAAAAGACGGCGACATGAAAGCACGCATCACGTTAAGTGGTGTTGCCTACGATTATCTGTACATGGGAACACCGGAAGAGGCAGCTGCCGCAGACAAGAGTGCATGGATTGCAGGCGTCGGCACCGTTGATTACACAACAGCAGACGGCGAGACGAAAACAGGAATGCAGTATGATATTCCGGTAGCAGCACTCGATCAGGCACTTGTTGTTTCTTCCCATTCTGCAAAACGGGATAAATGGTATGCAAGAACCATTACTATTGCATCTTCCAGTCTGAAAAAGACCGCAGATCTTCCGGCAGATGAGACCAATAAAGTAGCAGATGGTATTTACAGTGCAGAGGCAACAACTAATGCAGCAATGTTCAAGGTAGTCGGCGTAAAACTGACCGCGAAAAACGGAAAAATGACAGCAGTTATCACCTTAAGCGGAAGCGGCTATGATTATCTGTATATGGGAACCGGAAAAGATGCGGCAGCAGAGAGCGGCGTATGGATCGCTTCCACCGGAAAAGTGGACTACACCTTAGACGGTGAAACCAAAACCGGAATGCAGTTTGAAATCCCGGTAGAAGCACTGGATCAGGAACTTGCTGTAGCAGCTCATGCAGTAAAGAGCGGCAAATGGTACGACAGAGCCATCACGATTGCATCTTCCAGCCTGAAAAAGACCGGAGACCTTCCGTCGGATGACAACAAGGGCGATACTCCGAAACCAACCCTCGTTCCGACCAATACCCCAACCGTATCTCCATCTGAGACACCGGTTGTAAAACCGACCAGCACCCCGACTCCGGCACCGACCCAGAAACCGGCCGATACCAAACCGGAGCAGGAATCCAAATATGAGTCTGACTTAAGCGGCGGCACATCCAAAGTAGACAGTGCAACCACACTGGCAGACGGCGTTTACACACCAGACGGATTCTCCTTCTCCGGCGGATCCGGAAAGGTAACCATCTCCTGCAGCAAGATTACTGTAACGAACGGACAGGCTTATGCAACGATCGCATTCAGCAGTCCGTACTACGGATATGTAAAAGCAAACGGAAATAAATACATGGCAAATGTCAGCGGCGGAAGCAGCATCTTCACCATTCCGGTTGAGCTGAACAAGAACAATACCATCATCGGTATGACCACCAGAATGTCCGTTGCCCATGAGATTTCCTACAACATCTTCATCTCCCTGGCAGCAGCAAAGAAGGGCGGCAGCACTTCTTCCAGCACAGGATTTGTAAAAGCAGACGGAACAATCTCCACGATCAGCACCGATAACTCCAAGCTGGATACCACCGCTCCAGAGATCATGGGACTGGAATACAAAGCAGAGACAAAACTTGCTTACGCAGAGTACTTCAAGATGTATCATTACGACGAAGGCATCACCCTGCTGGAGATCGATATGACAAAAGATACCGAGCGTGATCCGGAGAAACAGACCGAGGACGACAAGAAAGCAGAAGATACCGATACCGCAGCAGCAACCGACGAGGAAGAAGCGGCAGCAGCATCCGATTCCAAAAAGACCAGCACTGAGAAAGCGAAAGATCTGACCGAAAAGACAAAAGAGCTGTACGAAGGCAATGTTGTCAAATATCTGATCGTTCCGAAAGATGTTGAGATTCCGGCAGGACTGGACAAAGATATGATCGTGATCCAGCTTCCGGTTGAGAAAGCATACGTAGCATCTGAGGATGCCCTGAAACTTCTCGACGAGCAGTTAGACGCAGCAGAGAGCATCAAAGCAGTCGGCATGGAGCAGAAAGACTGCCAGATCGAAAACATTGCAAAAGCAATGGAAGACAAAAAAATCTCCTTCGACGGAGCATTCGATGATCTGGACTACAAAGCTCTGGTAAAAGACGAAATCGACTTTGCAATTCTTCCATCTGAGTTCCTTCCGGGAAATGCAAAAGATGAGGAAGATGCTGATGCAGCCGACGAGACCGCAGATACCAAAGCTGAGGATCAGAAGGACGATAAAGACGATAAGACAACGGATGAGAAAGCAGACGAAGACAAGACTCCGGAAGAACTTCTGAAAGAGGAAAATGAGCGTCTGTCCGACACCGCAGAGCGTCTGGCAACCCTGACCATTCCGATGCTGGTTGACCGTTCCGCAGACGAGAAGACCGATCTTGCGAAAGCAGAGTGGCTGAAAGTCTACGGCGTGATCTTCGGATGCGAGGATCAGGCAAACGAGCTGTTCCAGCAGATGGTAAAGGCAGAAGAGAATAAATAAGTACAATAATTTGCAGCAAAAAATGAGAAAGGGCTGCTGCCATATGGCAGCGGCTTTTTCTTTAAGAAAGGAATATCAAATGACAGGAAAAAACGAAAGAAAGCTGAAAAAATGGGCCGCACTTTTTCTTGCAGCAGCGATGTCACTGACGGCCTGCGGCAGCACCGCATCAACGGGAAGCAGCACATCGTCCGCGTCGGGCACTTCGGCAGTTTCTGAGAGCAGCACATCCACAGCATCCGCAGCAGACGTTTCCGAAAGCCAGACGGAGAGCACATCCGTCTCGGAAAGTACGGCTGAAAGTGAAAGCACCTCCGAAGCCACTGCTGCGAGCAGCACCTCCGGGAGTGATACCGCATCCGCGGATGGTTTCGCAACGACAGACGATGTCAGCGACGCACCGGACATCACCGGAATCACCATCGAGAGCAAGATGATCCTGAATTACGCCGAGTGCTTTAACGTATACTACTGCACAGACGGCTATAAACTGCTCGATGTCAAAGACGGCGCGCAGTATCTGCTCGTCCCGGACGGAAAAGAGGCGCCGGATGACCTCGATTCCGACGTAATTGTAATCCATCAGCCGCTGGAACGCATCTACATGGCAGCAACCTCTCCGATGGCGCTGTTCGATGCCATCGACTCCCTCGATACGATTCGTCTCTCCGGTGAAACCGCAGACAACTGGTACGTACAGGATGCCGTTGACGCGATGAATGCCGGAACGATGATCTTCGCCGGAAAATACAGTGAGCCGGATTACGAACTTCTGGTCAGTGAGAACTGTGATCTGGCCATTGAATCCACGATGATCCTCCATTCCCCGAAGGTACAGGAGATGATCGAGATGCTCGATATTCCGGTCTTCATCGACCGTTCCAGCTACGAATCCCAGCCTCTTGGCAGAACCGAATGGATCAAACTCTACGGTGCCATGCTGGACAAAGAGGAGGAGGCAGCCGACTTCTTTGCAAGTCAGGCAAGTGTTGTGGAAAATCTGAAGGATTTCCAGAATACCGAAAAAACGGTCGCTTTCTTCTATATTAATACGAGCGGAGCTGCCGTTGTGCGGAACCCGGAGGACTATATTTCCAATATGATCGAGCTTGGCGGTGCGCGCAACGCCTTCCGTGATCTCCAGGACGACAGCGGAAAAACATCCGTGCCGATCACGATGGAGCAGTTCTACGATACGGCCGAAGATGCGGACTACCTGATCTACAACGCAAGCATCGATTCCACCGTCAAAACCCTGGACGACCTGCTGGCAAAGGATTCCATGTTTGCCGATTACAAAGCAGTCAAAGAGGGCAACGTCTGGACAACCGAGAAATCGATGTATCAGGCAACCGATAAAATTGCACAGTTTACCAACGACATTAACCTTCTGGTAACGGGCGGCGATCCGGATCAGATGGTATTCTTAAGAAAATTATCCTGATGGAGGAACGTATGTCAGAGAAAAAAAATATGACGGGAAAAGAGAACAGTTTCCATATGGAAAACTTCCGGCGCCGTTCGCGGTATGCCGCTGTGTTCCTGGTGCTGATTCTGGCGTTCGCCGCCATCACCGTGCTGAATATCAATTCCGGAAACGTAAATATTTCGATTCCGGAAATTTTCCGGATTCTGCTGCGGCGGACCGGAGAGGGGAAAGAGTACAATATTATCTGGAAAATCCGCCTTCCGCGTATTCTGATGGCGGCAATCCTGGGCGGTGCTCTGTCCCTGTCGGGCTTCCTTTTACAGACTTTTTTTGAAAACCCGATTGCCGGTCCGTTTGTTCTTGGAATTTCCTCGGGAGCCAAAATGGTCGTGGCGCTGACCATGATCTTTTATCTGGAGTGGGCGCGCAATATCACATCTTACACGATGATTGTTGCAGCATTCTTAGGATCCCTTCTCTCCGTCGGCTTCATTCTGCTGATGTCCCGACGGATCAAAAATATGGCAGGACTTCTCGTCGGCGGTATTATGATCGGTTATATCTGCTCGGCGGTCACGGATTTTGTTGTCACCTTCGCGGAGGATTCCGATATCGTCAACCTCCACGGCTGGTCACAGGGAAGCTTCTCCGGCATGAGCTGGAGCAACGTAGCGATCTCTGCGGCTGTGATCGGCATCACCTTTGTCATCACGTTCCTGATGGCAAAACCGATCAGTGCATACCAGCTCGGTGAGGCGTATGCGCAGAGCATGGGTGTCAACATCAAAGTATTCCGCATCGCGCTGATTCTGCTTTCGAGTATTCTCTCCGCATGCGTCACCGCATTTGCCGGTCCGATTTCGTTTGTCGGCATTGCCGTCCCGTTCCTCGTCAAACAGAGCCTCGGCACATCGCGTCCGCTCGTCGTAATTCCGGGAACGTTCCTCGGCGGAGCCGTCTTCTGTATGATGTGCGACCTGATCGCGCGTATGGCGTTTGCACCGCTGGAGCTGTCCATCAGTACGGTCACATCGATCTTTGGTGCGCCGGTCGTCATTTTCATGATGCTGCGCCGGAAAAGGGGGTAAGAGAATATGAGTGAATATTATTTTCATCTGGACCACCTGACGGTCGGCTATGATAAGAAGCCGCTGATCAAAGATATCTGCATCGGCATCGAAAAAGGCGAGATCGTTACGCTGATCGGACCGAACGGTTCCGGTAAATCAACGATTCTGAAAAGCATCACCCGCCAGTTAAAGCTGGTCGGCGGAAATGTGGAGTTTGACGGGAAAAACCTGCATGAGCTTTCGTTCCGCGAGTTGTCTACGAAGATGGCCGTTGTGCTGACGGAGCGCATGAAGCCGGAGCTGATGACCTGCCACGATATCGTGGCAACGGGCCGCTATCCGTACACCGGACGGCTCGGCATGCTGACCCGCGAGGATGAGGAGAAGGTCGAGAAGGCGATGCGCGCCGTTCATGCCGAAGAGCTCGGCGGCCGCGATTTCAACGCCATCAGCGACGGCCAGCGCCAGAGAGTGCTTCTTGCGCGTGCGATCTGTCAGGAGCCGGAGGTCATCATCCTCGACGAGCCGACTTCTTTCCTCGATATCCGCCACAAGCTGGAACTGCTCGCGATTCTGCGCCGCATGGCAAAGGAGAAGGGCATCACCGTCATCATGTCGCTGCATGAGATCGATCTGGCACAGAAAATTTCAGATAAGATCATCTGCGTCAAGGGCGATGCTATTTCCCATTTCGGCGCACCGGAGACAATTTTCCGCGAGGATATCATCCGCGAACTGTACGAGATTGACAATGGTTCGTTTGACCCGTGCTTCGGAAGCATCGAGCTGCCGCGGCCGGAGGGAACACCGCGCGTCTTTGTCCTCGCAGGCGGCGGAACGGGAATCCCGGTGTTCCGGAAACTGCAGAAGGAAAATGTCCCGTTTGCGGCAGGCGTCCTATATACGAACGATATCGATTACCAGCTCGCCCGCATTCTGGCGATGGAGACGGTAACCGAAGCACCGTTCCAGGAGATCAGCGACGAGGCATTTGCCCGCGCCTGCGAGCTGATGAAGAGCTGTGAATGTGTCATCGATACCGGCGTCCCGGTGGGCATGTGCAACCGCCGGATCGAAGAGCTGAGGGCAGAAGCAAAGCGGCTTGGAAAGCTGGCAGAGTAAAACAAAGAAAAATCCAATCAAAATCTCCTGTCTGGGAACGAAACAATTGTTTTCCGAACAGGAGATTTTCTTTTTGCAGCCATTGTAAAAACAGTAAAAGAACACGAAAAATGTAATATTAAATTGTACGAAAAATTCACACAATTCAAGTCAAAAACCAACAGAGATTGACACTTAAAAAGTCAAGTGCTTTGTAAAATCTTTTGGCGAAATAACGGTTTTCTCTGTTATGACCAAAACACGCGTTCTGATTTCGCAAGATTTAAACACATGCTTTCCACACCGTTTTTCGTGGATAATGTGGATAACTCGGTGTATAACTTGTTTTTAGGCATGTTTTCGGTGGTTAACTATGTGGATAACTTGTGGACGAGATGTTTATAAAATTGGCCCGTGTGGAAAAAACCCGGTTTCTTTGTGCAATTTCGACAAAAAGAGGTTTTAAAGTTTTGCACGACTGACATGAAAGGTTTTTCAGATTTCAGAAAATACGGGAAAACAAAAAAAGCAGGCAGTTCTCCGTACAATACGAAGAATGCCTGCTTTTGCTGTATTCTATTCGGAAGAAGCCATCAGTGGCTGATCAGATATTTCTCTACCGAAGTCACACAGTTCGCGCCGTCGGCGGCTGCCGTGATGATCTGACGGAGCTGCTTCGTGCGGACATCGCCTGCGGCGAACACGCCCGGCACGCTCGTCACACCGTCTTCGCCGGCTTTGATGTAGCCAGCCTCATCGGTTTCTACGGTGCCTGCGATCAGTGCGGAGACCGGAACGATGCCGACGGCAATAAACACGCCGTCCACCGCGATCTCACCGGCTTCCCCTGCCTTTTTGTTCGTTACCTTCACGCCGGACACCATCTCGTTTCCCTCGATGGAATCCACAACCGTATCCCACACCATTTCCACATTCGGCAGTGCCAGCAGTGCATCCTGGAGAACACCGGCTGCCCGCAGTTCATCGCGGCGGTGGATCACGTAAACCTTTTTGCACGTTCTGGCAAGGAAAATCGCATCCTCCACGGCGACATCGCCGCCGCCGATAACGGCAACGGTTTTGTCTTTGAAAAATGCGCCGTCACACGTTGCACAGTAAGAGACGCCCATGCCGGAGAGCTCCTTTTCACCAGGTACATTTAACGCGCGGTGCTCCGCACCGGTTGCAAGAATGACCGTTTTGGCATGATACTCATTTTTTCTCGTGCGGACAATCTTGATCTCTTCGTCAAGAACAAGCTCCTTCACACGCTCGCGGGAAAATTCCGCGCCCATTTTTTCAGCGTGTGCGCGCAGCGTGCTTCCGAGATCCATGCCGCTGATGCCCGGAAGGCCGGGATAGTTGTCTACTTCATAGGTATTCAGCACCTGGCCGCCGCTTGCAAAGTTTGCCTCAATCGTAAGAGAGGAGAGCTTTGCGCGTTTCGCATAAATCGCGGCAGAAAGACCCGCTGGGCCGGAGCCGATGATGATAACGTCGTATAAGTTTTCCATAAAAATCCTCGTTTTCGTCTGTAGTAAGCTGCCATGCAGCCATTTTTCTGAAAGTATCGTTACGGAGCCGGTGTTTCGGACGGTTCCTGACTGTCGGAAACGGAAGATGAATCTTCCGCGGAAGTTTTTTGGGCTTCTTCTTCCGGCGCTTCCGGCTGGTTGTGAACCACCTTGATGCTGCGTACCAGCTTCAGATCGTTGTCGATGCCGACTTCAGTGTAGTCCAGCTTTTCGTCATCACTATAGAATGTGTAGAGTGTCAGGTTACTATCCTCTTTTTCCGTTTTTTCTGATTTGGCATCCCCTGCCTTCGCCAGAAAATCGCTCTCGGAAGTGCCGAGCGTGATGCCGTTTGTGATTGAAATCGGAATCTTTGTCGTATCGAGATCGCCGTACAGCGAAGTAACGAAACAGTTGCGCACTGTCGTCGCCTCCGCGCCGTAATTATGTACGGTGCAGTAAAGCTTCTGACCGCCCTTTTCCAGCGTGACGTAGCCGTATTTTCCGTTTAAAACGGCCGTATCGGACTCTTTCGTATTGACGGTCCAGTCGTGGTCCAGAAGTTCACTGACCGGAACGGGAAGATGATAGAGTACATCGTCAAAGCGGACGGTCCAGTCGTTGATTTCACTGCTGTCGGCTTCCGGTGCCTGGTAGGCCTCCACTTCCGGTGTTGTGGCATCGCTGACACCATCGAGCGCTTCTGCATCAGCCGTGGTCGTAAAGTTCTGCATATCGAGGGAATACAGAATTCCCGTTTCGTTATCGAAGCCGAGCGTGATCGTCTGGTACAGCCCGTACTCATACGTGAACTGCACAGAGGTATCGGCCTCATAACGGTCCTTTGGCACACCGTAGATGCTTTCCACATCCTCCATCAGCGACTGCTGCAGGGTGACGCCGTTCGGCAGGCCGACATAGATATTCTGGCCCTCAGCGGTCGAGGTATCGATGTGAATGCCTCCGATCAGGCATTCCGCCACTGGCTTTGCCGTGGTGTCCGGATTGGCAATATCGACGGTAATCTGGTTTCCGTCCTTTTCAAAGATTTCGCCCTCTGAGAAGGATTCCGGCTGGATTTCCTTCGTGTCGTCGCCGCTGTAGACCCAGCCAAGCGCTGTAAAATCCGCGTAGGATTCCGGAATTTCGTATGTATCGCCCCAGATGGCAAGCTGAAAACTGTTCAGGTTCTTCGAGAGATCCACATCGTATTCCGGAATCTCATCGGAATCGCCGGAGGCCGCCAGATTGTCTTCGGGGTCGTCATCGTCGGTACTCTGACTGATGGTTGTGATCGGAATCGTTTCTGTTTTCTTTCCGCAGCCGCTCGTTCCCACGAGGAAAGCGGCAAATACTGCTGTTAAAACCCAACGGTATTTTTTCATCAAAACCTCCTCATAATAAATGGTTAAAAATATTTGAAAGTTACTTCATGTAAGTAACGATATCAGTTCCCCCTATTCTATCACATTCCGCTTCGTTTTCCAATGTCTGAAGCGGATTTGAGAAAAATGGTTTTTCACAAGCGCGGTACGGAATACATATTTAGTAAGGAACTGGAAAGGGCAGAAGTCTGGGAGGAGGCTGTGTATGCGTTTTACAAAAATGCAGGGCTGCGGAAATGATTATATCTATGTAAATGCCATGGAGGAGCGGGTGGAGAGTCCGGGACGGCTGGCAAAAGCGGTAAGTGACCGCCATTTCGGCATCGGCGCGGACGGGCTGATTCTGATCGGGGCATCCAAAACAGCAGATTTTTCGATGGAAATGTACAACGCCGACGGCTCGAAGGGCGCGATGTGCGGCAACGGCATCCGCTGTGTGGGAAAATACGTGTACGAGCATGGGCTGACGAGAAAAACGACGCTGACTATCGAAACCGGCAGCGGAAACCGTGTGATTCATCTGCAGACGGGGGAGAATCCGAATGAGATCTGTCAGGTGACAGTGGAGATGGGAACGCCGGAATTCCGCGCCGCACAGATCCCCGTTGTTTCTCTGGGGGAATATGTGCTGGAGCATAAAATTACCGTGTGCGGGGAAAATTATACGATGACCTGCCTTTCGATGGGAAATCCGCATGCGGTGATTCCGGTGGAAGATGTGGAAAAAATATCCATTGCAAAGACCGGTTCCGCTTTTGAACACCTTTCCTGCTTCCCGGACCGTATCAATACAGAGTTTATCCAGATTTTAGATCAACACACAATAAAAATGAGAGTCTGGGAACGTGGGAGCGGTGAAACGCTGTCCTGCGGAACGGGAGCGTGTGCGGCAGCCGTCGCGGCGATGCTTTCCGGCTGTGTTTCGGAGGGAGAAACTGCCGTAGAACTGCGCGGCGGCAGGCTTTTCGTTACATGGGACCGGACGAAAAATAAGGTTCTTCTGACCGGCCCGGCCGAGACCGTTTTTGAAGGAACGCTTGCAGAACGAATTTGAAAAATGCAGATTTCTGTCTGCACGAAAGAGCAGTATGCAATATTCTGAAAATAAAAACTTACAGGAAATGCCTTTTCTTTTCAAAAGAAACATGCTACAATATGTGGTACCCGCTACAAGAAAAGGGTGGGGGACACACAAGATATAGTGTTTGATTTGGAGGACACCACAATGGTTTATATTATCAAAAAGGACGGCACCAAAGAAGAATTCGACGCGCAGAAGATCGTCCGTGCCGTAAATAAATCCGCACAGAGAATCCTGTATACCTTCTCACAGCAGGAGATTGACTTTATCTGTAAGTTCGCAACCGAGCACGTATATTCTCTTGGAAAGACCGAAATTCCGATTAGCGATATGCACAATATCGTGGAGGGAGCACTCGAAAAAGTAAACCCGGCTGTGGCAAAAAGCTACCGCGATTACCGCAATTACAAAACTGATTTTATCCATATGATGGACGAGGTCTACACGAAGAGCCAGTCCATCCGCTACATCGGCGACAAGAGCAATGCCAACACCGACAGCGCCCTCGTTGCAACGAAGCGAAGCCTGATTTTCAACGAGCTGAACAAAGAGCTGTACCGCAAGTTCTTCATGAACCGCAACGAGCTGCAGGCCTGTAAGGACGGCTACATCTACATCCACGACCAGTCCGCACGTCTCGATACCATGAACTGCTGTCTGTTCGATGTCGGAAACGTTTTAAAAGGCGGCTTCGAGATGGGAAATGTCTGGTACAACGAGCCGAAGACACTCGACACCGCATTTGATGTCATGGGCGATATCGTCCTCAGCACCGCTGCACAGCAGTACGGCGGCTTTACCGTGCCGGAGGTGGACAAGATCCTTGCTCCGTACGCACAGAAGAGCTATGATTACTACGTAAAAGAGTTCCTGAAATATACCGACGCATCCTGGGAGGGTGCACAGGAGAAAGCTATCGAGTATGCGATCGACAAAGTAAGAAGAGAGTGCGATCAGGGATGGCAGGGGATTGAGTATAAACTGAACACTGTTGGATCTTCCCGCGGTGATTATCCGTTCGTTACCGTGACCCTCGGCCTTGGAACGAGCATGTTCGAGAAGATGATTTCCATCTCCCTTCTCGAGGTCCACAAAAACGGACAGGGCAAGAAAGGCCACAAAAAGCCGGTGCTCTTCCCGAAAATCGTCTTCTTATATGACAAGGCAATTCACGGAGAGGGCGGCATCGCAGAAGATGTCTTCGAGGCAGGACTTGACTGTTCTTCCAAGACGATGTATCCGGACTGGCTGTCGATGAGCGGCGAGGGCTACATCGCCGAGATGTACAAGAAATACAAGAGAGTCATCAGCCCGATGGGATGCCGTGCTTTCCTTAGCCCGTGGTACGAGCGCGGAGGCATGGAGCCGGCAGATGAGAACGACAAACCGGTCTTTGTCGGACGTTTCAACATCGGAGCCGTTTCCCTTCATCTTCCGATGATCCTGGCAAAATCCCGTTCCGAGAACCGCGATTTCCACGAAGTGCTTGACTTCTACCTCGAGATGATCCGCGATCTGCACAAACGGACCTACGATTACCTCGGCGAGATGCGTGCATCCACGAACCCGCTGGCTTACTGCGAGGGAGGTTTCTACGGCGGCCA
>ERZ779894.2526-NODE-2526-length-15993-cov-9.059669_pt1 | contig 15993 bp, 15 predicted proteins | sample MGYA00511587_ERZ779894 | MGnify/ENA primary metagenome ERZ779894 (study PRJEB29588, sample SAMEA2160490) | human gut metagenome | biome: human gut; feature: human-associated habitat; material: faeces | place: Denmark | collected 2008/2010 ... | reverse complement strand
ACAAAAATTCAATTAGCCATTTGTTTTTTGTACACCTATAAACTAAAATTTAACGACATTAAAGGCAAAAATTGCGGTATGAGGCGAGGCACAGTGTCAGCCGGTCTCTGTCAGATTATTTTACATTATTGCTTTTGAATTCTGCGCTTTTTTACAGTGCAGGCAATAAGTAATGCAATAACATTGAAAACGACTATTGTAGCACCGACAGGCAGCATGACCGTTTCGGTCACCGCGTCACCGTCAAGGGTGATAACAAATGTTACGGCAAACAAAAAGCCCAGAATAAAGCACACCGCCGAAATAACAGCCGAAAAAACAACTACATTTTTAAATTTGTCCGACAGCCTCATTGACGCCACGGCAGGTATAACTATTACCGCGGATATCATTATCGAACCGATCAGCTTCATGCCGACCACAACCGTAGCCGCGGTCATAACCGACAGCAGCAGATTGCAGCCGCGGACATTGACGCCCGACGCCTTGGCAAAGCTTTCATCGAATGTGACCGCAAATATTTTTTTGTGAAACACTGTATACAAGCCCAGTATCGCAACCGAAAAAGCAATTGAAAGCACAAGATCGGTGTTTTTGAGGGTGAGTATAGATGAACCGAACAGTCCGGCGCAGACATCGCCCGAACCGGTTCTTGCAATGCTGAATATAATGTATCCGGCAGCGACCGTACCTACCGATACAAGCGCCGTTGCAGCATCGCCCTTTAGCTTTCCGCTTTCGCTCAGCCACATGAGCAGAAAAGCCGCCAGTGTCACAACAGGTACGGTAATATACATTACTGCATCCCCTGTTATCCCGAGCAGCGCCGCTATTGCAAGTGCAAGGAACCCTACATGCGACAGCCCGTCGCCTATCATTGAATAGCGCTTCAGCACAAGACTCACGCCGAGCACAGACGCGCAGACGCTTGTCAATACACCGACTATTGCCGCGTAAATCAGCACCGATGTGTCGAAAAACGGGCTTGTAAAAATTCCGAAATCAAACGATATGTTCATAAGGTCATTTCCCTTTAACAAGTTTAGTATAGTAGCCTGATGTCAAATAATCGGCAGTAGACCCGAAAAAGTATCCATTATGCGACATGTGAAGTATTTTGTTTGAATACTTTATTGCCGCCTCAAGATCGTGCGACACCATTAAAACGGTGATGCCGCTTTTGTTGAGGCGCTCAATCAAAGAGTACATTTCAGCCGTCGCCTCAACATCAAGACCGGTAACAGGCTCATCAAGCACAATGACATCACCGGTCGCGCAAAGAGCGCGCGCAAGCAGTACACGCTGCTGCTGTCCGCCCGACAGCTCACGGTAAGATTTTTTGTGGAGCTGTTTTATACCGAGCATATCCTCAACATCGCATACGCGCTGCTTTTGTGCCTTTGTGTAAAAAATACCGCCTGATGACACAAATCCCGATATTATAACCTCGCCTACCGACACAGGGAAATCTCTCTGCACCACAGTTTGCTGCGGAAGGTAGCCAAGCTTTTTTGAAACCGAGCCGTCAAAAACTATCTCGCCGCCTGCCGGCTTTAAAATGCCGAGCAGAGCCTTTACAAATGTGCTTTTTCCGCTTCCGTTTTCACCGACAATGCAAAGGTAATCGCCCTTTTCGACCGATAGGTTCAAATCATTAACCACCTTTTCACCGTCGTACGCAAGCGAAAGGTCAGATACCTCAATAAGGCTCATGAGAGCGCCTCCCTTATTTTCTCAATATTTTGGTCCATGAGTCCGATATAGCTTGCGCCGTTTTTAAACTCGTCTCTTGTAACCTGATGACATGAATGAAGCATCAGAGCCTTGGCGCCGACTTTGCCGGCTATCTGCTTTGCATATATACCGTTGGAATTTTCCATGTAAAACACAGCTTTTGCACCAACTTTTGATGCGGCGGCTGTTAAGGACTCTATCTGTGCCACCGACGGATCGGTACTTGAAGAACAGCCCGGAAACGCCGCGTCGTAAGATAGCCCGTAGTCGGCACAGAGATATCTGAAAGGAAATCTGTCGGCAAATATAAGTGTTTTCTTTTCAGACAGCTCAACAGTCTTAGTCATTTTTTGGTCAAGCAGCTTAAGCTTTTCTATATAATCGGTGGCATTGTCACTATAGATACCGGCATTATAAGGATCAAGCGCCGATAATTTGTCCTTTAACGCCTCAACGATCTCGACAGCTCTTTTGGGCGATGTCCAGACATGCTCGTCGGTTTCGTTTTCTTCATGCTCATGATGACCGTCCGAGTGAACATGAGATATATTCATGCTTTGGGACAGCAGCTCCGGCAGCGGCTCGACAATATCGGTAAGAGCAAGCCATTCGGTGCTGCCTTTTACGGAACATCTGAGGGTATTTATCCAGTCGGAATCGGACTCACCACCCGTGTATATTACAAGATCGGATGCGCCTACGTTGGCAACATCGGCAACGGTCATGTTCTCAAGGCTGAAATCGTGGCTTTCCATGCCGAACGGTACAAGCATTTTAAGGTCAACATGATTGCCGGCAATATTTCTTATAAAATCATACTGCGGAAATATTGTACATATTATTTTGAGCTTACCGCCGTTATCCTTTGTGCTGCTGCCGCATCCGCAAAGCAATATAAGCAGCAGGACGGAAATAAATAATGCTGTTATGCGTTTCATCGTTGGTTATTCTTGCCCTCGTTTGCACAAGCTGTACATTGTCCGTAAATCACGGATTCGCCGCAGCCTATTATAAAGTCATGTTCTGAAATTATATGCGCTCTCACTTCGTCAAGCTTTGAACATTCAAGATGTATAAGCCTGCCGCATTTAACACACTTGAGATGGTAATGACTGTCGCAGTTATCGTGATGATTGGCATACTGATAAACAAAGCTCTTGACCCCCGGCGTTTCAAATCTGCGTATAACGCCAGACTGCATGAGCTTTGAAATCTGTCTGTAAACAGTGCTTTTGCCAGCACCTCGGTCGGTACTGACAGCCTTTGTTATCTCGTCAACCGTATAATGGTGATCGCTGTGCAGCTTTAAAAAGTCAATTATCTGCTTTTTCTGCTCGGTATTGTATTCTTTCATAAAGCGCCTCCGAATAATATGAGAATTATTCTCATATTTATGATGATATCACATCTCCCTGCAAAATGCAACGGTAAATTTAAGAAAAATTCTCATATTTAATTTCAGAGTAAAAAAAAGATCCGGCTTATTACCGGATCTTTTTTATTTAATCAAACCATTTCTTTTTGTTTTCAAAATACCATTGATCTTCCGCTTCATCGAATGCACCGGCGTGTTCAAGCGCGATACATGTAGCAATATATGTATCCCAGCCCATAGGTGCAGTCAGACGTTCAATGTCTGATACCTTCTGACGACTCTTCCCTATCTTCCTGCCAAGCTCCTCCTGCGAAATGCCGACTCTTCTTCTGATTTCAGGAAGCCTGACGATCAAATTGCCGACGATCGACGCCCTCTCGTCAGTGATCAAAAATTCAGGCACTGTGATCCCTTCTTCATATTTATTTCCCACAATGGAAGAACTCGAGCCCGGGAAACGCGCGCCGAGTACAAATCCAGCCGCTACGGGATATATGTAGTATAACATATATGATAGTAATAGTCAATATTTATACTATAGTATTTTATAATTTTATGCAACTTCAACAATTTAGTCGCCAATATATGCATTTAAAGGCGTTCGAAATCTGCGTTAAAAGCTTATTAATTCCAGTAATTCTCTGTTTATCTTATTTTAACCGCGAACAAGCCGCCTGCAAGCGGCTCCTTTTCAGCCGACCTCGCCGTGGTTATGTAAAGAGTATCCATATTTTCTCCGCCGACGGCACAGCACGAAACATTTTTAACCGGAAGTTTGATTTCACCGAGTTTTTCACCCGTCGCAGCGTCGTAATGAGAAACGCATGAGCCGCCCCACTGAGCCACCCAAACGCTGCCATCAATATCCACACACATTCCGTCAGGGGAACCGTTTGTAATTTCGGCAAAGCAATGAGGATCACTCATGTCACCGGTTGACGTATCATATGTATACCTCATTACCTTTTTGGTCGGTGTATCGATAAAATACATATGTTTCCCGTCAGGCGACCAGCCGAGTCCGTTGGAAATGGTAGTGCCGGCGACTGCGACCGATATTTTGCCTTCTGATATCATGTATAATGCACCGTCCCCGGTTTCTCTTTTAAGGTCACCCATTATGCCTACAAATAGTCTGCCGCAAGGGTCAAGCTTCCCGTCGTTGTATCTATAGTAGTCGCCGTCATAAACATGGGCTGTAAACACCTTTTTGCCAGTCAAAAGGTCGGTTTCAAAAATACCTTTCTTTTCGGCGGTTATAAGCTTGCCGGCGCTATTTATGGCGACGCAGCCGACCGGTCCGTCGGTCTCGTAAGACTTAATCATTCCGGTATTCACGTTCAATGAATATACGCGTTCTGACTTTATTGAAACAAAATACAGAATACCGCCCTTGCCGTCCCAAAGCGGACCTTCAAGCAGTTCGTCGTGATTATAAAACAGAAGCTCAGGTTGGTTGTACATAAATTCAGCCTTCTTTTTTTCATTTTTAACACAATTATATACTGAAATCAGAAAAAATCAACAATTTTACACAAATAATAATTGAAATTTTATACTTTACATTGTATAATTAGCATGTGGTTATATGCAGCCCGGTTTCCCGGGTACAATGAAGATCAAATTCTTTTAGTAGGAGTGGATAACTGTGAGTTTATTCAAAAGATGTGTAAGCATCATCTGTGCAGCAGCAATAACGCTGACATTGTTTGCCGTAACAGCAGTGCCTTTCTCTGCTGCCGAGACCGCAGATACCGGCACAACGCTTATAGACTTTGAGAGCAACGGCGGCTGGAGCGGTACAAACTGCGATTCAGGCATGCTCGAAAGGATATCCGAACCCGGCAATACCTCAAACCATATAATGAGCCTTTCAACGAAAAATAACAGTGCTTACAACTTTGAGATTGCCTTATCTTCGACCTCTAAAACGGCATATATTATGCAGCCGAGCACATCTTATACCGTAAAATTCAGGTATAAAATGGCTTCCGGTAGTCCCGGCGGCTTTCTTTCGATACGTTTCGGAAGCGGCGCGAGTTATGTTCCCTCTCAGCCTAAGTATACTGCAAAAGGTGTAGAAGCAGGCGCTGGAACAGACAGCACTGCGTGGGCGGAATTTTCATACACGTTTACCACCACTGCAAACATGAAGTATAATGAATATGTCTCCGGATCAGAGTATACCCATGTTATGGACAAACTTTATGTCGTGCTCTGGGCATCAGGCAACTCGACTGTGTACATAGACGATATATCGATAAAGAATAACGATCAGACCACAACCGAATCGACTACTATAACCTTTGAAGGTTCCGGCAGCTACAGCGGTACCAATTGCGAAGCAGGTATGATAGAAAAGATAGCCGAACCCGGAAATACATCTAATCATGTCATCAGGCTTGACTCGAAAAACAGCAGCGGATATAACTTTGAAATTATTTCATCAGATGACAGCAATACTGCTTATAAGCTTACCGCAAACACAAAGTACACAATTTCTTTCAGATACAAAGTGTTAGCCGGAAGCAGCAGCGGCAATATCCGCCCGCACTACGGAACAAAAGCCGCTTATGATCCGAATTGCCCGAAATACGCTATAAGCTCAGCCGATTATTCTGCGGCATCAGGCAGTGACAGCGAATGGTTCACATATTCCTACAGCTTTACCACCTCCGCAAATATGAAACACAATGAGTACGACAGCAGCTCATCATATACAAATGTTATGGATAAGCTTTACCTTGTAAATTCATCCAAAAAAAGCACTGTTTATATAGACGATATCGTGATCACAAAGACCGGCAAGGCTCCTACACCAACTCCCGGTCCTGATCCCGAAGTACCGTCTAAATTTGAAATAAACAGCTTCACCCATGAACCTTACAAGACCGCTGTCAAGGGCGACAGCGCAAGCGCATGGTATGTAAGCCGCCGTATGTATTCCGATACTATAGACGGAAACAGCCTGCTTGTTTATCAGTATGCACTTGACGTTCAGGCTGACCTTATAAAAGAGACCAACAACGGTTCAGGCAACCGCGGTTCTTCAATGGGCACAAACGGTTCTTCGGCGTCAGCAACATCGCTTGTTGCCGAGAACGGTACGGTTATTCCGGTCACTGCAGGCAAGGCATATAAGATAACCTTTAAGTATAAGGTCACTGAGGTTACAAACGAAAGCTACATAGGCTTCAGCGTGCAGCGCGGAAAATATCAGTCCGGCTGGTCTGCAAAGGCTGAGGTCGGCTCAATAGGCGCGTATACTTTTGCCGCCGAATACACTCCGACCGATTGGAAGGAAGTCAGCTACTCATTCCTTGCTGATTACACGAGCAATACCGATCTTAAGTATCTCAATATTGCCGTATGCGGCTATGGCGTTGCATACATGGATGATTTTGTAGTTGAGGAGATCGACCCCGATAAGGTCGAGCCGCTGCCGGATATTTCGAACTACAGCTTCTCGGTTTCAAACGGTACCGCCACGATTATAAACTACACCGGAAAGGCAACCGACCTTGTAATACCTGACAGATACAACGGTCTGCCGATACGCGCGATAAAGGACTTCGCATTTTTCAATGCTTCAACATTAAAGAGTGTGACCATACCCGAATCGGTCAAAACTATCGGCGATTACGCGTTCCAGAACTCCGGTGCACTTGAGACAGTCTCCATCCCATCGACATGCGAATCGATCGGCAAAATGGCTTTTGCAGGTTGTTATATGCTCAAGAGCATAACAGTCGGCTCAGAGAGCACGGCATATGTTGCCGAGGACGGCGTACTTTACAACAAGAACAAAACTGTGCTTATAGCATATCCGGCACAGAAGACCTATGAAGAATTCACTATACCGTCTACTGTGACCGAGATAGCAAACAACGCATTTGAAAATGCTGTTTATTTGAAGAGGGTCAGCTTCCCTGCCGGTCTTACAAAGGTAGGTTCGTCTGCCTTTGCATACTGCTCGGTGCTTACCACCGCAATTCTGCCCGACACCGTTACCGAAATTGGCTCATCGGCGTTCCGCTCGTGCTCGATGCTGAAGGATTTCAGCCTGCCTAAAAATGCGAAGCTTGGCGATAATGTTTTGCTTTATTGCAATGAGCTTTATAAATACGGTGATATCAACGGCGACAAGACGGTCAATAACAACGATGCTGTTACGCTTATGGCTGACATTGCCTCCGGCAAGGCTGAGCAATACTCCTACATCGAAAAACTGGCAGCCGATGTCAATCTTGACGGCATTGTTGATCTTCTTGATGTTGTTATAATCCAGCGTCACGCTGCCGGATGGGACGGCTATGCAATTATCCCCTCTGACGATTACATCAACTATGCACCTGAGACCTATAAGAGCACTACTACGGGAGCAGAGCTTGTTGTAAACCTTTCAAACAACCGCAACAATACGCTCAATAAGACGCGCGATATAAATTATGATCCTTCCAAGGAAGATGTTATAATCGTACTGATCATAGGTCAGTCAAACAGCACGACAAGCGTCGGCTACAGCAGTGAATATGCCTATTATCAGAAAAATCCCGGCAAGGGATCACCGACCGAAGATGTCGTCCGTCCGGACAAGGGCACAGTTTACTCTGCAAGAGGCGGCGGCATAACCGAGCTTACTGATCAATATGACCTTTATAATCTTACCGATCCTTCAAAAGGCAGTTCAACCTTCAGCGGATATTCGCCCGCAATAGGTAAAGAGCTGCACGACGCGACCGGAGCAAAGATAGTATTTGTTCAGTGCGCCAACGGTGCGACCGGTATGCACGAATGGACAAAGGATACCGAAAACTATCAGTGTACCTGCAGCAAGGGCGGCAAGGGCGTTCTTTATAAAAATGCTTTTAAGCAGTACATGATGACCTACCAGAGGCTTGCCGAGCAGTACAATATAGTAAACACCGGTTACATCTGGAATCAGGGTGAACATGAAGAGGTTTACAAGGATCCCAATCTCTGCACAGTTCACGATTCAGCAACCTACTATGATGCATACTGCTCAATGCATTTTGATTTGATGAACGACTGTGGTTTTGATTTCGGCGGTATAGTTATCCCCCGTTCTTTTTACAATCGTTATCCTGGCGCTACCGACATTCCGCAGCACAGCCGCAGATCGACCAATGCCAGAGACGCTCTTTACAAGGCTGCAAACGATATCGATGAACTCTTTATTTTAAGCAACTATGCTGAAAAGATAGACAACACCATGGATGATCCGAGCAACCGTATCCACTATGCACAGAATGCATACAACGGTATGGGAACAGAAGCCGGAAAAATGATAGCGTCTTATCTCGGATACACACCTGCAGCCGAAGATACCGGTATCCGTGTTTTAGGCTCTGATGGTGCTATTCTTGCCGAGTTTGACAAGGACGGCAATCTTGTAAGCGGCAGCAAAACGATCACAAAGGCTGACAATACGAAGGTGCTGCAGATCCTGTTCCAGTCGCTCGGCACCTACTACCGCATTAGTATTGATACTGCTAATGTTGAGGGCTTTGCAGACGAGTTCGGCAATATCAACTGGGATAAGCTGAGTGAAAAAGGCTGCGACAGCTTTGATATCGTCATTAACCCGGCTAAGATAATTTCAAAGTAATTACTTTAACAACTTTTGTATTGCATTTTCTGCTTTTTGTAAGCGGAAAATGCAATACTATTATAGGCTGAAAATAATAAAATACTGAGGAACTATATGAAAGCATTTAAAGATTACCTGATGATAACCCTTGGCACGGTATTGCTTACCTGCGGCGTTTATTTCTTTAAAATACCAAACGGCTTTTCTACTGGTGGCGTCAGCGGTATCGGCACCTTGCTCGGCAATATCACTCCCCTGTCTCCTGCAATGTGGATATCAACAATTAACCTTGTGTGTCTAATAATCGGTTTCGCTGTGCTCGGTCGTGAGACAGGAGTTAAAACGGTATACTGCAGTCTGCTGTTTTCGGGACTTACGCAAGCCTTTGAATATATTTTCCCTCTTTCCTCACCGCTGACCGATCAGCCGCTGCTTGAGCTCATTTACGCAATGCTTCTGACGTCTGTAGGCTCAGCAGTAATATTTCATCAGGCTGCTTCCTCCGGCGGTACAGATATAGTGGCGCTGATATTAAAGAAATTCACCCACTTAAATGTCGGCAAAGCGCTGCTTTGCGTTGATTTTCTTATAGCCGTAAGCTCGTTCATTGTGTTTGACATAAAGGTAGGTCTATTTTCACTTCTCGGATTGTTTGCCAAAGCGTTTATAGTAGACGGTGTGATCGAAAGCATGGACGCCTGCAAGCATTTTATGATAATAACCGAAAAGCCGCAGGAAATAGCGGAGTTTGTGATCAAAAGCCTCAAGCACGACGCCACATTTATAAAAGCTGAGGGTGCGTATACACACAACGAAAAAACGGCAGTCCATACGGTCTGCCGCAGATTTGAAGCCGTTCAGCTGCAAAGGAAAATCCGCGAGATTGACCCGTCCGCTTTCATGATAATATCAACGAGCAGCGAGATAATCGGACGCGGTTTCAGAGGAGTCTGATTTTGTTTTAATGTTAAATCTTTGCCTCCCTTTAGGCAAGGAAGGCAAAGATCTATCGGCTTTTTATACCTATAAATAAACGAAAATTTGTTGCTACATCAGGAGCGTAAAAAGCGGCAGGAGATGAGCCCCTGCCCTAAAAGTGTAGAATTGAATTTTTTTGTGTTTTACACCGCTAAACTAAAATTCAGCGAAAAAAGCTGCAGGAAAACTCCTGCAGCTTTTAAACTTATATTTGTTATCTTACACATTGCTCCGCTAAAAATCTATCGACCTCAGCCCGTGCCGGTATCGAGACCGACGCGCCAAGCCTTGTCACAACTATTGCAGAGGCTGCCGAAGCAAATTTCATTGATTTTTCAATGTCACCACATTCATTGTATTTAATAATAAACGCCGCTGTGTATGTGTCCCCTGCCGCTGTTGTATCAACCGCCTTTACATGATAAGCCGGCACAATGCAGGCGGTGTTGCCGTTAAAATATGCACTGCCCGATCTGCCAAAAGTTATAAGCACCTCACTAACGCCAAGTCTGCATAATATTCCAGCAGCAACGGCAGCGTTATCCATACCGACATCGATATTGGTAAGAATAGATGCTTCATGCTCATTTAGTATCAGAAGATCGGTGTATTTTAAAAGTTCCTGCGGTATGTCATAGACCGGTGCAGGATTGATGATCACCTTTTTACCATACTGTTTTGCTGTTTTCGCCGCATAAATGACCGTTTCAAGCGGTATTTCAAACTGCATGAGCACTGCGTCACATTGCATTATCATCTGCTTGCACTTGTCAATATGATGCCTGTTTAACATACCGTTGGCACCGCTGTTTACAATAATTGTATTATCATTTCCGAATACATTTATTACAGCCACACCGGAGCTGACTTCAGATTTTGATATACCGCTGACCTTGATGTGTTCATCTTTTAAGTTACCGACAAGCATATTGCCAAAATCGTCGTCTCCGACATTGCCTATCATTGAAACGTCGGCACCTAATTTTGCCGCTGCAATTGCCTGGTTTCCACCCTTGCCGCCGCAAACTGTGACAAAATCAGTGCCACGGATAGTTTCTCCGCTTTTGGGCTGCCGCTCTGTCTTTATGACAAGATCCATATTTAAGCTGCCGATAACAAGCAAATTCATTTATTTTCACCCTCCGCAAGCAAAGTATTAAACAAATCTTTTATAAGAGGATCGCGGCGAATGAAATATACATACCTGAACAGCTTTCCGGTTTCGATACTGCTGTAATGACCGTCGTATTCAGGCAGTCTTATGTTCTGCACCCTTGACATCATGTATCTATCGTTATCGTTTAAAAGCCAGGCAACAGCCGTGACGTCCCATATAACGCGGCTCCACGGTCTGCCGGCGGCATAGCTTTCAGCCTCACGGACGGTGTTTCTTGCAAGATAATCGGCAATGGGCGTTTTATCATAAAGCCAGTATTTAAGCTCCGGTCCGGTTGTTGAAAACTGGCTGACCACACCGTCGCAAGGCAGCTGGACAAAAGGAGCGGCACTGCTCATTACAACTCGTGCAGCAGCAATATCCTGCCTCATGTTGAATTCCAAAGTATTATGCATTTCAAGCGAATTACCGCCAAGCCACACTATAACGATGTTTTCTGCTATTGAAGGATCAATAAGCAGCGCTGAGGCAACATTTGTTATAGCTCCTATCGATATAACATAAAGCGGCTTATCAGGTGAATAGCTCTTTGCAAGCTCTGCAAGGTGACGCGCGGCGTCTGATATAACAGGCGTACTTTCATCAGGCAGATAATTTTTTGAGCCTTTATAGACATTACAATTAAAATCGTCCATTTTGAGTATATGGAGAAGCTTCAATATCTCATCGTAGCTTTTTTGCATACCGTCCTCAGGAGAAGTCGAATGACTGTTAAAAAAAGGTGCGGCATATATCGCCTTTGTGTTTATCCTTTCCTTTGAAAGAAGCATGAAAGACACCGCAAACTGATCATCGATTTCATTGAATGTATCGGTATCTATGACGGCATCAACCATGCCGGTAGGCACCGATAAATTTTTTAAATACTGTTCATTGGTCATATGATATCAACCTCCCGATAATATTTTAACTCAAAAAGATAAATTTGATATAGCTCAATGAAAACTTGTACTTTTTGAATTGACAAAGCAGAAAATTTTAATTATCATTAAAAGAGCAAATATTCGGAAGGTGCAAAATATGACCGAGCTTCTATATGTTTACAAAGCCCATTATAAGCCGGGCACAAAGATTGTCATGCACCGGCACAGCTGTACCGAGGTTGTTTTATATATTTCGGCAGCCGGTAAAACAAAGATAGGCGAAAATGAATACAGCATAAACAGCGGCGACATTGCCGTTATACATGCCGAAACATCGCATGACGAATACCATGAAATCACAGCCGACGTCATATTTTTTGCATATAAGTCTGATAAAAATCTGACGCCGCCTGAGGGCGTTTTTAAGGTTTCAACGTTTGAAAAGCTGCGCTCACTTGTGAGTATGATGTATTCTGAGATCAGAAGCAGTAATTCATTGTGCGACGTCATGACACGCGCAATAGCGGAACAAACAGTTGTATTATTTGAAAGAAGTATATCTGAAAATTCAAGAGATGAGTTGTCCCTTGAGTATTTTGCAAACTTTATTAAGGAAAACTGCTCATCGTCAATTGATCTTAAAAAGCTGACAAAAGACTACGGCATTGATTACGACCGTTTCAGACGCGAATTCAAAAATCGCTTCGGTTTAGCGCCAAAGCAGTACATAATAAACAGCAGACTGCTATTGTCTCACAGTCTGCTGTCAGATACTGATTTAAGCTGTACCGAGATATGCATGCGGTGCGGCTTTTCCGACAGCTCCCAGTTTTCCAAAATGTTCAGAAAACGCTTCGGAATATCACCGTCAAAATTAAGAAAAAATATATAGTTCATTTACCGAGGTCTGCCAGCATCATTTCCCTTACCTTTTCGCCGAGTTCATGGGTGGAAAGATCTGCAAACTCCTCCGGCTCAATCACGCCGAGCACATTTATCAGCACTTTAGTGCTTTTAAAGGGCAGGTTTTTACTTAAATTTTCCGTTCCTTTTACTGTGATGACCGCAACCGGACAGGGAGCTTTTTTTGCAATATAAAAAACACCGTCCTTGAATTCGAGCAGTTCGCCGGTCTTGCTTCTTGTACCCTCAGGGTATATACCTATCGATGTGATATCATTTTTAACAAAATCGGTCGCTCTGTGTATCGTTCTCATTGCGTTGCGCGCGTTTTCGCGGTCAATTGAAAGAAAGCAGCATTTGTGAATGAACGGTCCTACAATAGGAAATTTCAGCACCTCCGGCTTTGCTACATACGCTATTTCATTTTTATAGAACTTAACTATCCCGATCATCGGGTCAAGATTAGAGCGGTGATTTGAAACAAGCAGGAATCTGCGGTCATGCGGCAGCTTTTCTGCACCGTTTACGGTGATACGCACGCGGGCTAAATCAAGTACGAACCCGACCGTGCCAAACACCCAGAATCTGCAGAATTTATCAGGAACATCGCACGGTTTATCCAACTTTATAAAAAGCGACATTATGAATGTCACTGTCAGATGCAGCAGCGATAAGCCGATAAAAAAAGCCATAAAAAGCACTACCGGTATCCATATATCGCTAAACTCCCGGACGGCTCCGAGGGCACATATCAATATATCGGCGGCAGCCGCTGCAGCAGCATAAATTTTAATAAACAAGCTATCACATTCTTTCAAAATTCATCCTATTAATTTTAAATTAATTATACTTATTTGTCAACACACTTTGAGGTGAAATGTCCAATGTATTATAACTCACTCAACAGCTATCTCCGATCAGAATTCGGCTGCAAGGTTTACAAATTAGCTTTGCAGGGCGGCTCTACCTGTCCTAACCGCGACGGAACTGTCGGCACCGGCGGCTGCATTTTCTGCCGCGGCGGCTCAGGCGATTTTACCGCATATAACGATGATGTCAGAAAAGAGATCGAGGCTGCAAAGCTCAAGGTAAAAAACAAAATACAAAATGGCAAATACATTGCCTATTTTCAGGATTATAGCAATACCTACGCGCCCGCAGATACGTTAAGACCACTGTTTCTGGCTGCAATCGACCGGCCTGAGATCTGCGCACTGTCCATTGCAACCCGCCCGGACTGCTTGCCGCCGGAAATCCTTGCGCTGCTCTCGGAACTGCGGCAAAAGAAGCCCGTTTGGGTCGAACTCGGCTTACAGACAGTCCACGCATCTACCGCACGCTATATCCGGCGCGGCTATCCCCTATCCATATTTGACAACGCCGTCCAGCAACTCAAAGGCCTTGATCTTCATGTAATTGCTCATATGATCTTGGGCCTTCCCGGCGAGACGCTGGAGATGATGGTACAAACTGCGCACCATATCGGCCAGAGCGGCGCAGATGGGATCAAGCTTCATCTTCTGCATGTGCTATCCGGGACCGATCTCGCAGAGGAATATGCCGCCGGAGCATTTGAGACCATGCCATTGGAGGCATATATTTCTGCATTGGAATCCTGTCTGCGTGTTCTGCCGCGCGAAATGGTCATTCACCGTATGACCGGCGATGGCGCAAAACGCAGTCTGATTGCACCACTGTGGAGTGCAGATAAAAAGCGTGTTCTGAATGCAATCAACCGCCGGTTTCTGTCCGACAATCTGGAACAGGGCTCTGCACTTGTTGACGGGGATGTTTCTTGATTTATAGATTTTTCGTGATTACCGAATGGAAAATAGATTGACAATCGTGAAAAATCGTGTTATTCTGACTTTAGAATAACAAATGCGGGCAAAATGCCCGCATTTGTGTCGTTTTCGATATTCTTGTTCCAGAATATCGAACTTCGGCAAATCAAGTTCGACTATATCGGAGGAAAGAGAACATGAAAAAAGAAAATCTGTTCGTCATTCTGACCGGTGTTGTCATCGGCATCGCGGCACTCGTGCTGACGGCGCTCGGCAACCCGGCCAACATGGGCTTCTGCATCGCGTGCTTTGAGCGCGACATTGCAGGCGCTGTCGGTCTGCATTCTGCGGCCAAAGTTCAGTATGTCCGCCCAGAAATTATCGGCCTTGTGCTCGGCAGCTTCCTGATGGCGCTGGCCTCTAAGGAGTGGAAAGCAAGAGCCGGCTCGTCGCCTGCGCTTCGCTTTGTGCTCGGCGCATTCGTTATGATCGGCGCGCTGGCCTTCCTCGGCTGCCCGCTGCGCATGGTGCTCCGTCTGGCTGGCGGCGATCTGAACGCCATTGTCGGTTTGGCGGGCTTTGCTTCCGGTATCTTCCTTGGCACGCTCTTCATCCGCAAGGGCTTCACGCTTCAGCGGAACTACGCCACCAAGACGCTTGATGGCACGGTGCTGCCTGCCGTGATGGTTGGCCTGCTGATCCTCTTCCTGGCTGTTCCCACGCTGTTCAAGCTTTCTGAAGAAGGCCCCGGTTCCAAGCATGCGCCGTTCCTGATTGCGCTGCTGATTGCGCTAGTCGTTGGCGCACTGGCGCAGAAATCTCGTATGTGCATGGTCGGCGGTCTGCGCGACGCCGTGATGCTGGGGGACTTCCACCTGCTCTACGGCTTCGCGGCGATTTTTGTCGTCACGCTCGTCGGCAATCTTGCCATGAATAGGTTCAACCTCGGCTTTGCGCTGCAGCCCATCGCCCACAGCGCCCACGTCTGGAACCTGCTGGGCATGGTGCTCGTCGGCTGGGGCAGCGTGCTGCTCGGCGGCTGCCCGCTGCGTCAGCTCATCCTGGCGGCGCAGGGCAACGGCGACAGCGCCGTGACCGTGTTCGGCATGATCGTCGGCGCGGCTCTCGCGCACAACTTCGGCCTCGCCGGCAACCCCGACAGCAGGAACGAGGCCGGTCAGCTCGTGGTCGGCGGCATCTCCACTGCGGGCAAGGTCGCCGTGATCGTCGGCCTGGTCGTGCTGCTGGTGATCGCCCTGTGGAATATGCCCAAAAAGGAGGCAACGAAATGATCGACGCAAGAGGCTACTCCTGCCCCATGCCTGTGGTGATGGTGCAGAACGAGGTCAAGAAGAACGCGCCCGACACGCTCGAGGTGCTGGTGGACAGCCAGACCTGCGTGGAGAACGTGACCCGCTTCGGGGAGAAGCAGGGCTACACCGTGTCCTGCGCGAGTGAGGGCGGGGACTTCCGCCTGACGCTCAGAAAGTGAAAAAGGTGAGGGGAAGGTCAAGGGCCTTCCCCTCGCTTTCTATTTTTCCTTCGGTGCGAGCATGGCGAGCAGCAGC